>Ga0070741_10000485_pt1 | contig 145047 bp, 120 predicted proteins | sample Coa_R1_4_FD_66440 | JGI IMG/M metagenome (GOLD analysis project Ga0070741, IMG submission 66440) | Surface soil microbial communities from Centralia Pennsylvania, which are recovering from an underground coalmine fire - Coalmine... | ecosystem: Environmental > Terrestrial > Soil >... | reverse complement strand
AGCGACTCAAACGAGTCGCCAACGGCTTTAGAAACAAAACCAACTTCCGAATCGCCATCCTTTTTCACCATGGAGGCCTTGAGCTCTACCCAGTTACCCACTGAAAACCACCATGCCCCTTCATTCTGCGTTCTGCGTTCTGCGTTCAATCTCTGGTGCGGTCTTGCTGCGCTGGGATCCGCAAGATCTTCGAAATCACCCACTGAAAAGTGTGAAGCCCCTGAATTCTGAATTCTTTCTGAATTCAGAATCGCAGAATTCAGACTGAAGAATGGGCAAAAAAAGGGGAGGGCCGTAGCCCTCCCCCGAATCCCCGAGTGCAGCGAAGCGTTAGGGTGCGGTCACCGTCACGTCGTCGATGAACTCGTTGTTGCCGTAGGCGCTGATGCCGAGGAAGCCGAGTTGTACGGTCGTGCCCTTGTAGGCGGAGAGATCGATCGTGTGCTGCTTCCAGCCCGTCGAGCCGTCGTAGCGGTTGACCGCCGTGCCGGCGTTCACCCAGCCGGAGCCGGTGTTGACCTGCACCTGCACTTTGTCGGCGTACGTCGAGTAACCGGTGTCGTGATACATCCAGAACTTCAGCGTGGCCGAGGCCACGGAGCTGGAGATCGCGAAGCCGGTCGTCTGATAGATGCGCGTCTGATTGCCGCTCGTCGCATCGTAGGAGTTGAACTTCGCCATGGAGCTGCCGCCATGCGGGCTGGCGGTCGGCAGCGTGCCCGACGTCACGTACGTCCACGCGCCGGTCGTGCCCGAAACTTGTGCAGTTGCCCAGCCGGTGCTGCTCTCGAAACCGTTCGAGAAGAGCGTCGTGGCGACGCTGCACGTCGCGGTGAAGTTGATGCCGGTGACATTCGCTCCGCTCACCGTCACGCTCGTGCTGGCGGGCGAGAACGTGCAGCCGGTCTTGCTCGGCGTCACGGTGTACGTGCCGTTCGCGAGGCCACTGATCGTGTAGGCGCCGGCTCCGTCGCTGGTCGCGCCCTGCGAGCCTGCACTCACCGCTGCGCTGAACGTCCCCGCGTTGCCGGAGATCGTGTAGGTCGCGGCCGGCATCGTGATCGTCGCGGTGATGGTGAAGCTCCCCGCCGCGTAACCGTTCACGCCGAACCACCAGGTGCCGGTCGACGGGCTGCTCGCCGTGCAGGTCTCGTTACCGGACGAGCTGTAGGGGCGGCAGATGTACGAGGACGACGTCGGCTTCGCGTTGAACTGCGTGTAGAGATCGACGTCCGCGGTCGCGGCGCTCGTCGCAACCGTGAGGCTCGAGGCGCCGGCCGGCACGGTGATGTAGTAGTACTTCCACGCGCCCTGCGCCACGCTCTGGCCCGTGGCGGCCACGCCGCTCGTGAGCTGCGTGTCGCCCGTGCCGCACGTCGCCGTGAAGTTCGCGGTGACGTTGGCCGAGGTGATCGTGACTGTGGAAGACGCCGGCGAGAACGTGCAGCCGCTCTTGCTCGGCGTCACGGTGTAGGTGCCGGCGGCGAAACCGGACATCGAGTAGTTGTTCGATGCGTCGCTCGTAGTCGAGCTCGAGCCGGCGGTGATCGTCGCGCCGGAGGTCCCCGCGTTGCCGCTGATCGTGAACGTCGGAGCCGTGCACGTGGCGGTGAAGTTGATGCCGGTGACATTCGCCGAGGTGATCGTCACCGACGCGGATGCGGGTGAGAAGGTGCAGCCGCTCTTGCTCGGCGTGACGGTGTAGGTGCCGGCCGCGAGGTTCGCGATCGAGTAGTTGTTCGATGCATCACTCGTCGCGGATGAGGAGCCGGCCGTCACGGTCGCGCCGGAAGTGCCGGCGCTGCCGCTGATCGAGTAGGTGGCCGTCGTCGAGGTCGTGACCTTCGCGGTCCAGATCTCTTCGCTGCCGCTGTTGCGGCGGTCGGTCCAGGAGGGGAAGAAGGAGTTGCCGTAGCCGGAGAGGCCGTTGTAATCGCCGAACTGGTTGCCGGAGTCTGCGCCGGTCACCGTCTCGTCGGTCATCGCGGTCGTGACCTTGACCGGAGTCTGCCACGTCGCGCCGCCGTCGCTCGACATCTGATAGTAGACGTCGACCTTCTTGCGGTTCGGATCGTTGACGGTGTCGTAGTACATCGCGCCGATCGTGCCGTTCGTCTCGTCGACGGCGAGGAACGGATTGAACTGATCATTGAGGCTGCTCTGATTGTTGATCTTGACGCGCGCGCTCCATGTCGCGCCGCCGTCGGTCGAGCGCGAGAACCAGATGCGCGTCTTGCACGTCGAGCTCGCGTTCGTGCCCGGCTCGTTCGCCGCGGCGGTGCAGCCGGTGTCGCCGGAGAGATCGGTCCAGAGCGCGTAGACGTTGTTCGTCGTGCCGTTTCTGTATGCGCCGCCGGAGACATAGAGGAGGATGCGGCGGCTGGAGAAGGCCGGAACGCCGATGTCATACGAGTCGTAGGTCGTGACGATCTTCACCGGCGCCGCATAGCTCGCGCCGCCGTTCGTCGACTTCACGATGTAGATCCCGCGCGAGCCGGTGTCGGGATAGAAGCCGAAGACATCGCCCGCGGAATTCGTCTTCACATCGGCGCCGATCGCGGTGCCGGTCGTTTCCGAGCTGCTGACCTGAATCGGAGCGCCCCAGCCCGTCGACGTGCGGCGGTTCATGAACGCCGGATTGCCGTTGTGCCAGATCACATAGATGTTGTTCGCGTACGCGGAAGAGCCGCTGTGATCGACCCACTCCATCTGCTTGTCCGTGTTCGTCTGGCTGCCGGAGATCGTGCCGTCGAACGTCCACGTCGCGCCGCCGTTCGTCGACTTGTACGACTGCACCTTCAGCGTGTTGCCGTTGATGCCCATCGTGCTCGACCATGCGGTGCCGTCGGACGTCCATTCGACGGTGGGATCGGAGTGATACGAGTCGCCGGTCGCGAGCGGGAGCGTCGTCTGGCCCCACGTCACGCCGCCATCGCTCGAGTAGTACATGCCCTGCAGGCCCGAGCCGCCGATGTTGTTCGAGGCGGAGATGATCTTGCTCGGATTCCAGTAGTTGATGCGGATGTCCGACTCGCTTCGTGCGGATGTCTGCGAGCCCGACGCGCGCACGTTCGTTCCCGCCGTCGCGGCGTCGGCGCCGAGGCGCTTGACGGGGCCGCGATGCTGGTCGAGCTCATCGCGGTCGCCGAACTCGTAGCCCGGCTCCATCGTCGCTTCCGGCTGGCCCGACTTGAAGTCCTGGTGCGTCATCATCCACTCGAGCACTTCCTTCAGCACGAGCGGATAGCCGCCGGTCGGATCGTTGTCGTTGTCGTAATTGACTTCGGGGTGACCCTTGCGCCAGTAGACCTTCAACCAGGGCGGAACGATCGGGTCGGCGGCGTCATGGGCTTTCAGTTTGCTGAAGTCCTGATTCTGGCGGATCAGTTTGTCGAGCGCGCTGCCCGCTTTGGCGTGAGCCTTCTTCAACTGATCGTCGAGCGACGGGAACTTCCCGTTGCCATTCCCGTTGCCGTTGCCGTTGCCATTTCCCTGGGCAAAGGCGGCGGTGCTCATGAGAAACGCGATGGATAGGAGGGCAAAGACTTTCTTCAATCGAACTTCCCTTCCTTCAAAAAAAGCGCTGTTGTGGGATGAGAGACCGCAGACCTGGATCAAGATCTGTGCCGTAGCTAAAACGCTAGTTTTGAGGGCTTTTGGTAGTTCGCCTGACCCTTGAGAGCCAGAACCGGCAGGTCACCGATTGAGCACTGATGCAACCTTTGACCCGTCGTTAAGTTGGTTTTTGGGGGTCACACCTGGAAAATCAACTTAACGGCGCCCCGTTAAGTTGATTTTCCAGGTGTGACCCCCGCGAACCAACTTAATGGTCGTTGGGGCCGAAGGGGGCGCGGGGGTAGTCGGTGCGGAGTTTGTCCATGATCGCTTTGACGGTTGTGTTCGCGCCGCTTGCGCGCGTCACGTCGCGGAACGAGTAACGCGGTCCCTTCACGATCTGGAAGTTGATCTGGTAGCAGACGTCGCCCGCGGTCTGCGCCTGACAGGTGAACCAGATCTTCTCGAGTCCTGCGACCTGAAACTCGAAGTTCTCCTTCGGATCTGCGCCATCGATCCAGGAGAACGTGCCGGCTTTCATCACGAGCCGTCCGGGGCGTTCCTTCTTCAGCGGGCCCCAACCTCTGACCAGCAGCACTTCGCTGTACACGGTCTCGGCAGGCGGCGCCGGTCTCGTCTCCTCCGCAGTCTTCGTGGCGAGGAGCGCGGCGATCACCGAGTCCTGCACGCCGTTCTGCTTCAGATAGAGCAGATCGTTCATCGTGAGCTTGTACGAGAGTCCCGACTGCTTGATCTGTTCCGCGATGAGTCCTTCCGAGATGCCGGACTTCACGATCCTGACGATGTCGCCGAGGCGCGCGTCGTCGGGTGCAGCGGATGGTTGGGGAGCGGGAGCGGGTACCGGTGCCGGTGCCGGCGCGGGATTCGTCGACGTAGTCTCCGGTTGCTGCGCCGAAACCGCGATCGAGGTGAGCAACAGCGTGGCGATGAGCAGGCGTTTCATGAGTCCTCCTGATTCGACGGCAAACTATATCCAACCGGCGGTCTACAATCAGAAGCACTTGATTCCAAGCCGGGAGCAACTGAAGGCGATCGCACAGATGGCCGGCGGCGACCTGCGACAGGTGCCGTATCCGGTCGTGCTGTATGCGTACGCGCACGAGAAGCGGAGCGGCGTGCTGAAGCTCAAGCGCCAGCAGCTCGAGAAGCAGATCATTTTCGAAGAAGGGGTGCCGGTCGACTGCCGTTCGAACCTGGCAACCGAGACGCTCGGCCGTTTCCTCGTCGCGCAGAACAAGCTTCCGGCGGACAAGCTCGCGCAGTTTCTCAGCGAGTCGTATTCGCGGCAGGTCCCTCTCGGCGAACTTCTGATCGAGCATGGAGTGCTGACGCCGTACGAGCTCTTTCGCACGCTGCAGCAGAATCTCGCGCGCAAGCTGCTGGATGGTTTCGGCTGGCACGACGGCGAGTTCGGACTCTCGCTCGATGTGCCGCAGGTCGGCTCGCCGCTGAAGGTGCGCGTGCCGCAGCTCGTCATCACAGGCGTCATGAAGTTCGCGCGTCAGGCCGAGATCGATGCGTCCGTCGGTCCGCTCATCGGCAGGACGCTGGGACTTCATCCCGATCCCGGCTTCTCGATCGACGAGATCCGGCTCGCGCCGAAGCATGCCGCCGTGCTCGAAGCGTTGAAGAAGCGCGCGCGCATCGATCAGATTGCGGACGCGACGCAACTTCCCTTCGAGGACATCACTCGTCTCCTCTACGCCCTCGCCATCCTCGGCGCCGCCGTGCCGGCGGAGCAGATCCCGAAGACAGCGCCGCCGCAGCAGCAGCCGCCACCGCCACCGAAACCGGCGCCACCCCAACCAGCCGTTGCACCCGCGCCCCGCCCTGCGCAGTCCATCGACGCGCTGCGCAACGACGTGATGCGCGTCTATCTCGATTACCGGCGCAAGGATCCGTTCGATCTGTTCGGTCTGGCCGATGACGCGACGCCGCTGCAGATCAACGCCGCGTATCTCGCCTTCGCGAAACGCTTCGCGCCGTGGCCGTTCGGCGAAGACGATGAACTGCGCGCCCTGGCCGAAAAAGCGGAGGAGATGTTTCTCGCGGCGGCGAAGGCGTATGCGCTGCTCTCCGACCCCGACGAGCGGCGCTCGCTGGCCAGCCAGCGGCGGACGAAGGCGCAGGCGCGGCAGGCAGCGCCGCAGCAGTTCACGATCAAGACGGATCTGCTCGATCCCGACGTGCAATATCGAAAGGGCATCGAGCTGAAAGAGCAGGGGAAGCTGCGCGAGGCGCTCACGCAATTCGAATTCGCATCCGACTGCGACTCGCAGAGCGGGATCTATCGCGCGGAAGCGGCGTACTGCCGCTATCTGATGTCGCCATTCATTCCGACAGGGCGCAAGTCGCTGGAGGAATTGCAGGAGGCGATCCGCATCGAGCCCGAGTGCGGGCTTGCCTACTTCTATGCCGGCGAGATCCACCGCGCCCTCGGCGATCGCGCGAATGCGGAGAAGAACCTGCGCGCGGCGAACAAGCTGATGGCTCCCGATCGCCGCCCCATCGAGGCGCTCAAAGCACTCGGCGTTTCCTGATCAGGGCGCGAGCAGCTCGATCAGTGGCCGCGCAGTCCCGTGAGCGACGCCTGCGCCAGCACGTGACCGCGGATGATGAATCGCAGTTTGCGCCACGTCATCGGCGTGCCTGCATCGTCGATCACCGGCAGATCGAGCGCGTAGACGGTGAAGCGGTATTTGTGCGGCGGACCTTCCGGCGGACAGGGCCCGTCGTAGCGCCGCTTCAGGAAATCGTTGTACGCGTGCCGGCCGCCCGCCGCGAGATCGGGTTCCGCTGCTCCTGCGTTCGCGCTGAGCGAAGTCGCAGTCGCCGGAATGTTGTAGGCGACCCAGTGAATGAAGCCGTCGCCGCCGCGCGCCTCGTAATCATCGAGGATGAGCGCATAGCTCTTCGTCTCCGCCGGCGCGCCGCTCCATGCAAGTGCGGGCGAAACGTTTTCGCCATGGCAATCGAGCCCGTTCAACATCGTGTTGTCGGGCAGCGTTGCTCCAGCCGCGAAGGCGCTGCTGGTGAGGCGGAAGGTGCCCGGCTGCTGCGAGGCGCATCCAGCGAGCAGAAGCGTGATGATTCCCACAACGGATCGCATGTTCATGATGATCAGTCAGGATACTCTGCAACCATGGCTCGGATCAGGACTCTCTTTCTCGACGCCGGTGGCGTCCTCGTGTGGCCGAACTGGAATCGCGTGGCCGACGTCCTGCGCGCGCGCGGCATCGATGTCGATCCCGCGCGGCTCGTGGACGCGGATCCGATTGCGCGTTACGCGTTGAATGAGGCGCAGGTCGTGCCGGCGCCCGATCAGCAGCGCTCGAAATCGTTTTTCGAGCTCGTGCTGCTCGAGGCCGGTGTGGACCTCACAGACGCGGTGGAATCCGCGCTCGCCGAAGTGCGCGCGTATCACCGCCGTGAGAATCTGTGGGAGATCGTCCCTCCATTTGTGAAGCCGGCGCTCGCCGCGCTGCGCGAGGCGGGATATCAACTCGTCGTTGTTTCCAACGCGAACGGCACGCTGCACAAGCTGTTCGATCGCGTCGGTCTCACGCCCTTCTTCGATGTGATCATCGACTCCGAGCTCGAGGGTGTCGAGAAGCCGGACCGCCGCATTTTCGAGATCGCGCTCGAGCGTTCAGGCGCGGCGCGCGAGGAGACTGTGCATACCGGCGACCTGTATGAGATCGACGTCGTCGGGGCGCGCGGCGCCGGACTGCACGCGGTGCTTGTCGATGAGGCGTGGCTTTACGGCGAAGCGGATTGTCCGCGGATTCGCACGATTGCGGAGCTTGGGGCGGCGGTGATGGGACGGATGGGACTCATGGGACCGATGGGACGGATGGGACGGATGGGTGATCCTTGTTAGCGCGCCAGGTATCCTCCATCGACTGGATAGAAGCTTCCTGTGACGAAGGCGGCTGCATCGCTTGAAAGCCAGAGCACCAGCGCCGCGACTTCTTCCGCGTTTGCGATGCGTCCCAGCGCGTGCAGTGCCGCGACGGACGTTCTCCTCTCCTCGGGCAAGCGGTTGAGCATCGGCGTGTCGGTGTAGGAGGGGCCGGCGGCGTTCACGCGGATGCCGTGCGCTCCATATTCGAGCGCGGCGGTTTTCGTCAGCCCCACGACTCCATGCTTCGCGGCGACGTAGCCGGCTGCGTTCTTTGCGCCGGCTGCTCCATAGATCGACGCGATGTTCACGATCGAGCCGCCGCCCGCTTCGAGCATGCGCGGGATCTGTGCGCGCATCGCGTAGAAGACGCCGGAGAGATTGATGTCGATGACGCGCTGCCAGCCTTCGAGTGTCATCTCCGCGACGGGATTCACTTCGCCGCCGATGCCGGCGTTGTTGCAGGCGATGTGCAGCGCGCCGAAGCGTTCGACCGCTGCGCGTACGAGCCGTTCGTGATCGTCCGCGTTCGCCGCGTCAGCGCGAACGAAGAGCGCATTCGATCCCGCCAGACTCGCCGTCTCGATTCCCGATCGATCGTCGATGTCCGAGGCGACGACGTTCGCGCCGGCGCGCGCGTAGGCGAGTGCGACGGCGCGTCCGATGCCGGAGCCTGCGCCTGTGACGATGGCCGTGCGGTTCGCGAGTGTGGTCATGGAGCTCTCACGGAAGGATCGCGAAGGCGCGCGCCGGGAATCCGAATCCATGCTCGACCTTCGGCCACGTCACGACGATGACGGCGCCGGCCGCAGGCACCTTGTCGAGATTCGCCATCGCCTCGATCTGGAAATGGTTCTGCCTGAGGATCCAGGTCTCCGATTCCATCGTGTCGGTCGTGTCGGTGTCGAGCGACTCGTGTCCGATGGCCGTGATCCTGCGCTCATCGAAGAGAAACCTGATCGCGGCGAGCGACCACGCCGGGAAGGGCTGCCGCTTGAAGCGTGCCGGATTGCTGTCCCAGTCTTTGCTCATGTCGGTGCGCAATGCCGCGAACGCACCGGCGGGAACCTGGCCGTGCTCCTTCTCCCATGACCGGATGTCGTCGATGGTTAGAGCGTGATTTGGATCCTTGCCGAAGAGGGGAGTGATGTCGAACACGACGAGAGGGAGGATCATCTGCTTCAGCGGGATCTGATCCATCGTCATGCCGCTCGCGCTGAAGTGTGCCGGAGGATCGACGTGCGTGCCGTACTGGCCGACCATCGAGTAGAACGTGGTGCGGAAGCCATCCTTCTCGAGGGTGTACGGCATGTGCGTTTTCGGATCGCAGGCCGCGCTCATCGTCGCCTGCCCGAAGCCGAACCACACCGGAGTCGACGGGCTGAAGGTGTGCGTGAGGTCGACGTACTCCTTGCTCTGGATGACGCGCAGCGCATCGGCGAGGCTCGTATCGGCGGCGGAGGCATGGAGCGAAACGAGGAGGAGCGCAGGAAGCAGGCGATGCATGGCGCGTATCGTAACTCCGCGCCCGGCGGGAGTCGGTCTAGAGTATGCGCATGTCCAAACGCGATCCGCGCGTCGACGCTTACATCGAAAAGGCCGCGCCCTTTGCCCGGCCGGTCCTCAACGCAATTCGCGACGCGGCACATGCCGCGATTCCCGAGATCGAAGAGACGATGAAGTGGAGCATGCCGTTTTTCGAGCACCACGGCATCGTCTGCAACATGGCGGCATTCAAGGCGCACTGCTCGATGCGATTCTGGAATCCGGCGGCGGCGGGACGGGAAGAGAACGATCGCCTCGGGCGAATCACCTCGGTCGATGACCTTCCGCCCAGGAAGCAGCTCATCGCGCTGATCCGCGATGCCGCGAAGCTCAATGCCGAAGGGGTGAAGCCGACGCGGCCGAGGCGCGCGGCGAAGGCGCCGCTCGAGATGCCGGACGATTTCGCACGCGCGCTGGAGAAAAACAGGAAGGCCCGGGCGGCGTTCGAATCCTTTCCGCCGAGTCACCGGCGCGAGTACATCGAATGGATCACCAGCGCGAAAGGTGCGGATACGCGCACGCGCCGCATCGCGCAAGCCGTGGAGTGGATCGCCGAAGGAAAGTCGCGGAACTGGAAGTACGAGCGATGAGCGTCCGGGAGGCGCGCAGTGCCCTATTCGACGACCTGGTCAACTGATGGTGTGGCGTGGCGCTACTGGGGCCGCGTCACCGGAGAAGAACTGCTTCAATCGAATCGCGAGGTCTACGGCGACGCGCGGTTTCGCGGCATTCGCTATCAGATCGTCGATCTGATGAACGTCGACCGCTTCGACGTGTCGTCCTACGACATGGCTGTTCTCGCGAAGATGGATCATGCCGCCGCGCGCGTCACTCCTTCCGTGCGCGTCGCGGTCGCTGCTGCGAGCGATCTGATCCGGATGCTGTCGATCTATTACGAAGCAGAGTCGGCCGATTCGCCGTGGGAGCATCACATTTTCGAATCGCTCAGCGAAGCGCAGATGTGGGCGATGAGCAGCCGCTAGCTCACCCAGGCCGCGGTCCTTCTTTCGGCAGGATCACGGAGAACTCGCTCCCTTTTCCCACGTCGCTGCGCAGCCGGACCGTTCCGCCCATCAGGAGCGCGAGCCGGCTGACGAGGGCGAGCCCGAGGCCTGTTCCCTGCGGCCGCTTCGCGTCGCTCTGCAGTTGCCGGAATTCTTCGAAGATGATCTGGCGATGTTCGGGCGCGATCCCCGGCCCGCGGTCGATCACCGACATCTCGATCGACTCCTGATGCAGCGGCGACTGATTCGCAGTCAGCGCGCGGGCACGCGTCAGCACCGTCGACCCATCGGGTGAAAACTTCACGGCGTTCGAGAGGAGGTTGTAGAGGATCTGCTTGAGGCGCACCGGATCGGCCCAGAGATTGTCGAGCTCCAGCGGGATGTCGGTTCTGATCTCGATGTTGCGGGCCAGCGCCGTTCCCTTCACCACGCGGCAGATCGCCTCGATCGCATCGGCGACATCGACGATCTCCGGATCGAGCGTCATCCTCCCGGCCTCGATCTTCGAGAGATCGAGGATGTCATTGATGATGTGCAGCAGATACTCGCCGGAGACATTGATATTGCGCAGAAAGCGGGCGTGCTTCTCCTCCAGGCTCCCCGCCAGCCGCGATTCGAGCACGGCTGAGAATCCGATGATGGCGTTGAGCGGAGTGCGGAGCTCGTGGCTCATGATCGCGAGGAATGCGCTCTTCGCTTTGTTCGCGTCATCCGCCGCCTGCTTCGCGCGCACCATCTCCTTTTCCGCGCGGATCCTCTCCTGAATCTCTTTCTGCGCTTCGGTGTACAGCCGCGCGTTCTCCACGGCGACGGCAGCCTGACGCCCGAATGCCGTCGCGATGCGCAGATCCTTCTCGGTGTAGCGCCCCGCCTTCGTGCTGTCGAGCATGAGGACGCCGATGATCCGGTCGCGCGCTTTCATCGGGATGCCGATGTTGCAGCGGATGTTCTGCAGAGAGTCGCTGTCGGCGCGCCACGCCGTCTCCTCCGGTCCGATCTCCAGAATGACCGGGCGTTCATCCGTCGCCAGCCGCTTGTTGTACGGATAGTCGGCGAGCCGCCGCACGCGTCCGATCTCCGTTTCCGAAACGCCGCGCACGGCGATGACGCGCATGGAATCGCCGTCGAGCAACTGGATGCTGGCCATGTCGTAGTCGATGACCTGCCGGATCTGATCGAGGATCGCGTGAAGGACGACATTCAGATCGAGGCTCTCGTTCAGGACCTGCGCGATCGACTGCAGAGCCGCGAGCTGATCGGCTCTTCCCTCGGCATCCTGCCGCGCATGCAGCAGCCGCTCTTCGATCTGCTTGAGGTGCGTGACATCGAGCATCACGCCATGCGTCTCGACCGGCTTCCCATCGATGAACAGCGTCTTCGACTGATTCTGAAACCAGAGCACACGGCCATCGCGCGCGACGAGACGGTGCGTGATGCCGAGATCGTTGCCCGCCGCATCCTTCTCGCGCATCGCGTCCATCACGCGCCTGCGATCGTCGGGATGAATCACCTTCCACCAGAGATCGGGGTCGCCGAGCCATTCCTCAGGCGTGTATCCGAGGAGGCTCTCGACCTGGGGGCTGATGTAGCCGGTGTTGCTGCCGGAATCCGACCATCGATACGTGATCGCCGGCAGTTGCTCGACGAGCGTCTGGTAGCTCGCTTCGGATTGCTGCAGCCGTTCGGTGACGCGCTTGCGCTCGAGGCTCTCGTCGCGTGCGGCCGCGTAGAGGCGCGCGTTCTCGATGGCGATCGCCGCCTGCGCTGCGAACGCCACGGCGAGCCGCGCATGATCGGTGGTGTAGAAGCAGGGCTCGTTCTTGTCGAGTGTGATGAGGCCGACGACGCGATCGGCGGCGATGAGCGGCACGCCCATCCAGGAGCGAACATGAGTCGCCGTAGGACTCGCTTTGCGAAAGTCATGGAACGGCAGCACGTCGTCGATGATGGTCGGCTTGCGCGAGCGCACGACTTCGCCGTTCGGCAGTTCGGAATTGTCGATGTCGAAGCGGAGGCCGATGATTTCGCCGAGGTGCTCGAAGCCGACGCCGGCGATGACGACCGCGTCGCGGCCGCGCAACTCCTGCACGGATGCGCTGTCGCACGGCACGACGCGGCCGAGCTGCGCGAGGATCGTCTGCAGGACGTCATGAAGCCGCAGCGATGAGTTGACGGCCTTCGCCGCTTCGAGCAGCGTCTCCGCCTGTTCGCGCGCGCCATGCTCGGCCTCGAAGAGACCGGCGTTCCGGATGGCGATCGATGCGAGCTCGCCGAAGCGGTGAAGGACGTCGTAGTCGCCCTCGTCGAACGGTTTGTCGTCGAGGCGCGCGACGCCGAGGATGCCGAAGCTCTGCTCTTCGGAAGAGAGTGCGATTTCAGCGAGCGAGCGGCAGCACTGGAACAGCGCCGCGGATCGTGCGCTGCCTCGGATTTGCGTGCCGATGGTGGGGAGGAGCGTGCCCGTTGCCGCGCGGACTTCGAGCGCATCGGATTTCGGATCGGTCAGCGCGATGAAGCTGTGCGGCGTGTCGAGAAGCGAGTTGACGCGATCGAGGATGCCGTTGAGCAGATCGCCGCGATCGAGACGCTTCATCAGCGTCGCGGTCAGATCGGAGAGGACGGAGAGGTAGCGGTTCTGCCGGCGCAGCCGTTCCTCTACGCGAGCGCGTTCCTGCTCGTGCGCTTCGATCTCCGCGAGCCGCCTGCGCAACTGGCGCAACTCTTCGTGAAGATCAGTACTCCAGAACTGAGGATCGGGCATCGATGGACCCTTCAGCCGGGCTGTCAAAGGACTCGGATGGCACGATCATACGTTAAGTTGGTTTTCGGGGGTCACACCTGGAAAATCAACTTAACGATCGTCTGACGGCACACGGCCTATACTCATTGAGCAATGCGGCCGTTTGTGCCCGCGCTGATCGCGCTGTTTGCCCTGCCGCTGTTCGCCGGCGAGCAGCGGCGTGATCTGCGCGACCTCACGCTCGAGGAGCTCCTCGAGACGAAAGTGAGCGTCGCGACGCATCTCGAAATGACGGCGCGCGAATCCCCCTCCATCGTCACCGTCATCACGCGGCAGGAGATCGAGGCTTCCGGCGCGCGCGATCTGCGCGAAGTGCTCACGCAGTTCGTGCCCGGCGTTCACTTCGCGACCGATGTCGAAGGCTTCGTCGGCATCGGCATGCGCGGCATCTGGGCTTCCGAGGGGAAGATGCTGCTGCTGATCGACGGCATCGAAGCGAACGAGGGCTTGTTCGGCACCTCCGGCTATCACTATCCCGCCGAGACGATCGAGCGCGTCGAGGTGATCCGCGGTCCCGGCTCCGCGGTCTACGGCGGCTATGCCGCGGTGGGCGTCGTCAACGTGATCTCGCGCAGCGGCGAGCGCTACGTCACCGGCACGTGGTCGCAGATGGAGAAGAGCTACTCGAAGCGCGGGCTGGCGTTCGGCCTGAGCGGCGCGCTCGGCTCGCTGAACGGAAGCTGGTTTCAGGGGATGCGCAGCGATCGCGACAACGTCGATTACTTCGGCGGGCGGCGCTCCCTCGCCGGCGACTCGCGCCTCGATGATCTCAACCTCAACCTGCACCTGCAGCGCGGCGGCTTCGATCTGCGCGGCGTGCTCGATCATCTGGACACCACCGAGTTCACGCTCTTCGGCCGCAATCATCCGGGGCCTGCGCTCGATGAGGATTTTCACTGGGCCGCGATCCGCATCCGTTACACGTACGCGTTGTCGCCGGAGTTGAAGGTGACGCCGCGGCTCGAATACTCGCGGCAGGCACCATGGCAGCTCGATGTCCCGAGCGAGAGCTACAGCAATCGCAAGCATGTCGAGAAGCCGCTCGCGGGAGTGCTGCTGGAGTGGCATCCGCGCGCGGAGGTGAGCGCCATCGCCGGCATCGAGCGCTATCGCAACGACGTCGTGATGCCTGCCCATCCGGGGCCGTTCGAAGAGCGGCTGCAATCGGGCGGCAATCGCCTGCGCGTCGAATCCACCGGCGTCTTCGCACAGCTCGCGCGGCAGTGGCAGCATGCGGAGCTGACGGTCGGCGGGCGCTATGAAGACACGGATGCATTCGGTTCCGCCTTCGTCCCGCGTGTGGCGATCGTCGGGCGTTTCGACCGGCTGCACTTGAAAGGGATGGCGGCGCGCTCGTTCCGCGTGCCGGGAGGGATCCTGCCGAATCGCATCCCTCCGGGTGCCGCGCGACTCGAGCCGGAGCAGGCGACGAGTTACGAAGTGGAGGCCGGTTATCAGTTCACCGATCGCTCGCTGCTGACGATGAATCTGTTCGATGTCTCGTTCGACAAGGAGATCGTCTACGAAGCGAATCCCGCCACCGGCGTCGGCAGCTACATCAACTCCGGCCGCCTCGGTTCACGCGGAGTGGAAGCGGACTATCGCTACGTGGGCCCGGTGACGAGCGTGACGGCGAATCTCGCCTGGTATCGCGCGGATGAAAACGATGTCGCCATCTACTCCGTCCCCGGCCATCGCGACCGCTTCCTCGGCTTCCCACCGCTGCGAATCAATCTCCTCGGCGGCATCCGCCTCACGCAGTCGGTGTCGGTGCATCCCTCGCTGTCGTATTTCGGATCGAGGTTCGCGTTTGCCGAAGGCGACACGCTGCGCGAGCTCGGAGGCACGGCGCTCGTGAATCTGAATGTCCGTCTGCGCAACATCGGAAGCGGCAACGTCGTGCTCGATGCGGGAGTTCGCAACGTGACCAATGCGAACGTGCCGTTCATCCAGCCGTATCACGGATACGTCGCGCCGCTTCCCTCGGAGAGCCGCGCACTCGTCGTGAGTGCGATGTGGGGCTTCTGACCGGAATGCGGCCGTGCCCTGCCGCCGCGCCCGAAGTATCATAGGCGCCCGCGTCGCGCTGCCTCACTTCCGCGGGCCGATCACAATCCCATGCGCACGGCCGTCTGCTCGATCATTTCTCCCAACTATCGCCACTTCGCGCGCGTGTTGATGGCGTCGCTGCGAGCTCACCATCCGGAGTGGGATCGCTATGTCCTCGTGGTCGGCGGCGATGCCGCGGCCGAAGCATCCGATCCGTTCGAGGCCGTGCCGGCCGCCGCGCTGCACATCAGCGATTTCGCCGCGCTCTCGTTCCGCTATTCGATGCTCGAGCTCGACACCGCGGTGAAGCCGCGGATGATCGAGCATCTCTTCGACCGCGGCTACGACCGCGTCATCTATTTCGATCCGGACATCGTCGTTTACAGCAAACTCGAGGAGCTCGACTCGGCCGCTGCGCCGTTCATCACGCTCACTCCGCATCTCACGCGCCCGGTCGACGACGCCGATCACGCGCGTGAGCGCAGCATCCTCATCGCCGGTGCGTGGAACCTCGGCTTCATCTCGATCGTCCGCGATCCGCAGCTCGCCGCGTTTCTCGACTGGTGGAAGCGGCGGCTCGAGGATGCGTGCGTCGTCGAGCCGGAGCGCGGGCTCTTCGTCGATCAGAAGTGGATCGATCTCGTTCCCGGCCTCTTCGATCGCGTCGTGGCGCTTCGCCACGAGGGCTACAACGTCGCGTACTGGAACCTGCAGCAGCGCAGTGTCGCGCGCGGCGATGATGGCGCGTATCGCGTCAACGGAGCGCCGCTGCGCTTCTTTCACTTCAGCGGATTCGATCCTTCGTTTCCCAGGCTCGTGTCGCGCCATGACGTGCTGCGCGTTGCGGATGCCGGCGGCGCCGCACCGCTCTTCGACGATTACACCGCTGCGCTGCAGGCTGCGGGAAGCGAATCGTTCCGCCACGCGGCGTATGCGTACGAGCACTTCGCCGATGGTTCGCGGATCGCGGATGCGGCGCGCATCGCGTACCGTCGCTCGCCGCAACTTCAGGAGGAGGCGGGCGGCGATCCGTTCCGGCGTCCGGAATTGTTTCGCGCATTCACAGACCGCAAGCCGACGATCACTGCGCGGGCGAAGTACCGCGCGTATCACTTCCTCTCCAAAGCACGGCCGATCGTGCGCCTCATTCCGAAGAGTCTTCGCAGCGCGATGCGCGAAGGTCTCCTCGGCCACGGCACACCGGCGCTCGTGCCGGCATCGGCCTCGCCGCATCTCGCGCCGGGCGTATCGATCGTCGGCTACTTCTCGCGGGCCACAGGCGTCGCCGAATCGGCGCGGCTCTGCGTCGCGTCGTGCGATGTGGCGGGGATCCCGAGCGAGATCATCGATGCCGACGGCGGCGCGACGCTGCATCCGCACCACGGCCGGCGCGCGACGATTCTGCACGTCAACGCGGACATGATTCCGGCGGTCGCCGCCGATCTCCGCGACGTGCTCCGCCCCGATTCGTATGCGATCGGCGTCTGGCATTGGGAGCTGCCGGAGTTTCCGGCCGCGTGGAATGGATCGGCCACACTGCTGAACGAGATCTGGGCGCCGAGTGCGTTCATCGCCGGCGCGATCTCGAAGAGCGTCACGATTCCGGTCGTACACATGCCGCACGGAATCGAGGTCGCGGAGCTCGCGCCGTTTTCACCGTCGCTGCTCGGCGTGCCCGCGGGCCGGTTCGTCTTTCTCCTCATCTTCGATTTCGACAGCTATGTCGAACGGAAGAATCCTGCCGGTGCCATCGAGGCCTTTCGCCGCGCATTTCCGCGTGATGAAGGTGCGTCGCTGCTGATCAAGACGACCTCAGGGTCGCGGCATGCGCAGGCGCTGTCGGAGTTGCAGACGATGGTTGCGGAGCTGCCGCATGTTCATCTCGTGGATCGCACGCTGGCCCGAGCCGAGGTGAATGGGCTCATCGCCGGATGCGATGCCGTCGTCTCGCTGCATCGTGCGGAAGGCTTCGGATTGATTCTCGCGGAGGCGATGGCGCTCGGAAAGCCGGTGATTGCAACGGGCTGGTCTGGCAACGCCGATTTCATGTCGGCCGGAAACTCGTGTCCTGTCGATTACGAGCTCGTGTCGATCGAGCGCGACTGCGGTCCGTATGGCGCGCGCAATCAGTGGGCGGAACCCGACATCGATCATGCCGCATCGCTCATGCAGCGCGTCGTGCGCGATGCGGAGTATCGCGCGGCGATCGGGCGCCGCGCCGCGGAGACTATTCGAAAGCGCTTCAGTCCCGCCGTGGCCGGCGAGCGCTATCGGCAGCGGCTGTCGACGCTCGGCCTGCTCGAGGTGTAGGACCCTTCTCAGTTTGTCAGCAGCGTGGCGATGATCGCGATGCCGATGACGGCGTACAACATGCGATAGCGCGTCTGCAGGCGCGACACATTCGCGAAGGTCAGTCCCTGCCTGATCGTCCTCACCGACCAGTACACCTGCAGTGCGTACAACAGGCTCACGCCGGCGAGCGCTCGCGGCACGAGCCCCTGCAGTGCGAGCGTGAGCAGAACGAGATGGGCGGCGGTGAAGAGCACCATGCTCGCGGCGAACGTGCGGCGCGGTCCGAACGCGACGGCATTCGTCCGGATGCGATTCAACGCATCGCCGTCATGGTCGCGGATCTCCTGAGTGAGATGTCCGGCGACGAAGATCAGCGCGAAGAACGACGCGGTCGCGATGCCGCGGCCGTCGATGCTTCTCCACAGCGAATAGCCGAGGAGGAAGTGGAGGATGCCGCCGGCGAGATGCGCGAGCGAGTTGAGCAGCGGCCGCCCTTTCCAGTTGAAGCGCGGCATCGAGTAGAGCGCACTGAGAATCGCGATGCCGATCGCGATCACGAGCGTGATCGCATGCAGCCGGCTGAACAGAATCAGACTGATGATGAGGAGTCCGCCCGTCAGCGCCGCGACTTCGCGCTGGCCCACGCCTCGCGCGGTGAACACCCGCGTCGCTTTGTTCGGATCGGCGAGATCCGCCGTCAGACCTGCCCAGTCGTTGAGGAGAAAGATGTGCGTCACGAGCAGGACATTGCCGAGGAGGAGCGTGAGCAGCGGGATGAGATCGGCGAGCGAAGGATGGCGGATCGCGAACGCTGCGCCGAGCAGAGGTGTGCCCTGAAGGACGAGGATGTCCTGTGGCCGGAGGCAGGAGAGAAAACGGATCGCCGAGGTCTTAGTGGCGGGGATGTTCATTGTGGTCATAGAGCCTCAGCCACAGCGCGAATCCGAAATCCGGCGACCAGTAGTATCGCGGCACCGTCGCGGTCAGATCGTTATGGTACAGAAGCGGCGGATTCGTGCGGATGACGGCGAAGTCGTCGCGCGCAAGCTCGCGCAGAACGGCGCGCGTCATGATCGGATCGGGCTCCGATGCCAGGAGACGCGCCACCGTGAGCCAGATCTCCTGTCCCGCCACAGGCGGCCGCGCCGGCAGTTGCAGTGCGCAACCTGCGCGTCGAAGATCGTCCGCGCGCAGCATCGGCACGAGCGGCGTCCGTTTGTAGTAGACCCAGATGCTGTCGTCGGCGAGGTGCGCGCGAAGCGACTCGCACAGAGCATGCGCGTCCGCCGGTCTAACGTTCGACAGCAGCATGAGCAGGTGCATCTGAATCGCGACATCCGCCGGATCGGGATCGCTGCCGGGATCGAGGCACTGATACTCGCTGCGGGGTGCGAGCCATGAGCGATAGAGCCCGTCGCTGCGGCGATATTGCTGAATCGTCGTGAGGGCCGCGGCGAGCTGGCGCGTGTCCTGCGACGGCGCGATGCGCCACACCAGCGCCGTGTCGTCCGTGTCCGGCGTGATCGCACAACCGTAGGTGCCGATCCACGGACTGTTCACGCGGCCGTGATAGCGGACGAGTCCGCCCGGCTCGATCTGGCTCGTGAGGTGACGGCGCGCGCGCAGCAGGTTCTGATCGAGTCCGTGCGATGCGGCGATCGGATCGAGCAGATCCACCAGCAGCGACGTGAGAAACGTGTTCACCTCGGTGCGCGGCTTCTCGAATGCCGTACCGCTCGTGAACGAGGTGAACCAGTAGCCTTCCGGCTGCTGATGATCGCGCAGTCTCGCCGCCGCGATCGCGGCATCCTCGCGAAGATCGTCGCCGCCGGGTGTCGCATGCGCGACGGCCGTCGTGCCGCGCACGACGAACGTCTGCTCCGCGAGAAAGCGCGCTTCCTCCTCCGCGGATGACCACACCAACGCGACCACATGATGCTCACCCGGATCGAGATGCGTCGTGTCGATCGGAACGCGCCAGCCCGACGCGCTCGCCTCGCCCAGCGCGGCGCGAACGTCGGGGCGATCCGTGAACGTGCTCACCGGCATCTGCCCGCGGCCATCGATCGTCACGCTGACTTGCCGCGGCGAGCGGTGTCCGATCAGCGCCCAGCCGGTCGCCGCGAGCTCCTGGCCGGCGGCGATCGGCGCGGTCACGCGCTGCCCGTTCGATTCGAGCGCATCGAATGCCCCCTGCGTCATGCGCCAGAGGTACGGCTTGATCATGCCGTGCCTCGCCGCCGCGACGAACGACGCCTTGCGCCACTGCCACGCCTCGTCCATGTCATGCGGGCCGCGATAGATCGTGTAGATCGCAATGTCGAGCGATGGGTAGTAGCAGAAGGCGCCGATCGCTTCGATCGCGATCGAGAACGCGACCATCACGATGAACGCTGCGCGCGCCGCACCGCGAAGTTTCTCGATGACCGGAATCATCATCCAGAACAGAAGGGGGAGCAGATCGGTCATGTAGCGCGGTCCCCACGAGAGCCCGGCGCGCCAATCGACTTTCGCGTAGAGCAGGATCTGAATCACGACACCGGCGGCGAGCGCGAGCGTCAGGCGCCGCTCGTTCGGCGTGCGGGGCAGGAATCGGAACGCAGCGACGATGAAGATGAAAAACGGCGAGTAGACCAGCAGACCACGCGCAGGGCTGAAGAGAATTCCCGCAACTCCGGGAAGCAGCGGATGATCGAAGAATTGTGCACGGCCGATGACGCCATAGCCGCCTGCGACATTGCCGCCGTAGCGGATGTTGTAGGCGAGCACGATCAGCATCGGTGCTGCCGCGACCGCGGCGAGCAGCGCCGCATGCCGGCGGCCGGCCCACGAGAGCGCATACAGGCCGAGGACTCCGGCGAGAACGACATCGGGAGGGCGGTTGCAGGCGATGAGTCCGCACACGAGCGCGAGGACGACTGCGCGTCTCACGCTGAACGGGCCCGTCAGCAGCAGCGCGATGATGACCAGAACTTGTGCAATCCCGTGCTGCCACAACGCCTGGCTGCTGACGACCCAGGTCGTCGTGCCGAATGCGTACGCAGCGGTGAGCAGCAGCGCGTTCGCGTTCGTCGTCCTCCGGCGGAGAAGGAGATAGAGCAGTGATACGGAGAGGGCTGCGAGCAGCGACGCCGTCAGTTTCTCCATCAGCTTCGCGATGGAATCGAATCTCACATCGCTCGGGCCGGCGACATGGAGCCAGGCGACGGCCGGAACGTAGAGAGGTGCGGTGAGCACCGGAAGGACGATCGGATAGAGCGACATGATGCGTCCGTCCGCGCGAGGCAGCATCCAGAATGCGCGCTCCGGTCCCTGAACGATCGTTCGTCCCTGCGCCGCCACGCGCGCGACCGGATTCATGAAGATCGTGTGGTGCTGCAGGATCGCGAACGGAAGATAGCGCGCGGGGTAGGTGTCACCCGCGGTGATCGCGCGGCCGTTCAAGTTGTAGATGAGAAAACAGCAGAGGCCGGCGAGCAGTGCGGAGCGAAATCGGGTCGGGATCGCGATCAAGGGAGAGGCATTGTAGGTCGTGGCAGCGGCGGCAGGAGAAGCTCTTCATTCTGCTTTTCGGGCCGTGGCCGCTGACGTATCGTTGTCGCCCCTGATGACTCCTCCTCGCCGACTGATCGTCACCGGCATGCATCGCTCCGGCACCTCGTTCGTTGCATCGCTTTTCGCAGCATGGAAGATCAGGATGGGCGATCGGCTGCTGCCGGCCGACGACGGCAATCCCCGCGGCTACTTCGAGGACGCGGACTTTCTCGATCTCGACCGTCGCATGCTGATGGCCGCGACTCCCGGCGAGGCGGGCCATCGCGACTGGGGCTGGACGGAGAGCGAGCGTTTCGACGCCGGCGCACTGGCCGCGTTTCGTGATGAAGCGGCCGCGCTCGTCGCAGCGCGCGATCGTGCGGCTGCTCCCTGGGGCTGGAAGGATCCGCGCACGACGTTGCTCCTCGACTTCTGGGACGGCGTGCTGCAGCGCGACGTTAGTTTCGTTCTTCTTTACCGGCATCCGTGGGAGGTCGCCGCCTCGATGCTGCGCTCGGGCGCGCACGAGTGGCTCACGCATCCGGATTACCCGGCGCGGATCTGGACGCACTACAACCGCCGCCTGCTCGAGTTTCATCAGCGCAATCGCGAGCGATCGCTGCTCGTGAGCGCGAATGCGCTTCTCCTCGAACCGCAGCGCTTCGCCGCGATCCTCCGCGAGCGCCTCGGCATCGACGCCGATGCAGAGACGATCGCGAGTCTCCGCGCGCGCGAGGCCTTTGTCTCGATGCCGGAGGATGATCCGCTGCCGCGGCTCTGGCACTACGCGAATGCGGAGGCGATGAGCGTCCTTCGCTCGCTGGATGATGCGGCGGATCTCGCGAATCAGCGAACCGCAGAGAGGAAACGTCCGCTCCCTTCGCAGCCGCGCGTCTCGGTCATCGTCCCCTGTTTCAACGACGGCGATTACGTGATCGATGCGGTTGCGAGCGTGGAGCGCAATGCAGCGGCGGCCGAGGTGATCATCGTCGATGACGGCTCGACGGAGCAGCGGACGCGCGACGTGCTCGGCGCGCTTCGCGAGGCCGGCCATCGCGTGATCGAACAGGAACACGCCGGCCTCTCCGCCGCGCGCAATCGCGGCATCGCGGCGGCATCCGGCGAGTTCTTCATTCCGCTCGACGCGGACAATCGCCTGCTGCCCGATTCCGTCGAGGAGGCAGTCGCGCTGCTCGACGCCGATCCCGCGGCGGGTGTCGTGTACGGCGACCGGCGCGAGTTCGGCGCGCGGCGGCGCGATGTCGAAGTGCCGGAGCTCGACTCCGCGCGCATGCTGTGGAGCAACTACATCGATGCGTGCGCGGTCGTTCGCCGCACTGCCTGGCAGGAGACCGGCGGATACGATCCCGCCTTTCACGACTGGGAGGATTGGGATTTCTGGCTGGGGTTGATCGAGCGTGGATGGAAGTTCATTCACCTTCCGCGTCCTGCGTTCGAATACCGGATCCGCCCCGGCTCGCTGCAGCATCAATTTCTGCAGCGTTCCGATCATTCGCCCGAGTTGCGCCGCATCTACGCGAAGCATCCTGCGCTGATCGCGGAGCAGGCGGCGGAGGCGCTCGTCACGGCGCACACCGAGAGGCGCCAGCTCCTTCACGATGCCGAGTCGCTGCGCAACGCGCGCGACACGATTCAGATCGAGATCGATCGTCTCGCGCGCAGCACGCGCGAGATCGTCGCGGCGCGCGATGAAGAGATCGCATCGCTGCGAGCGCTGCTTGAACCGCCGCACGATGACGGCCCGCTGACGAACGCGGCATCTGTCTTCACGATCATCGCGCGCAACTATCTTCCGTTCGCGCGCGTGCTGGCGGCGAGTCTCGCGCGGCACAACCCGGCGGTGCGTCTGCACGTCGTCGTGCTCGACGACGCGCAGCGCAGCATCACGCCGGACGAATCGTTCGAGATCATCCATGCGGAGGATCTGCCGTTCGATCCGCGATCCGACTTCTACACGATGGCGGCGACCTACGACGTCACCGAGCTCGCCACCGCCGTGAAGCCGTGGGCATTCGAAGCCCTCTTCGCGCGCGGCGCCTCCGCCGTCCTCTATCTCGATCCCGACATCGAAGTCTTCGGTTCGCTCGGTCCGCTCGAGGCGTTGGCGCGGAGGCATGGAATGGTCGTGACGCCGCACATCACGGAGCCGCTGCCGCGCGACGGCAAGCGTCCTGATGAGCGCGATCTCCTCCTCGCCGGCATCTACAACCTCGGCTTCCTCGCGCTGTCGGCGGATGCGGCGAAGAGCGTGTTGCCATGGTGGCGTGCACGACTCCGGCGCGATTGCGTCAACGATCCGCCGAACGGATTCTTCGTCGATCAGCGCTGGATGGATTTCGCGCCGGCGCTGTTCGAGCCGTACGTGCTCAAGGATGCGGGCTACAACGTCGCGTACTGGAATCTTCCGCACCGCGAGCTGGCGCGCGAGGGGGAGCGGATCGTAGTGGATGGCCGCCCGCTGCGCTTCTTTCACTTCAGCGGGTTCTCGCCGCGCACGCCGCATCTGCTGTCGAAGCACCAGCATGAATCGGTGCGCATCCGTCTCAGCGAGTGGCCGCTGCTCGGCGAGCTTTGTGCGCGTTACGCCGCGTCCCTGCAGGAGGCCGGTTTCGCGGAGTGGAGCGCGCTGCCCTACGGGTTCGCGACGACCGCTGCCGGACTTCCGCTCGAGCCGCGCACGCGGCGCGTGCTGCGCCGCTCTTACGTCGCGGATGAAGCAGCCGGCCCGCGCTCGTTTCCGAATCCGTTTTCTGCCGAGGGCGCGCACGATGTCGTTGAACGTCTGCTGCGGCCGTCGCCGTACGGAGAAGGCGTGCCGGCGTGGCTCGGTGAGATCTGGAGCGAGCGCGCCGATCTGCGCATCGCGTTTCCGCGCATCGACTCCGCCGACGCGAATCGCTTTCTGCAGTGGGTGAGAACGCAGGGCGTTCGCGAGCACGACATTCCTGCGCCGCTCGTTCCGCCTGCACAGAATGCGCTCGCCGGGAACGCGCCGTTGACGCGCGGCGTGAATGTCTATGGATATGCGTACGCGGAGAGCGGCACCGGGCAGATCGTCCGCTCGGTCGTCGCGGCGCTCGCTGCGGAAGGGATTCCCTATGCGGTCATCCCGTTCACGCGCACGATCAGCCGGCAGCAGAAAGAGTTTCGCGACCTCGGAACCGGCACGCCGTCGTTCGATACGAATCTGATCTGCGTCAACGCCGACCAGGTGCCCGTCTTCTTCGAAAGCATGCGCGAGCAGCTCGCGCCGGGCGCGCGCAACATCGGCCTCTGGGCGTGGGAAGTCGAAGATCTTCCCGCCGCGATGGCGCGCAGCGAACAATACCTGTCGGAGGTGTGGGGCATCAGCAGCTTCACCGCCGCAGCTCTCGCTCGCTGCCTCACCAAACCGGTCGAGGCGTTTCCGCTGCCCGTCGTGATTCCGCCTGTGCGGAAGCGGACGCGCGGCGAGCTCGGGATGCCGGACGGATTTCTCTTTCTCTTCTGCTTCGATTACGACAGCGTCTTCCGCCGGAAGAATCCTCTCGGTGTGATCGCCGCGTTCCAGCAGGCGTTTGCGAATCGTTCCGATGCCGCGCTCTTCATCAAGACGACGAACGCGGGGCGGCACATGGCGGAACATGAAGAGCTGTGCGCTGCAGCGGCGGGTTGGCCGAACATCGTCATCCGCGACGCGTACGTCGCGTCCGACGAGTACTTCTCGATGCTCGATGCGTGCGACTGCTACGTGTCTCTGCACCGCGCCGAAGGGTTCGGCCTCACGGTGGCGGAAGCGATGGCGCTGGGGAAGCCGGTGATCTCCACCGCGTATTCGTCGACGCTCGAGTTCACGAACGAGTCGAACAGTTTTCTCGTCCCGGCGGAGATGGTGGAGATCGGCGAAGGTGCGGCCCCCTATCCGCCGCGCACGCGTTGGGCCGAGCCGGACATTGCGGCCGCGGCGCAGCAGATGCTGCGCGTCTTCCACGAACGCGGGGAGGCGCAACGTGCCGGCGCGCGTGCGCGTGCGGACATCGAGACGCTGCACAGCCCCGCAGCTCGCGGGCCGTTGCTGCGCGCGCTGCTCGGGAAACAGAGGCAGCAGGAGGAGATCGTGCAGGATCAGGTGGAGCCGTCGGGACTTTTCGAGGCGGATGCGATGGCAGTGGAAGCGCTGTTCGGCACGCCGCGCGCCGACTTGCCCTCGAAGCTGCAGTTCCTGATGAATCCGCTGCGGCGGCTCGTCATCCGATTCATTCGCGTCTATTGGGTGCAGCAACTCCGCGTCGATCGCGCGATCCTCACGGCGCTGCGCACGTTGCGCCGCGATTCACGCAACGAGCTCGCTGCGGAGACGGCGCGGCTGCGCGGCGAGTTGAAGGCTCTCTCCGATCGCGTGGACGCGCTGCGCCGCGAATGAGCTTCAGCGCAGCCTCAGGATGCGGATCGCTCCGTTGAGCACGACCAATGCGATGAGGACCGCGACGACGAGGTCGGGGATGTTGGAACCGGCGAGCCGGACCAGCCCGCCGGCGACGATCACCGCGAGGTTCGCGATGACGTCGGTCGTCGTGAAGATCCAGCTCGCCTTCATGTGCGCGCCGCCGTGACGATGTCGCGACAGCAGCCACATCGACGTCGCGTTCGCGACGAGGGCCACCGCGGCGACGGCGATCATCAGCCCCCCTTCGGGTTCGCTGCCGGAGAGGAAGTGGCGCACGACTCCGGCGACCGCAACCAATGCCAGGAGAAGTTGCAGCGCGCCGCTGATGTGCGCGGCCTTCACCTGCGATGCGCGTGTGCGGTGCGCGCCGAAGAGCGCAAGCGCGTACACGGCGGCGTCCGCGAACATGTCGAGTGAATCCGCGAGGAGCGCCGAAGAGTGAGCGAGCAGTGCGGCGATGACTTCCGCGAGGAACATCGCCGCGTTGATGGCCAGCACCAACGTCAGCGTGCGCGCTTCTCCGGCCGGCGCCGCGCCTTGCAGTCCGTCCGCGTCCGATGCTTCGGCCGTCGCGATCGCGCGTGCGCCGAGGTTGAGACCGGTCAGGATGGCGGTGATCGCGGCGGGATCTCCCGCGTGTACGACCGTGACTTCACGCGCGGCGAGATCGGCGACGACATTCGCGATGCCTCCATGTCCTGCGAGGGCGGAGCGAACCATCTGTTCCTCCGCCACGCAGTCCATCTTTGGAATCGCGAATGTCGTCTTTTGCATCGGCGCGAGCCGCAGGCATCAATGGGAAGGAGGAGGATCGCCGCGCCGTGCGGCCTCGATCGCGGCGACGTCGATCTTCCTCATCGTCATCATCGCCTCGAACGCGCGCTTTGCTTCCTCGCCACCCGCCGCGAGCGCCTCGGTCAGGACTCGCGGCGTGATCTGCCACGACAGTCCCCATCGATCCTTGCACCAGCCGCAGGCGTTTTCTTCGCCGCCGTTGCCGATGATGGCATTCCAGTAGCGGTCTGTTTCTTCCTGAGAATCGGTTGCGACTTGAAAGGAGAACGCGAGGCTGTGTTGAACCGCCGGTCCGCCGTTGAGGCCGAGGCAGGGAATGCCGAGCACGGTGAATTGCACGGTCAGCACGTCACCCTGCTTTCCGCCTGGGAAATCAGCGGGCGCGCGGTGAACGGCAGTCACGGCGCTGTCGGGAAACGTCTCCGCGTAGAACTGCGCCGCATCGAGTGCATCTTTGTCGAACCAGAGGCAAATCGTATTCTTGGGGCTCATGACCGGCATTTGATCCCAACGGATTTCGAGCGGTCAAACAAAATGGAGAGTGTGCGCGGACGATGGCGATGAGCTCGAAGAAAGAAGTGATCGTTTACACCGACGGTGCCTGCAAGGGAAATCCCGGCCCGGGAGGATGGGCCGCGGTGCTGATGTACGGCGACGTGAAGCGGGAGATCAGCGGCGGCGAACGTCACACGACGAACAACCGGATGGAGTTGATGGCCGCGATTCAGGCGCTCGAGGCGATGAAGGAGCCCGTACACGTGCGTCTGCACACCGACAGCGCGTACATGGTCAATTGTTTCCGGCAGCGATGGCACGAGCGCTGGTCGAGAAATGGATGGATGAACTCGAACAAGCAACCGGTCGAGAATCGCGATCTGTGGGAGCGGCTGCTGGCGCAGACGCGCCGCCATACGGTGGAGTTCATCAAGGTGAAAGGCCACTCCACCGACAAGTGGAACAATCGCTGCGACGAGCTGGCGGTCGCGGCGGCGGCGAAGCACGTCTGATCACGCTATCGAAATCGGCCGCTCTGGTAATCGCGAATCGCGGCGTCGATTTCCTCCTCGGTGTTCATCACGAAGGGCCCGTAGGAAACGACCGGCTCGCGCAGAGGCTCCGCATGTCCGAAGAGAACGATCGCCGATGATGCGGCGCGAATCGGGAAGGCGTCGCCGTCATCGTTCATGTCGACGAGATGAAAGGCGCGCGCCGGAGAGCCTGCGATCGACACCTCGCCGCGCACGACGTAGAGAAAGACGTTGCGTGCGCGAGGCGCGGAAAGCTGCAGCTCGCGGCCGGCGCTCAGCTCGATCGTCATCATCTGCACGCCTGTCAGCGATGCCACCGGTCCCTCGATGCCATCCCATTCGCCGGCGATGATCCCGGCACCGTCGCGCATCGGAATCTCGTCGCGCTGCAGTCCGATGTAGCGCGGCTCGGTCATCTTCAGCCGCGCAGGCAGGTTGATCCAGAGCTGCAGGATCTCCAGCGGTCCTCCATCGCGGAGGAACTCCGGCGGCGAGAGCTCGGCATGTTCGAGGCCGCGTCCGGCCGTCATCCACTGAACGCCGCCGGCGCGGATGATGCTCTCGTGGCCGGCAGTATCGCGATGCATCAGCGAGCCTTCGATGATGAACGTGACGGTCTCGAACCCGCGGTGGGGATGGGGCCCGAAGGGCAGGCCGCGATTGTGAGGCGGATAGATCTGCGGCCCATGATGGTTGAGAAAGAGAAAGGGATCGATCTGCTGCAGCGTCTGGTTAGGCAGCGGACGGCGGGTCTGCAGCTCTCCGATGTCGTCGCGAAGCGCTTCGTATTGCGTGCGAACGGTTCTCATCTCAACGCGCTCGCGTCCGACGCCGGCCGGGCGCTCAGGAGGCCGACACCGGCGCTGCCGCCGGGGTGCGGGCATGCAGGATCGCGGAAGCGGCGATCTGCGTGATCATCTCCGTCAGCGTCTTGTCGGTCGGGCTCGGATCGCGGACGACCTTATAGTAGTTCGCGAACGTCCCGATCACGTTTCCGTTCGCGTCGCGAATCGGCGCCGACCAGCAGGCGCGCAAGCCGTGCTTAAGAGCGAGCTCTTTGAAGTTGGCCCACAGCGGGTCGTTGGCGATGTCGAACACGCTGACCATCTTGTCGAGGTACGCTGCCGTTCCGCACGAACCGACGCCGGGTCCGATCTCGATGCCGTCGATTGCCTCGTTGTAAGCGTGGGGAAGTGACGGCGCCGATCCGTGGCGAAGCCGCCGGCCGCTGTCGTCCAGAATGAGGATCGAGCCCATCATTCCGGACGCGGTGAGACTCTCCACCGTTCGCAGGATTTCATCGAGGACGATCCGGACGGGCGTCCCGGATTCGATCATCTCCTCGAGCCGATGTTTCGTTGCCGCGAGAACTGAGGCAGATTGCTGTTCCATCGGCGTTTCCCAATGCAGGTACCGTTCCGGCCGAGCGGAGTGATCCGTTATTCGGCGGTGACGGCCGCTTCCGGGTTTCCGAGCCGCGCGACATCGTGCGCGAGGTCGATGGGATCGATGGGCTTCTGCCGGAACACGACGAATCCGGCGGCTTCGATTCGCGCCTGTTCGTCGGGCCGCCCGAGAACGGTCACGGCCAGCGCAGGCGTCGTGACGCCGCGGGTGCGGAGCTCGCGAAGAAACGCACAGCCGTCGCCGTCCGGCAATGCGATGTCGCAGACGAGGACGTGCGGCTGCCAGGTGTCGATCATCTTGCTCGCCGCACTGACGGTGGTGCTGCACTGAACATCGGCGCCGCACCGCTTCAGCGCGGCGGCGAGCACGTTGCGGTTGTCGATCTCATCTTCGATGATGAGCACGCGCAGCGAGTCGAGCTGCGGCAGCAACGCGTCCCGCTGCAATGGATCGCGCCCGATGAACTCCTCGCCCTCTTCCGCCTGCTCGTGCAGGGGAAGGCGGATCGTGAATGTCGCTCCGCGTCCATCTCCATCGCTCTTCGCTTCCACCTCGCCTTCGTGCATTTCGACGAGATGGCGCGTGATCGCGAGTCCGAGCCCGAGGCCGCTCTGCCGTTCTCCTGTGGCTTCTCCCTGCCGGAAGCGGTCGAAGATCTGCGGCAACAGCGCAGGCTTGATGCCCTGGCCGGAATCCGTGACTTCGATCGCGACGAACTTCTCATCGCGTGTCAGGCGCACGCCGACGCGCCCGCCTTCGGGCGTGAACTTGATCGCGTTTCCGAGGACGTTGCCGACGACCTGCTGCAGCCGCGCCGGATCTCCGAAGGATGGATAGCGCCGGCCTCCGGTTTCGAATGACAACGCGATCTCTTTCGCCTCCGCGCTGGGCCGCGCCATGCGGACGGCTTCTTCGGCGATCGCTTCGAGATCGACGGCGCGCATCTCGAGGCGCAGCTTGCCGGATGCGATGCGCGATTCGTCGAGGAGGTCTTCGATCAGCTTCGCCTGCGCGCGCGTGCTCCGCTCCAGCGAGTCGAGCGCCTCGCGATACGTCTCTTCATCGAGCCCGCCCAGAGCGAGCATGCGCGTCCATCCGAGGATCGAGGTCATCGGCGTGCGCAGCTCGTGAGAAATGACGGCGATGAATTCGTCTTTTTCGCGATCCGCTTTGCGCAGGCGTTCGGCGAGCGCCTCCAGCGCGCGGCTTGACTGCACCTGTTCGGTCACGTCGAAGCCGAACAACACGACGCCTTCCGTCCTGCGCTCCGCATCGATCATCGGCTGGTAGACGAAGTTGAAGATGGGACCGCCGGGCAACGACAGCTCCTTGCCTGTGAACGGCTCGCAGGTCTCGAAGACATGATCGAGCGGCTCGAGCAGCGCGGCGTTGTCCGGCAGCGCTTCGCGAATCGGACGGCCGAGGATCTCGCGGTCGTCGCCGGCGAACCGCTGAAAGACAGGATTCGCCAGCTCGATCGTGTGCGTGCGGCCACGCACGACGCAGACTGCGGCGGGTGCATTCATGAGGAGCAGGTAGAGATTCGCGCGCGGAATGAGGCCGAGGCGCGCGCCCGAAACATAGCCCGCGAGTTTCGCTTCCTCCAATTCCTGCGTGCGGTGGTAGAGCTCCATCCGCGTTCGCTCGGCAGTCGAGCGCAAGTCATCGTGCACCTTTTCCCGCTCGCGCCTCTCCTGCTCGAGCCGTACGAAGTCGGTCACGTCTTCGACGCGATGAATGATGTGCGTGAGCTTGCCGCCGGCGAGGACAGGCGAGTTCACCGGACTCCAGTAGCGTTCCTCGAAGCCGCCGCCTTCCGCTTCGGGCCGCCGGATGTCGTACTTCTGCACGGCCATCGTGTCAGGCCTGGCCGTGCGGAGAACGGTCTCGAGCGATGCGCGGAGATTGCGCTCGCCTGTGGCCGCAGGATCGTCGGGATTGTCGGGAAAGACATCGAACAGATCCTTTCCGATGATCTCGCCGCGCTGCGTCATCGTGGCGGCGAGGTATGCATCGCTGACAGCGACGATGCGCAACTCAGGATCGAGAATGAGGTACAGACCCGGCACGGACTCGAAGAGAACGCGGAAGTCCAGTGTGGTCATGAGCACCCGATAGCAACGCCGGTGCATGGATGCGAATTGCCGCCGCTGCAAACACGCACCATGCGAACTGAGGTGTTGAAGTCAATGCTGAGCTCCGTTCGTTTGAAGCAGTCGTACGGCTTATGCCGGTGTCTGGCTGGGCATCGAATTCACGCGCCGGCAGGCCTCTCGCCATTCGCGCCGCGCGAGGCGGAGGTGCTGGCGTGCGTACTGCCGCGTGCTCTTCCAACTCGCCGTTGCACCTTCGGCATGCTCCGCGGCGTAACGCCGCCAGAGCGTGATCGAGATGGTGAGATGCTCGCGCGCGCTGGCCAGCAGGCGATGGATCTCGCCGGCGGCGGGAGCGGGAATGTGCTCGAGCTGCGGTTCCACGGCGCGAACTGCGGCCTGCATGCGCGCCTGTTCGATCTGCGGCGCGGGCGTCGAGCGGAGATCGTGCGCGAGGCCCAGCATGCGCAGCGTGGCGATGAACCACTTCGCAGGATCCCATTGAAACCAGCGGATGCCGTTGCGGAAGTCGGCAGGGAAGCGGTGATGGAAGCTGTGATAGCCCTCGCCGAGCGTCAATAGCGCCACCGCCCAGTTGTCGCGCGCCGATACTTCTGCATTGAAGCTCGCATCGCCGAGATAGTGCGCCAGCGAATTGACGAAGAACGTCGTGTGGTGGATGACGACGAGGCGCAGAAAGCCGCCCCACAGCAGTCCGGCCCACACATCGCCGCACAGTGCTCCGATGAGCGCCGGGAGGCCGAAGCCCCCAACGATCAGCAGCACCTTGTACCAGCGCGCCTGCCATTGCACGATCGGGTTCGCGGCCAGATCGCGCGCGTTGCCTTCGATGTCCGGCGCATCGTGATCGTGGAAGATCCAGAGGATGTGTGCCCACCAGAAGCCGCGCTTGATGCTGTATGGATCCCAGTCGCGATCGACGTACTGGTGATGCGTGCGATGGCTCGACGACCACCAGAGAATCGAGTTCTGTGCCGCCATCGCGCCGAAAATCGCGTAGAAGATCTGGACCGGCCGCGCCGCCTCGTAACTCTTGTGCGAGAAGAAACGGTGATAGCCGGCGCAGATCGAGATGCCGACCGCCAGGTACATACCGAGCGCGAGCAGCGGCATCCAGAGTGCGAAGCCGTGCAGCCAGGTGTAGACGGCGGTACCGGCGATGCCGATCACCGGAGTCAGCATCAGAAAACTCATCAGCGGGACGTTGATGCGGGGCTTGGTAGTCACAGTGCGTCTCCAGGTCAAAGACGACCGGAAACGCCCGCGCAGATGAGCGCGCTCGCTGAGGTCGAGGTTGTTTGTCGTTTCATTATGCAACCTCGCGGCCCACTCACTTATTACATATACAACGCGGCGCCATGCGTGTATGGTGGAGGAGTAGTCGAGGAACCTTCCTCGCTCCTTCAGTCCATCTGAACTAAGTCAGATCTCTGGACTCACTCCTCTTAGATTCCCTATCTCCGATCCGCGTGTCTTCAACGCGATCATGAGAGGACTCCGGCGATGCGCCGGCAAGGAAAAACAAATGAAACTCTACGTGGGAAATCTCTCGAAACAGGTCACCGATGCGCAGCTCAATGAGCTCGCCACTCCGTTTGGATCGCTGCTGTCGGCGAAGGTCGCCACCGACCGGACGAGCGGCGAGTCGAAGGGCTTCGGCTTCATCGAGTTCAACAACGCCGACGAAGCGAAGGCGGCGATCGCCGGTCTCGATGGGAAGGATCTCCACGGCCAGGCGCTCAAGGTCAACGAGGCGCGCCCGAAAAAAGAGCAAGCCAACTACTGAAGCAAACCTTCCAGCACCGAGGAGGGGGATCGCGCTGCGATCCTCCTCGTCCGAGGAGATCGTGATGCAAGTCGACGTCAGGGATCGGGGACCGGAATTACGAGAGAGGCTGCGCGATCGTCTGGATCGAGCTGCTCAGTTGCGTTGCGATGAACATGGTGAGGCCGTCGTTGCGGTGACGATTCACGCGCGCGAGAACGGCTGGTTCGACGCGACGTGGACGACCTGCTGTCTCGAGCTGGAGCGGCTGGCCGTATCCATCGTCAGGGATCGCTGCTGATCCGGGCTCCAGCGCAATGCGTAATCGCCAGTCGCTTTTCTGGCGAAAGGAGATTCTCATGATGTCGCTGTTGCTGCTGGCCGCATTCGTCGTCCTCGCATTGTTCGGCTGGAATCTCTACAGGCGTTTCGGTGCGGATCGCATCGGCGAGCTCTGCGAAACGCGCCGCTCCGGCTCGCGGATCGTGAGCCGCGGTGAATACGTCGACGGAAATCGCCACATGGAAGTGGCGCTCGCACTGACCGGCTCGACGTTCTTCTACGAAACTGCAGACATGCAGGCTTCGCTCGAGCTGCAGTGGATCCGCGAAGTCGAATACGACACGCACCTCGCGACGGGAAATCCGGCTGCCGGCGGGAGAGTGCTGCGCCTGCGCTGCTACAGCCAGGTCTTCGAGTTCGTTCTCCCCAGCGAGGTGGTGCCGCGCTGGTACCTCATGATGCCGCCGCGGCGCTCGACTCCCATCGCCGTTCCCGAACTGGCAAGCGCTTGAGCAGAGGCGATCTCATGTCCGATGAAACGACCATCCGCCGTATTGCAATCCTCGGGAATCACCTGCCGCGGCAATGCGGCATCGCCACCTTCACGACCGATCTGAGCGAGGCCATCGCGTACGTCGGTCCCGATCTCGACTGCTTCGTGCTGGCGATGAACGACGGGCGGCATCATCACGCCTATCCGAGCCGCGTCCGTTTCGAATTGACCGACAGCGATTCCGCCGCCTACATGCGCGCCGCCGATTTCCTCAACGTCAATGACATCGACGTGATCTCCATTCAACACGAGTACGGGATTTTCGGAGGCAAGGCGGGCAGCATGCTGCTGCCGCTGCTTCGCGAGTTGCGCATGCCGGTCGTGACGACGCTGCATACGATTCTGGCCACGCCGAATCTGCATCAGCGCCGCGTGATGGACGAGCTCACACGGCTCTCCGACCGCCTCGTCGTCATGACGGCGGGAGGGGCGGAGCTCCTGCGCGAAGTGCACGGCGTCGATGAGGACAAGATCGACATCATCCCGCACGGCATTCCGAACATCCCGTTCGCCGGGAGCAAGAATCGCGTGGGCGTCGCAGGTCGGCCGCTGATTCTCACCTTCGGTCTTCTCTCTCCCGACAAAGGCATCGAGTACGTCATCGATGCGTTGCCATCCATCCGCTCCCGTTATCCCGACGTGGTCTACGTCGTCCTCGGCGCCACGCATCCGCACATCATCGAGCGGCAGGGAGAGACCTACCGCATCATGCTCGAGGATCGCGCGAAGCGGCTGGGTGTCGATGGGAATCTCATCTTCCACAACCGTTTCGTCAGCCTCTCGGAGCTCTCCGAGTTTCTCGCCGCCACCGATATCTACATCACGCCCTATCTCAATCGTGAACAGATTACGTCCGGCACGCTGGCCTACGCGGTGGGAGCGGGGAAGGCAGTCATTTCCACTCCGTACGCCTACGCGCGCGAACTGCTCGCCGAGGGACGCGGAGTGCTCGTGCCGTGGAGGGATCCAGCGGCGATTGCGACGGAGATCGTCGCGCTGCTCGACGATCCCGAGAAACGGGCCGAGATGCGCCGGCTCGCGGGACAGCACGGCAGGAGCATGCTCTGGCCGTCGGTCGCGCATTCGTATCTGCGCACGTTCGAGCGCGCGCGGAAGGAACATGGGCAGCGCGCGCGCACCGCATTCCGCGCACATACGCTGGCCAACCGGCCGGCGGAATTGCCGCAGCTCAATCTCGATCACGTCGAAGTGATGACCGACGACACCGGCATGCTCCAGCATGCGATGTTCAACGTGCCGCGTTACGAAGAGGGCTATTGCCTCGACGACAATGCGCGCGCGCTGCTGTTGATGACGCTCGTCGAAGAAGCAGGTTCGAGCGATCCGCGTCTCGTTCGCTCGCTCACCTCGCGCTATCTCGCATTTCTCAATCACGCCTTCAATCGTTCGCTGGGACGATTCCGCAATTTCATGTCGCATCCGCGGCTCTGGCTCGAAGAGCAGGGCTCGGAAGACAGCCACGGGCGCGCGGTGTGGGCCCTCGGCAACGTCGTCGGATGTTCGTCCGATCCCGGTCGGCAGAGCCTCGCCGGAGCTCTCTTCCATGCAGCGCTGCCGGCAGTCGCGGAGCTCAGCAGTCCTCGCGCATGGGCCTACGTGCTGCTCGGCATCGAGCAGTACCTGCGCGCGTTCGAAGGGGATCGCAGCGTGCAGGCCGCCGGACGCGAGATCGCCGCGCGGCTCTTTCAGTTGTTCCGCAACACGAACCGCCCCGACTGGCCGTGGTACGAGAACTCCGTCACGTATTGCAACGCGCGTCTTCCGGAGGCGCTGATCGCGACGGCCGGATGGACCGGCGACGAAGCGATGGGGACCACCGGCCTTCGCTCGCTCGAATGGCTGATGACGATTCAGACGACAACCGAGGGCTACTTCGCTCCGATCGGCACGCGAGGATTTTTCGAGCGCGGGATGGTCGCGGCAGTCTTCGATCAACAACCGGTCGACGCCTGCGCCTCGATCTCCGCCTGCATGCACGCCTTCCGTTCCACGGGCGATCATCGCTGGTCGGAACATGCGCGGCGCGCCTTCACCTGGTTTCTCGGACAGAACCAGTTGCAGCAGCCGCTGTATGACCCGCTGACGGGCGGCTGCCGCGACGGGCTGCACGCGGATCGCGTCAACGAGAATCAGGGGGCGGAATCGACGCTCTCGTTTCTTCTCGCGCTGATGGAGATGCGAAAAGACGAAGTGCGCTGGAACGCGATGCAGATTCCGTTGATCGAGCCCTCGGAGACGCTGATGGCCGTGAGCCCGGCGCAATGAGAGTGTCGCCCCAGTACGAAACACTTTTCCGGCGCAACGAGAGCAATCCGATTCTTACCGCCGCCGACTGGCCGTACCCGGTGCACACAGTCTTCAACGCTGGTGCGACGCGGCTGCGCGACGGCACGACGCTGCTGCTGTGCCGCGTCGAAGACCGCCGCGGCCACTCGCATCTCTGCGCCGCGCGTTCCGCCGACGGCGCCGGCGGCTGGATCATCGATCCGAAACCGACGCTCCTCCCCGATCCGGAGCAGCATCCCGAAGAGATCTGGGGCATCGAGGATCCGCGCATTACGTTCGTGCCGGAGCTCGGCAAATATGCAGTTGCCTACACGGCATTCGGAGAGAGCGGCCCGGGCGTCTCGCTCGCGCTTACCGAAGACTTCGTGACGTTCGAGCGCTGCGGCCTCGTGATGCAGCCCGATGACAAGGATGCCGCGCTGCTGCCGCGCCGCATCAATGGAATGTTCGCACTCGTGCACCGGCCGGTCGCGGATACCGGCGCGCACATCTGGATTTCGTATTCGCCCGATCTGCGAAGCTGGGGCGGACATCGGATGATGCTCGAGGCGCGGCGCGGTGCGTGGTGGGATGCGGGCAAGATCGGCCTCTCGCCTCCGCTCATCGAGACGGAGCGCGGCTGGCTGATGATCTATCACGGCGTCCGGCATACGGCAGCCGGTTGTCTCTACCGGCTTGGTGCGGCGCTCTTCGATCTCGAACAGCCGGATCGCCTGCTGTTGCGCGGCGACGAATGGATCTTCGGGCCGGAAGCTCCCTACGAGACCCGCGGTGATGTGGCGTACGTGACGTTTCCCTGCGGGGTGACCATCGGTCCCGATCGCGACACGCTGAATCTCTACTACGGCGCCGCCGACACCTGCATCGCGCTCGCGACGTGCAGCGTCGCCGAGCTTCTCCGCTGGCTCGAGCGCCAGGGCCGCGCCTGATCGCGCGTACGTTGCGCGCGCAACTCAGCCGCTCTGCTTCGGCGTCGTCGCGCTGAGGATCTGGCCGTCGATGTCTTTCCCGTGAAGGCCCGCGATTGCCGCTCTTGCGTGCTCCACGTTCTCGTAATCGAGCAGGCCGTAGCCGAGGCCGCGGCCGGTGGGATCGCGCGGGACATGGAACGACACAGGCACGCCGTAAGGCCGCACGAGCTCCGCGAATTGTTCGTCGCTGATGTGGCGTGAGAGGTTCCCGACGTGGACCTGCATCAAGGCACGCGGTTCATTTCGATGATCGTTCACGCCAGCCTCCCTTCTTCTCGGCGAGTGTGTCCACTTCGCTCTGCAGCGATTTGATCTCGTCGAAGAGTTTCTCGACGCGATCGGCGTTTCGCTCATGCAGCCGCTCTTCGCGCCAGCGGTGTGTTTCCTGAAGATGGCGCTCGAACAGAGCGCGGTCGGCGGTATCGAGATCGAGGAGCAGGCGCAGCGTTGCGAGCGCGATGTTCTGCCTGCGATGGAGACGCCACGCGGCCCTGGCCAGCTCGAACACGATCGCCGCGGCGATGACCACCGGGATGATCGCGATCGCATGCGCCGGAAAGAGGAGGCAGGCGGCCGTGCCGATCGCCATGGCGCAGATCAGCGTGAGGCTGAGTGCGCCCCCATGCCCGTAGGATGACGCTGCGATCTCTCCCAGATACGACATCGGTGTGACGGGTTCGTTGACCGGATTCATGATCTGTCCTTGCACGTTCACGTGCGTTTTGGAACAGCGAGGAGAATGACTCCGGCTACGATCGCTGCGATGCCCGGCCAGATCGGAATGGTGACGACTCGCTTCTCTTTGACGGAGAAATCGAACGGTCCGATCTTCGCTTCGTGCGTCGCTTTCGTGTAGCTGAAGTTTCCGTAGACGGCGAGCGCGATGCCGGCGACGATCAGAAGAATGGCGATCATCCTGAGTGGGCTCATGACCACAATCTCCTTCCCGAGCCGCGGCTGGTGACGAGGCGCAGGATGAAGAGGAGGATCACGGCGCCGAGGAAGGCGGCGATCAATGTGCCGGTGATGCCGCGGCCGAGGCCGAGACCGGCCGCCTGCGCGACATACCTTCCGATGAAGGCGCCGATGACGCCGACGATGATGTCTCCGAGGAGACCGAAGCCGTGGCCTTTCATGAACTGTCCGGCCAGCCAGCCTGCGATTGCGCCGATGATGACGAAGATGAGGAGATTCATGAGTACCTTCTTTTTTCGAGTTGGTCGGGTTGGTGGTGGGAGCGGAAAGAGAACAGCGATCGCGCGTTGACGATCAGTCGCGGACCCAGGGCTGCAGCGTGACCGAACTGACTCGGCTGTCGGTGAAGGCGATCCACGTCATCTGCTTGTCGTTGTAGTTCGTGATGTAGCCCCACGATTCGTTCGCGCCGTCCACGGTGCGGCGCTCTGCGTCGTGGCGCATGATCGCGCGGACGTCGTTGAGCGTCTGGCCCGTGTGGATCTGGGCGATCACACCCTGATTGAAGATGGCGTTGCCGCAGGCCTGCGCGTCGCGATGGTCGCGGTGGCAGGGGCGGATGCTGCCGGCTTCATTCATCCGGCCGGGAGGGAGAGCAGAGTTCATCGCAGAGGTGCAGCCGGCGAGCGCAGCGATGGCGGTGGAGACCGCAAGGATGGTCCATCTCATAAACAGCCTTTCTTGTAGCGGGGTTGGTCGGTAAGAACGGTCGGGTTCCGTCTGGTCGCAAGCTGCGAGGGGACGCTCGATGACGAGAGGACCTGCACGTGCCCTGCCAATCCGTCAATCAAAGTCCACTTCATTGCCTAATTGGAAATCGCCACGTATACTGATCCTGTTACTTCCGTGCTCGCCTGACTCAGCCGGTCGCGACCAAACGTGCGTGAGAGGGCTCCCACTTCGGCGGCCACCCGCCCGTCCCGCGATCTTCTTCATCCCAGGCGTCATCCCCGAAAGGATGCGACGATGGTTCTCCCGACCGGCTCCACTCGCGTTGCCGTCGTCCGGGTCGTGGCCATCGGTGCCTCGGCCGGCGGCCTCGATGCCTTCAGCGATCTCCTCTCCGCCGTCTCGCCCGCGACCGGCCTGGCCTTCGTCATCATTCAGCATCTCGATCCGCGCCACGCCAGCCTTCTGGCTGGCATCCTCGCCGGCGCCACGACCATGCCCGTGCAGGAAGTCGCCGACGGCATGCAGGTCGAGCGCGATCACGTCTACGTGATTCCTCCCGATACGCAGATGACGATCGAAGGAAATGCGCTTCGTCTCGAACCGCGCGGCGCGGCGTCGCTTCAGCGTCCGCTCGACACCTTCTTCTTCTCGCTCGCGCGCGAACGGAAAGAGGCGGCCATCGGTGTCGTCCTTTCGGGCAATGACTCCGACGGCTCGGCAGGTCTTCGCGCCATTCACGATGCGGGAGGCCTCGGGCTCGTGCAGAGTCCGGAGAGCGCGAAGTTCGACGTCATGCCGCGCGCCGCTGCGCCGTCCGCCGATTTCGTCCTGCCGCCGGCAGGGATTGCCGAACAGTTGGCGAAAATTGCCAGGCTGAAGGGCACGAAGGAAGCGCAACACGAGCCGGGTGATTTCGATGGCGTCCTCGGGCTGCTGCGAGCGCGCCATCCGGTCGACTTCCGTCACTTCAAGCGGCCCACGGTCGAGCGAAGGATTCTGCGGCGCGCGCTTCTCGGCAACCACGACGGCTTGAACAGCTACGCCGATTCACTCGAGAACGACACGGCTGCCGTCGAGACGCTCTATCACGATCTCCTCATCGGAGTGACGTCGTTCTTTCGCGAGCCGGCTCGTTTCGAGGCGCTCAAGACGATCGTCTTTCCCGCGATCGTGAAGAATCGCGGCGCGGCGGATTGCATCCGCATCTGGGTGGCCGGCTGCTCGACGGGCGAAGAGGTCTATTCGCTGGCGATCACGCTGCTGGAGTATCTCGACGGGAATCCGTCAGCGCCGCAGCTTTCGATCTACGGGACGGACATCAATGAGGAGTCGCTGCGCAAGGCCCGCGCCGCAACGTATTCGCAGCGGGCGCTGGGCGGTGTCTCCGAAGAACGGCTGCGGAGATTTTTCACGCCGGTGCCGGGTGGACACAAGATCGCGAAGTCGCTGCGCGAACGATGCATCTTCGCGGCCCACGATGTGACGCGCGATCCGCCTTACTCGCGCATCGATCTCCTCACCTGTTGCAATGTCCTGATCTACTTCGATCCCGAGTTGCAGAAGAAAGCAGTCTCGCTGCTGCAGTACGCGCTCGCTCCCGGCGGCTTTCTCATGCTGGGTAGCTCGGAGAATCTCCGCGCGTCGACGAACCTGCTGGTGCCTGTCTCCACCCGGCCGTTGATCTACTGCAAACGCCAGGGGCCGGGTCCTTTGAGCACGTTCGATGTTTCTGCGCGACAGGCACCTTCGGCTGCGGCGCTTCCTCTTTCCGTGACGGTGGCGCGGATCCGCGACGGCGAGGCCGATGCCGAAGATTCGTTACTCGCCGCGCAACTCGCCCCCTGCGGCGTGCTGGTCAACGAGCAGTTGGAGCTCGTCCGCATCCGCGGCGAGATCGGGCCCTACCTCGCACTCGAACCGGGCGACGCATCGCTCAACCTCTTCGCCATGGTCCGGCATCACGAAGTTCTCGCCGTGCTCCGTCCGGCACTGCGGCGTGCATTCCGGCAGCGGACCGTCGTTCATCACAACGACATCCTGGTGATCGACGGCGATGAGCGGCGTTCCGTTTCCTTCGATGTGATTCCGTCCGTCGCCTCGTCGCCGGGCCACGATCAATGCTGGATCGTGTTCCGCAGCGCTCCCGCAACCGCGCCCGGCAAGGGAAGAAACGCCGCGAAGCTGACGGAGATCGAAGGGCTGCGCCGGGCGCTGGCTGCGGCGATCAGCGATCGGGAGCAGGTCGCCGATGAAGCGGCGGCCGCGGCCGAGGAAGCGCAGTCGAGCGACGAGGAACTGAGGAGCACGAACGAAGAGCTCGAGACGGCCAAAGAGGAACTGCAATCGGCCAACGAGGAATTGAGCACGCTCAACGATGAGCTGCGCGTTCGCAACGGCACGCTCGTCCGGATGAACGACGACATCGAGAATCTCCTCGGTGCGGTCGAGATCCCGATTCTGTTCGCAGGTCTCGATCTCACCGTTCGTCGCTTCAACAGCGCGGCGGGAGAACTGCTCAATCTGCGGCCCGACGCGACCGGCCGGCCGCTGCGCGAGGCGCAATCGACCATCGACACCGCGCATCTGGAGAAGCTTACGGGCGCCGTCATCGAGACGACGGAGGGAGTCGACACCGAGATTCAGGATGCGAAGGGGAATTGGCGGCTGCTGCGCATCCGCGCTTATCGCACCTCGGGCGGCGTCGTGGACGGCGCGATCATCGCGCTGCTCGACATCGATGCATTGAAGCGAAGCGTGCTGGTGGCGCAGGAGGCGACGCGCGCCGCCGACATGCTCTCCAAGGCGAGCGCACTCCTCGCATCATCGCTCGACTACGAAACGACGCTCGACTCGCTGGCGCGGCTTTCGACGGCGGCCTTCGCCGACTGGTGCGCGGTCGATCTCATCAACGACGACGGCTCCATCCGCCACCTCACCGTGTCGCACGCGAATCCTGTGCTGCGCGATCTCGCGTTGCGGTTTCAGGAGGTCGTGTTTCAGGAACCGGAAGGCGCGCCGGGAGCTCCGCAGGCGCTGCTGAAGCGCAAGTCGGTTCTGCTCACCGATCTGGCGGAATCCGATCTGAAAGGCATCGCACCCGAAGCGAAGATCCTGCAGTTGATCGGTGCGCTCGGCGTCCGCTCGCTCATCAGCGTGCCGCTCATCGTGCGCGACAGAGTGCTCGGCACGACGACCTTCTCCTCATCGAAGCGCAGCTACAGCGAAGTCGATCTGCAGCTCGCGGAAGAGTTGTCGCAACGGGCCGCAGTCGCGATCGATACGGCGATGCTCTTCCGCGAGGCGGAGCAGGCGAATCGATACAAGGATGCGTTCCTCGGCACCGTCGCTCATGAGTTGCGCACACCGCTGACCTCGATGATCGGCTGGGTGCAGCTCGCCAGGCGCAGCCCCGAGATGTTCGGTGAAGCGCTCACGCACCTCGAGGAGAGCGGAGGACTGCTGCGGGTATTCGTCGAGGATCTTCTGGATGTCACCCGCATCCGCGAGCGGAAGTTGAGCGTGGAGTTGACGGAGGTCGATCTCGCGGATGTCGTCCGCTCGGCGCGTGAGATGACGGCGTTGAGCGCCGCCGCGCGCGAGATCGATTTTCGATTTCGCCGCGATCTCGAATCTGCGCCGGTGCTCGGCGATCGCGTGCGGCTCCTGCAAGTGGTCTGGAATCTTCTGAGCAACGCGATCAAGTTCACGCCGGTCGGCGGCCGCATCGAAGTCCGACTTCGTCGCGAAGGGGACGATGCCTGTTTGACGGTTTCGGACAATGGTGAGGGCATCACGGCGGAGTTCGCGCCGCATGTGTTCGAGCTCTACCGGCAGGGCGAGGGCGATGGTCACAGGCTCGGACTCGGCATCGGTCTGGCGATCGTGGCGCAGGTGGTCGCGCTGCATGGCGGATCGGTGGAAGTGGAAAGCCCCGGCCCCGGTCACGGCTCGACATTCACCGTGACGCTGCCACTCGCGGGCGATGCGATCGCATCCGTTCCGCCCTCCGGCCGCCGGTCGGGCAAAGCGAGAAGATCCATGGAGGACGAATGAGACAGGCGATCCGCGCAACCGCGGGAAAACTCAATCGCAGTGAAGAATTGCTGGACGACGAGAAGGAGCAGGCTGCGGCGATGCTCATCGCGAATCCCGGATTCGGGAACCCGCATGTCGTGCGCTGCAGTTGGTGCCACGAGACCCGAACGCTCTTCCGCGATGAAGATGACGCTCCGTTCAAGCGCACCGCGCGCGGCTGGTTCTGCGAGCGGTGCGAGGTGCACGCGGAGAGTCAGGAAGTCCAGTTCTGACGTTGGTCAGCGGAGGATCGTGAGCTGGACGACGGCGGCGAGCACTGCCAGCAGTGCGATCGCAATCCAGTAGCGCTTCATCGCGACGGAGTAGCTGAGGAACGCGGCGATGGCGAGCGGGATCCCGATGCGGTCCGCCAGCTGCGCATGCAGCGGTGCTGCGACGACGTAGGTGAGGATCGCGGAGAGGAGCAGGAACCAGCCGGCGAGCAGCATCCAGCGGAATTTGTCCCGCGCCAGCAGGTCTGCAACGACGGCTTCACTTCGAACAGTACTCATGAGCATTGCACCTCGGCCTTTCGATGGGATCGGTGAGAGAGCGTGACGCCGCCTGCTCCGAGATCGCTCATCGGCGTGGCCTTGCGGATTTCTTCGATGTTCGTTTCTTCGGCGGTTTCGCGGCCGACTCCTCGATGAGGTGCGCGAGGCTCTCGATGATCTTCGAGATGCGGGGGAGGAGCGCGGCCGGCATCGCCGCGAGCCGGTGAATGAGCGGCTTCAGATGGGCGATGTCGCCGAGCTTGTTCGGAAGAAGATCGCCCGGCTTTTCCCCCAGCGCCTCGGCGATGCGGACGAAGTCTTCGAGGTATAGCCCGCGCTGATTCGATTCGAGCCGGGCGAGGTGCGCCGGTGAGATCCCGACACTCCGCGCCACGTCAGCCTGAAGGAGCCCTTTGGATTCGCGCAACTGCCGGAGGATGCGGCCGTACATGATGGAAACCAGTATGGAGGCCGCTTGCCAAATAGGCAATGAATTTCACGGTTGTCGCCCTTCTGGCAATCCCGTGCGTAGGCCCTGATGGCAGCTTACGTGCAGTTCCACAGGCATGATCATCCACCATCGCCTCTCCCCAATCGTCCGAAGGACCTCTTGAGCCGCGTTCGCGCGGCGCGAGATGGTGACAGAGCGGCGAACTATATCCACCCTGACGCTCCTATCAATCCAACTCCCGACAACCTCGCGTATGTCCGCGTGCGTGGCAAGTTTGCACTCGCGCTGCTGCTGAGCCTCGCCTGGCTCGCCTTCACGATCTGGATCGCGCTCCCCTGGATGCGCGATCTCGCGCGGTTGATCAACTGGCCGGTCGCGCTGCTCATCATCGGCGGCATTGCGCTCGTCCCCGGTGTCATGAACGCGTTCCTCGCGGCGAGCCTGCTGCTCGATCGCAGGCCGCGCCGCGCTGCCATCAGAAGCTATCCGCCGGTCAGCATTCTCATCGCCGCATTCAACGAAGCTCATTCGATCGAAGAGACGCTGCGGTCGCTGGCCCTTCAGGACTATCCCGGTGTGTTCGAAGCGATCGTGATCGATGATGGCTCCAGCGATCTGACGGCGCGGATTCTCGCGAAACTCGACTACCCCTGGCTGCACTTGATCCGGCAGGAATCGAACCTCGGCAAGGCCGCCGCGCTCAATCGCGGTCTGATCCTCGCGCGACATGACCTCATCCTCACGCTCGATGGCGATTCCTATCTTTTCAAGGATGCGCTGCGAAATCTCGTGGGTCGTTATCTCAGCGATCCTCCCGGCACCAGAGCTGCCGCCGGCACGATGCTCGTTCGCAATTCACGCGTGAACTGGGTGACCGGCGCGCAGGAGTGGGACTACTTTCACGGCATCGCGGCCATCAAGCGGATGCAGTCGTTCTTTCACGGCACGCTGGTCGCGCAGGGCGCCTTTTCGATCTACGACCGCGCCGCCATCGAAGAAGTGGGCGGCTGGGACGAGTGTGTCGGCGAGGACATCGTGCTCACCTGGGGCATGCTCGAGCGGGGATGGCGCGTCGGCTACGCCGAAGATGCCTGTTGCTTCACCAATGCTCCCGACACCTTGCGCCAGTTCGTACAGCAGCGGCGGCGTTGGGCGCGCGGGATGCTCGAAGCATTCCGGCGCCATCCGCGCATTCTGCTGACGCCGCGCATGTCGACGTTCTTCGTGCTCTGGAATCTCCTCTTCCCCTGGCTCGACTTCGTCTATACGACCGCCTTCATTCCGGGCGTGATCCTGGCGCTGTTCGGCATCTACTGGATCGCCGGTCCGATGACGCTCGCTCTTCTTCCGATGGCGCTCGTCATGAATCTTCTGATGTACCGCATCAGCGCCGGGATGTTCGACGCGCAGGGCCTCCGCGTACGGCGCAACATTCCCGGCTTCATGCTTTACGCGTTTGCCTACAGCCTGGTGCTGCAGCCGGTTAGTGTGGCCGGTTACATCTCCGAGTTCATAGGGCTGCGCAAGTCGTGGGGGACGAAGTGAAGCGGCGAGCGCTTCGCCTCGCCGCTCTGCTGTTGCTCGCATTGCCTGCCGCCCGCGGCGCCTATGCGCAACGAGCCGTGATCGAGGAAGTCAGTGCCAGCGGCGATGCGGATCATTTCGGCGTGTTTCATCTTCGCACCGGCGTTCTTTCCGGATACGACTCGCCGCTGCGTTACTACGGCGCCGCCGTGCAGGTGACGCGCTACGCGCAGGGAGGGTGGCATGGCGATGCCCCCGCCGTGCTGCTGCTCTGGCGAAATCAGAAGCGGGAAACACTCGCCGGGACGATGGCCGAAGCCGGCGTCGTCCGCGTGGAAGGGCGAACGCGCGTCATTGGCGATGCCACATGGTCTCTGCGTCCCAACGCGCGCACAGGTATCGAGCTGCTCGGTGCCAGCGGTCTGGTCGAGACGCGCCGCGCGTTGCAGAGCGCGATCACGCATCACTTCGCCGCGGTCAGCGCGGAGCGGCAGGCGGGTGAGCGATTCACCGCAGTCGGACTCGCCGGCTATCAGCGCTTCAGCGATGGCAATGAGCGCATTCATCTGCGCGCGCGGCTGATCTGGATGCTGATTCCGGCGCAGGGCCTGAGCGCGCAGTTGCGATGGCGCCGTTTCGAATCGCGAGGGAGTGTGTCCGGCGTTGATTACTTCAATCCTGCCCGCTATGGCGAATGGCAGGCAGGATTGGTGATGCGCAAACGCCGCGCGTCCTGGATCCTGTCCGGCACCGTCGCCGCCGGCCGCGAGAGCATCGACGGCAATGCCTCGCGCCCCACGGCTCTTGCCGAGCTGCGCGCCGAGGGGACAATCGCGGCCCGCGCGCACATCATCGTGAATGCGTCCTACAACCGTTCCGCCGGCTTCGGTCTCGCCGAACGCTATTGGTACCGCACGATCGGGCTCTCGTTGCGGCTGCCGTTGTAGCTCATGAATCAGCAGACGGGGGAGGTGGCCGGGTTCCGATCGCACGGATGATTTCCTCCGCGAGGATCAGCGGATCGAGCGGTTTTGCTACGAATCCGTTGAAGCCGGCAGCCAGCACTCGTCTCCGAGTTGCGTCGTCGGCATATCCGCTGACGGCAATTGCTGGAAACGTTGCATGTAACCTGCGAAGAGTGTGCAGCAATGAAATACCGTCGGCGCCCGGCATTTCGAGATCGGTAATGAGAATCTCCGGCTCAAACGTGCGAAGTGCGTCTTCGGCATCGGACGCACAGGATGCGGCGGTCACCACCGTGCCGAATGCTCCGAGGATCGTTGCCAGGAGCGTGCGCGTGGTTTCGTCGTCCTCGACGAGTAATACGCGCAGCGATCGTAGCTTCGCGTGGGAAGGCTCGGGCCTGTGCGGTACTGTCTGCGATGGAGCGATCCCGATGAGCCGGGGCAACGTGACCGTAAATGCTGATCCTGCGCCGCGGCCTCCGCTGGCGGCCGCGATCGTGCCTCCGTGCATCTCCACGAGCTCTTTCGCAATCGCAAGGCCGAGGCCGAGGCCGGTCCTGGAGCGCAAACCGGCAACAGCCTGGCGGAATCGTTCGAAGATGTGCGGCAGGAGTTCGTGAGCGATTCCTTCTCCGCTGTCTTCCACCGTCGTGACGATGTTGCCGGTATCGTGGCCCGAAAGCCGGACGCGCACCGAACCGCCGGAAGGAGTGAACTTCACCGCGTTATTGAGCAGGTTCCAGAACACCTGCTGTAAACGGGACGCGTCTCCGAGCACCGTGGCATCGCCGGCCTGAACTTCGATTTCCAGGGATTGTCGCTTTGCATCGGCAGCGGGGCGGATCGCAGCGATGGCGCCGCGCACGATGTCTGAAAGATCGACCTCCGCCGGATTCAAATGCAATTTCCCGGTGACGATGCGAGAGACGTCGAGCAGATCGTCGATGAGCTTGGCCTGGGCTTCACCGCTCTGGCGGATCGTCTCCAGGCCGAGCGCGACCTGCTGGCGATCGAGACCCCCAAGCTGCAGCAGATGGGCCCAGCCAAGGATCGCGGTCATCGGTGTTCGCAACTCGTGCGACAGGTTTGCGAGAAACTCATCCTTCGCTCGATTCGCCTCTTGTGCGCTCTGATAGAGGAGGGCGTTGTCCACAGCGAGTCCTACGCGTCGTGCAAGTTCCTCGGCTAATGCGACGTCGTTGCGCTCGAAGCGCATTCGAGTCTCTGTTCCGAGAAAAGTCAGGACTCCATGAATCTTGCCGCGGCTGGTCAATGGAACAGACACGAAGCATCGGATCCCCATGGAAAGAAGCGCGCTCCGGTATTCTTCATCGGAGCTGATGGCGTTCAGCACGTCATCCGAAACGTCATTCATGACATAGGACGTACCGCCCGCCAGCGTCTGCGAGATGGCGAAGGGAACCGTTGCGGAAGCATACGATCGCTGCAACTTGTCAGCGATAGTGCGATTGAGGGAGCCTGGAGGATGAGCGACCGCGATGCGCCGGAATTCACCGTCTGCTTCGATGACGTCGAAGAAGCACCAGTCCGCGAATCTCGGGACGACCAGTTCGCTGATCGCTCGGAGCGTGTCTTCATATCCGATTGAACGACCAAGAATCTCTCCTGCCTCGGCGAGAAACCGGGCGGTGCGCTCGCTGGTTTTCCTCTCCGAAATGTCATAGACCGAGGCCAGGAAGCCGGCGGTATCTGCCTGCACGAAATGAGAGATGTGGACGAGCGCATCGAAGCGCTGTTCGTCGCGCCGTCGGAATCGGAGCTCGTACCCCGCAGGATTGATCACTCCGGAGAGCACTTCATTGAGCGCCGCCTGAATGTTCGGACCATCTTCCGGTGCCCAGTAGGGAAAGGGAGGCGTCAGACCCACCAGTTCCGCTTCGGACCAGCCGACCATGGAGGCGAAGGCGCGGTTCACGTAGGTTTGCCGGCCCGAGACATCCACCACAGCGACACCGGCAGACATGGAGTTTTCGATGGCCCTCCGGAACGCCGACTCTGCGGCAGCAGCGGCTTCCGCGCGTTTCCAGTCCAGCCAGGTGGAAGCCTGATTGACGGCCACGCGAAGAATCAATCGCTCCATCTCGGTCGGGAAGCCCGGCCTTCTCGCAGCGACCACGAAACGATCGGGTCCGCGAAACGACAACGGAAGCGTGAGCGTGCGCAGCGTCGTCTGGCCGGAGGCCGGCTGGATGTTGCCCGCCTGCGGTTGGGCGATCGCCGCCCGTAAGCGGAGCTCCGTCTCGGGATCGTTTTCGTGTTTGAGCTTCATGAGCTGGCCGGAGGTGCCGGCCAGAAACACGCCGTCCACATCGATCATTCGTGTGATGACGTCGACGAGATCGGCGCAGATCTGGTGCGGTTCGTACGCAGCCCAGACGGTCGGGAGCATGGTGAGGGCGACGACATCGCGTAGCGAGCGTCGCAGGTTCGTTAACTCGCCACCCTCATCACCTTCCGGGAAATCACGAAGGGACATGAGCCGTGCGCCGCCGGCGCAACTCGCCGAGCATTTCGTCCGGCGGCACGAAGAACGGGTTTTCCTGCAGCAGCCCGCCGATGATCACCATCGGATGGGTTCTCATGATGTCCATGACGACGCCTCCGCCAAACTTGGCGAGATCGTACGTTCACGTGACTGCGTCGTTATATTTCGGGAGCACGTAGTTCAAGCGTGTCTCGTACTCGACGATGTCCTCGACGCCCGGCCTGTCCTCCAGTGCCCACTCCATGTTCGCGACGAGTCGTGTGAGCGGATATCCCTGCGCTTTCCCGGCCCTGAGAACCTCTTCGATCAGCGCGAGCATCGCGTTTTGATCGAAGTGACCTCCGCGAAGATAGGCGTCTTCCCACCGCAACACGGTCAGTTGTCCGCTGGCCTCCGCCGAGCCTGTATCGATTCCGCCCTCGCGCAACCGCTCGATGTGCTCGTCCCTGTGAGCAGGATCGACGATATGGAAAGCGCGATCGCCATGCTCGAAGCCTTCAACCACGAAGGGCATCAAGACCCGGTACTCTTCGTCGCGAGTATGAAAAAACGCGCAGACGTGACGGGCGCGATCGAGCTCCGATCCTGCAAGATGAACAGCGCGCTCTTCGGAAGCGTCGATCATTTTGGACTCCTTGTCTTGAGGATGCGACGAGATTGCGAAAGAACCATGCAAACATCGTGCGAGCGCGTGCTGCGTCAGAAGAAGTACGGCAGTACGATGTCACGCTCATGACCATCGTCTGTTTGGGTGGGATCAGCCTGGACATCGTCTCCACCGTGGAAGCGTTGCCGGTGGCGGGCTCGTGCCGGAAGGCGACATCTCTGGCAATCGGTGCCGGCGGGAAAGCGGCCAATCAGGCGGTTGCCGCCGCACGCCTTGGGAGTGCGGCGCTCCTGATCGGGGCCGTAGGTGACGACGACTGCGGCCGGCTTGTTCGATCCGCTCTCGAAGCGGAGTCGGTGGATGTTCGTCATGTGTCGCGGATCGCCGCTTCTCCGACAGGCGCGTTCGTGCTGGTGAGAGACGCGACGGGGGAGAAGCAGGCAGTCGTGCTTCCGGGAGCAAACGCGTATGTCACGCCCGAGCTTGTGGAGGATGCGGCAGACGTGATCGCTGCCGGTCGCGCGTTGCTGGTGCAACTGGAAATCCCGTTCGAAAGCGTTCTGCGCGCTGCTCGCATTGCGCACGATGCGGCGGTGCCGCTCATCGTTGATCCGTCACCGCCGCGCGAGCTTCCCGACGAGCTGCTGCGGCTCGCTGCAGTGATTCGCCTCAACGCTCGCGAAGCGGAGACGGTCACGGGGATCGGCGTGCGTGATCGTGTCAGTGCCCGCGCCGCTGCGTCGGCGTTGTTGAGCCGCGGAGTCAGGCTCGCCGCTGTCGAAGCGGGAGACGAAGGCAACGTGTTTCTCACGGCGGATGAGGAGATCTTCATTCCGAAGCTCGCGGTTCCATCGATCGACCGGCTGGGAGCCGGCGACGCGCTGACCGCAGCGCTGGCGATTGCGCTGGCGGAGCGGATGCCGCTCGGGTCTGCGGCGCGCTTTGCGTCCGCCGCTGCTGCACTGACCACACGTGCGCCCGGCGCTCAGACGTCGATGCCCACGCGCGCCGAAGTCGAGACTCTCATTCGTGATGAATGATGCCTACGCCCACATCGCGGCGATGCTGCGCGCGAACAACACCGGATCGATCGGCTTGACGAAGTGACGTGCGAATCCTGCTTCACGGATTCGCTCGCGGTCGTCCGGTGTGCCGAACGCAGTCACAGCGACGACTGGCGGCGCTGAGCCGTCCCGATAGTTGTCCTTCACATGGGCCATCAGCGAGTAGCCGTCAGCTTCCGGCATGCTGATATCGGAGACGATGGCATCCCACGTTGCGCGCGGAAGCGCCTCCAACGCCTCGGACACGGATTCGGCGGTGAGCACGTTTGCACCGCAGCGCTTCAGGATCGTGGCGATGAGAGTTCTGGCTTCGCAATCATCTTCGACGACGAGAATCGCCCGGCTGGTCATGTCCGGCATCTGCGATCCTTTTGTGCTGGCGGCCCTCTCTCTCGTCGCGTCCAGCAGCGGCAAGGCTACGCGGAACGTCGCGCCGCGATCGAGCCCGTCGCTCTGCGCGCTCACGGTTCCTCCGTGCCGCTCGATGATGTGACGGACGATCGACAGGCCGAGTCCCAGTCCTCCGCTGGTTTCCGGTGAGCCGCGCTCCTGACGGAACGCTTCGAAGATCTGGTCGAGTGATTCGGGTCGAATCCCTTTGCCGTTGTCGCGGACTCGCAACTCGGCGCGTCCATCAACGACTTCGAGCTCGACGTTGATCCTTCCTCCGTCAGGAGTGAACTTGATCGCGTTCTGAACGAGATTCGAGACGACCTGCTGCAGGCGGTTGCGGTCGCCGCGAACGATGCAGCGCACCGCCGTCTCTGCTTGCAGCGTGATCTGCTTTTCAGCGGCGGGAATGCGCAGAGCCTCGACGGTGGTCGCGACGACGCCCGCCAGATCGACGTCCTCCAGATTCAATTCGAGCTTGCCGGTGCTGATGCGGGAGATGTCGAGCAGATCATCGATCAGCCTCGCCTGCACCGTCGCACTCCGTTCGACTGCCTCCAGTGCGGTCACGCTCTCTTCCTGTGACAGGCCGCCGACTCTCAGCAACCGGGTCCAGCCGAGGATCGATGTCATCGGCGTTCGCAGTTCGTGAGAGATCATCGCGATGAACTCGTCTTTGGCGAGACTGGCGCGGCGCGCCTGTTCATACAGGCGCGCGTTGTCCTCCGCCAGACGGCGGAGCTTTTCTTCTGCGAGCTGTCGCTGCCGGTGCTCTTCCTTCTCGCGCAGCGCGCGGAGCACGGAAGGACGAAGACGCTCCAGACGATGCTTGAGCACGTAGTCTGTGGCACCACGCTTGAGCGTCTCGATCGCCAGTTCTTCGCCGAGCGCGCCGGACACGAAGATGAACGGCGTGTCGGGCCGCAGCCGCTGTGCGATGTCGAGGGCCGTGATGCCATCGAATGACGGCAGCGAATAGTCGGCGAGGATCAGGTCGAAGAGGTGCTCTTCGAGGGCCTTCTCGAACGAGGGTTGATCCTCCACACGCTCGATCCGGCAGCCTCCGTCGACTCCCAGACTGGCGCACGTGAGCTCAGCGTCGAGCAGATTGTCTTCGAGCAGCAAAATCGCGAGATCGGGCGGCAACTGCTCCGATGCTTCGACAGGTGTCATCGGCGATCGTCCGGCCGCTTCACACTACCGGGAGGCGGCTGATTGATGACCGCCCAGAAAAGGCCGAGCTCCTTCAGAGAATCGACGAACTCATGAAAGTCCACCGGCTTGACGACATACGCATTCACGCCGAGGTCATAGCTCTGCACAAGGTCCTTCTCCTCGCGGGAGGAGGTGAGCATTACGACGGGGATGGCGCGCAGTTCGTCGTCGCCTTTGATCTGCTTGAGAACTTCCAGGCCATCGACTTTCGGCAGTTTGAGATCGAGGAGAACGACGGCGGGATGGCCTGCGGTGCGGAGCTTGAAGATTCCGCGCCGGTAGAGATAGTCGAGAGCTTCTTCGCCATCGCGCGCGACGACGACTTCGTTTGCAAGGCGGTTCTGCTCGAGTGCCGCAAGCGTGAGTTCGACGTCGCGCGAGCTATCGTCCACGAGCAGGATGCGTTTGAGTTCCGTCAATCCGTTCCTCCGATTCGCGCGGCAGAGAGAAGAAAAATGCTGCTCCCCGGTTGACCTCTCCCTCGGCCCAGGCCTTGCCCCCGTGGCGACCGACGATGCGGCGCACGTTGGCGAGGCCGATCCCCGTCCCTTCGAACTGGTCTGCGGAGTGGAGGCGCTGGAACACTCCGAAGAGCTTCCCTACGTATTTCATGTCAAAGCCGACGCCATTGTCGCGTACGCAAAATACGTGCTCACGGTCCAACTCGGTGCGCGAGACCTCGATGATCGCGCCCTCGCGCGTTCGCGTGTACTTGACCGCGTTCGACAGCAGATTCCGCCATACCAGTCGCAGCATCGCCGCGTCGCCGGTCACCTCGCCAAGCTGCCCGATGCGCCATTCGATCGCGCGCGAGGCGATCTCCGGTTGCAGCTGGCCCAGCACTTCCTGGACCATCGCGTCCATCGACACGCGCTGCCTGGCGAGCTCGGCACGTCCCATCCGCGAGAACGCGAGCAGGTCGTCGACGAGTGTGCCGGCCTGCTTCGCGGCATCGGCGATGACGTCGAGATAGTGCGCAGCGGCGGGGTCGAGCGAGCCGGCGCCGCGCTTGCGGAAGAGATCGACGAAGCCGCTGATATGGCGAATCGGCGCGCGAAGGTCGTGCGAGACCGAATACGAGAACGACTCGAGCTCGCGGTTTGCCTCCTGGAGCTGCATCGTGCGTGCGAGCACCCGCTGCTCGAGATCCCGCCGTGCTTCCTCGACCTCCGCGAACAGGCGGGCGTTATCGATCGCGAGCGCTGCGCGGTCTGCCAGTTGCTGTGCAAGAAGAAGCTCGCTCTCGCCGAAATGACGCCCCGACTCCGCCATCGCGAACGTCATCGCTCCGAGCGTGCGCGTCCGCGCAATCAGCGGAACGGAAATGTAGGAGGTGAAGCCGAATTCGCGCAACTGATGGAGGTGCGCGTCGTCTTTCGCCGACTCCTCCAGGATTCGGTCCGCGACGACTCCGACCATCTCGCTCACTCCCGTGCGCGTCACTTTCGCCGGTCCGTAAGGATCATCGGCGGAAGGTGGATAGATGTCTTCCACGGAGCGGAGGAGCGCCTCGCGCTCCGGATCCGAATGCGCGACCGCGACGCGGCGCAGCGCGCCCGATGCGTCGCGGAGATGGACGAAGCTCCAGTCGGCGAACGACGGGACGGCGAGTCGCGCGACCCGCTCGAGTGTCGCGGATGAATCGAGCGAGGAGACGAGCACCGAGCCGGCTTCGGCCAGAAAGCGGCTGGTTTCGCGCGCGCGCTCCGCCTGAACGCGAGCCTCACGCTCGACCTCCAGCAGCTTCTGCCGCTCCTCGTCCGCGCGCTTGCGCGCAGTGATGTCGTGAAAGACCACGACTGCGCCGACGAACTCTCCGCCGGAGACGATCGGCGAGGCGGTGTAGGAGACGGGAAGCGCTTCTCCATCGGCGGCGAGAAAGAGATCGTCGTCGCTGCGGATCGTCGTTCGCGCCTCGAACACGCGGCGGATTGCGGCGATCGTTTGCGGGCGCGCCAGACTCAGCTCGTCGAGCATTCTTCCCCGCACGCTCGCAACTTCGACTTTCAACATCTGCTCCGCGGCGGTGTTGAAGAACGAGAGGCGTGCATCCGCGCCGAATGCGAGCACTCCTTCTCCCATGCTCTCCGTCAGCGCGCGCGTGACCTCCAGTTGCCGGCGCAGCTCCTCGGCGGCGGCAGTCCGGTCGCGGATCGCGTCTTCGAGCTTGCGCGTCTGCTCGAGCGTCGTCCGCTCGAGCACCGCCATCAATTGTTGGAGCGTGGCCGCTTCCGCGCGGAGCAGATCGATCTCGCTGACCGAGATGAGCTCGTTGACGCTCACGTCCCGACTGCGCCTGCAAACGTGGCACCGCCGTCAAACGGCAGGATGGCCAGCTTCACCGCCAGCGCCACATTCGCGAAGAGGTCCGCCGTCTCTCGCGGTACCGCGGTTTTCGTGAACATGATGGTCGCGAACAGATTTCCCGAAGGGAGCATCCCGCCGAAGCCGAGCACCGACCGGATGCCGAACGGGATCACGAAGTCGTTCTGCGCCGGGATGTACGGGCTGCCTTTCGCTTCCGGAACGTGGAAGACGTTGTAGCTCCTCTGCGCGAGATCGACGATGACGTCCGGCTCGGGGCGAAGCAGCGCGGAGATGTCGACTCCGAGTTGTGCGATCAACTGGGAAATCATCGGCGCGCTCTGCACGATCTTCTCGCTGGGAAGCGGAATCGCCGCGTGGCCGCGCGAGCTATGGCGGTCGTTCCAATCCGGCTGATGTCCGCGCGTCGCGAGGAGTGTGAGGCAGCGCATCGTAGGCTCCGGCCGGTGATCGCCGAGGAGCCGGTCGGCAAAGGCTCGCTGTTCCGGCTCGAGCGCGCCGTACGGATGTGTCTTGAAGAGGCGGATCAGCGAAATCGCCCGGTCGCCCGTCGCGCCGTCGATGATCGTGTCGTAAAGATGTCCGACGACACGTGCCGCTGCATCTTCCATCGATGCCGCGCCCGTCGATGACAGTCTCAACTCGGAGCTGCACCGCACGACGTCCGCAAGGCTAAACGTAGCCAGATCAGCCATGACGAAAGGATAAGCTCTTTGTGCGAGTCTGCGATGCGGCGTGAAGGATGAGCTCGCTGACGCCGCAGACGCAGAAGGAGGGCGAGCTCGCTCCTGCCGGCTGGAAGGAAGCGTGCAGAGGATCTCTCCGGGAACGCGACTTTGAATGAGAGGGAGCTCCAACGTTGACGACCGCAGGCAATCCGAAAAAGGTGCTGCGCGTCGGCGCGATCGCGCGTCTTGCCACGCTCGATCCGCGCCGCACGCACGACACCGTCAGCTCACTGATCCTCGACGAAATCTTCGAGACGCTCTTCGCGCCTCCGCTCGGTAGCGAGCCGCCCACGCCGCAGCTCGTCACGGCGCCGCTGCGGAAGGAACCATCATCGCCGGACAAACCGGTCTATTCCGTCGAGTTGCGCCGCGACATCCTCTTCTCCGACGGCACGCCGATGACGCCGCAGCATGTGGCGCTCTCGCTCAACGCCTCCGCCGATTTCGCGAGGCAGGCGAGAGTCGAGGTTCGCGACTCGCGCATCTTCTTTCACCTCACGCATCCCAACGCGCGCTTCGATCTCGTCCTGACCAACACCTACACCCACATCGTGCTGGAGCGCGGAGGACTGCTCCTCGGATCGGGACCCTTCATGTTCTCCGGACAACTGCGGCTGGCCGACGTGCAGCGCCTCGATCGCGTCACGCTCGTCCGCAATCCGTTCTACAACCGCAAGCCGGTCGACATCGACGCGATCGTCTTCGCGACCTACGCCGCATCGAGCGATGGCGGGACCGAAGTGCTGCTCGAAGCGGCGAAGAAGGGGGAGATCGACTTCACCTACAGCCTCACCTCCGTCGATGCGATGTCGCTGCGCGGCTATCCCTTCGTCCCTTCGATCTCCACCGGCAACGCGACAGGCATCCTCTACTTCAACACCTCGCGGCCGCCGCTCGACGAGGTGCAGGTGCGCAAGGCATTCGCGCATGCGATCGATCGAAGGGCGATCGCGGAGTCGACGTACGATCGCAATCCGCTGGCGTACATCGCATCCAACCTTCTTCCGCCGCTGCTCGCGCGCGATCCGAATCTCCTCGGATTCGATCTCACGAAAGCGAAGAGCTTCGCGGCTGCTGCCGGCAGCCGGATGCCGAAGAAGGTGACGCTGGTGATGGTCTGGAGCCCGCGGCCGTACATGCCGAACCCGCGCCGCGCGGGTGAGCTGATCCGCGAGCAGCTCGGCGCGATCGGCGTCGAGGTGGAGCTCGTCGCGACGCGCGATCGCAACGAATACGCGGAGCGCGTCCAGCGCAACGCATACGACATGCTGCTCGCCGGATGGATCGCCGACACCTCCGATCCGAGCGATTTCTTCGAAGCGCTCCTCGCCTCGCATGCCATCCCCTCCGCGTCGAACAGCACGGCGACGTCGAACAACGTGAGCCGTTACTCGAGCAAGGCGATGGATGCCGCGCTGCAGCGCTATCGCGCGGAGCAGACCGATCAGAACCGCGCGGCGATCGTCGCGCTGCTCGCCGAGGAGGTGCCGCTGCTGCCGCTGATCTACGGGCAGGCCGTCGCCGTCTGCGCGCGTACCATCAGCGGCTTCCAGCACTCCGTGCTCGGCAGAGTCTCGCTCGCCGGATTGAAGATGCGAACGCCGGTTGCCGTGGGGTGAGCCGATCCGATGAGCAGCGATCATCGATTCGTGCGCGTGCGCGGAGCTCGCGAGCACAACCTCAGGAACATCGACGTCGAGATTCCGCGCGATGCGCTGGTCGTCTTCACCGGCGTCTCCGGTTCGGGGAAGTCGTCGCTCGCGTTCGGGACGCTGTATGCCGAGGCGCAGCGGCGGTATCTCGAATCGGTGTCGCCCTACGCGCGGCGGCTCTTCAATCAGATGCAGGTGCCGGACGTCGATGAGATCGACGGTCTGCCGCCGGCCGTCGCGCTGCAGCAGCAGCGCGGAGGAGCGAGCACGCGCTCGTCGGTCGGCAGCGTCACGACGCTCTCGAATCTGCTGCGCATGTTGTACTCGCGCGCCGGTGAGTATCCGAAGAACCAGCCGCTGCTCTACGCCGAGTCGTTCTCGCCGAACACGCCGGAGGGAGCATGTCCGGAGTGCCATGGGCTCGGCCGCGTCTACACCGTCACCGAAGAGTCGATGGTGCCCGATCCGTCGCTGACGATTCGCGAGCGTGCGATCGCCGCGTGGCCTCCCGCGTGGCACGGCCAGAATCTTCGCGACATCCTCGTCAGCCTCGGCTACGACGTCGATCGCCCCTGGCGCGAGCTGCCGGCGAAAGACCGCGAATGGATTCTCTTCACCGAGGAAACACCAACCGTTCCTGTGTATGCGGGCTACACGCCGGAGGAGACGCGGCGCGCGCGCCGGCGGAAGGAGGAGCCGAGCTACATGGGGACGTTCAGCAGCGCGCGGCGTTACGTGCTCCACACATTCGCGACGTCGCACAGCCCGCTGATGAAGAAGCGCGTGTCGCGTTACATGCTCGGCGCCGATTGTCCGCTTTGCGGAGGGAAGCGTTTGCGGCGCGAGTCGCTCTCGGTCACCTTCGCCGGATACGACATCGCCGCGCTGTCGGCGCTGCCGCTGCGGCAGCTCGCGGAGATCATCGCGCCGTATGCGCGCGTGCGCGCCGCGAGTCACGATCGCGAGGAGGCGCACGACCTCGTCGTGCATCGCATCGCCTGCGATCTCGCCGCGCGGCTCGAGATCCTCCTCGATCTCGGCCTCGGCTATCTGTCGCTGGAGCGGAGCACGCCGACGCTTTCGCCGGGCGAGCTGCAGCGCCTCCGCCTCGCGACGCAGGTCCGCTCGAATCTGTTCGGCGTCGTCTACGTGCTCGACGAGCCGTCGGCGGGATTGCATCCGGCGGACACGGAGGCTCTCCTCTCCGCGCTCGACAAGCTGAAGGCGGCGGGCAATTCGCTCTTCGTCGTCGAGCACGAGCTCGATGTGATCCGTCACGCCGACTGGATCGTCGACGTCGGGCCGCTCGCCGGCGAGCATGGAGGGGAAATCCTCTACAGCGGTCCGCCGGAGGGATTGAAGCGGGTGAAGGAGTCGCGCACGCGGGCGTATCTCTTCGGCGAGCGGAGAGCGGCGCCGCACCGGCCGCGTGCGCCGCGCGGATGGCTGCGCATCGAAGGGGCGACGCGCAACAACGTGCGCGCGCTCGACGCGCAATTTCCGCTCGGCGTCTTCACGAGTGTCACCGGCGTGTCGGGATCGGGGAAGTCGACGCTCGTGAGCCAGTTGCTCGTCGAGCTCGTGTCGGAGCGGCTCGGGCATGCGATCGATGAAGATGAAGAGGAGCACGACTGGCTGGAGAAGCGCGTGGTGACGGAGGGAGGGGAGATCGTGGCGGGGCTGGAGACGATCCGGCGGCTGGTGCGCGTCGATCAGAAGCCGATCGGCAGAACGCCGCGCTCGAATCTCGCGACGTACACCGGGCTCTTTGATGCGGTGCGCAAATTGTTCGCATCGACGAAAGCGGCGCGCGCGCGGCGCTACGATGCGGGGCGCTTCTCATTCAATGTGGCGAAGGGGCGATGCGAGACGTGCGAGGGAGAAGGCTTCGTGATGGTGGAGCTGCTCTTTCTGCCGAGCGTGTATGCGCCGTGTCCCGCGTGCCGTGGTGCGCGCTACAACGAGCAGACGCTGGAGATCGCGTATCGCGGGAAGAACATCGCCGAGGTGCTGGCGATGACGGTGGATGCGGCGTGGGAGTTTTTCGCGGAGGAGCCGCAGGTGCGGCGCGCGCTGACTGTGCTGCGCGAAGTCGGCCTCGGCTATCTGCGCCTCGGCCAGCCGGCGACGGAGTTGTCGGGCGGCGAGGCGCAGCGCATCAAGCTTGCGGCGGAGCTGCAGCGCGCCGGCCGCGGCGACACGTTGTACGTGCTCGACGAGCCGACGACGGGATTGCATCCGGCGGATGTGGAGAAGCTGATGGCGCAACTCGCCGGTTTGGTCGATGCAGGGAACACGGTGATCGTGGTGGAGCACGACATGAGCGTGATCGCCGCGAGCGACTGGGTGATCGACATGGGCCCCGGCGCCGGCGAGGAAGGCGGAAGGATCGTCGCCGCCGGAACGCCGGCGGAGGTCGCGCAGGCGAGGGAGAGCAGGACAGCGCGATACCTCGCGGCGAGTTGAGGGGCGCGTCAGTCGCGATTCATCAACTGATCACTCGCGCGCCTTTGTTCGGTTTGTCTTGAGTGCGGCTGCGGCACGACGGATCGTCGCCTCCCGCTCGCGCATTCTGTCCAGAATCCTCAGCTTTTCGCCGATGGGTTTCGCGGCAAGCTCACGCCGGAAGGCGCGCTTGCTGTCGACGACTTTCTGAGGGAAGTGATTCATTGCTCGTTCTTCAAGAATTGTCGTTCAAACCTGTTCCATGCATCAACGAGGCTGTGATGCTCCAGGATTTCGTGAAAGCGGTTTCTGTCGAGCTCTCCTTGCTCGAGGAACTGCAAGAGGCGCGCTTTGTCCTTCGCGCGACCTGTTTGCAGAGCGATTGCGGCAAGGTGCTCGGCGCGGAACACTCTCGCACTCTCGCCCTCGACATCAATTTCGACCGCTGTGTCCAAAGCTTCCTCGACGAGCCGACTGGTCGGCGCCAGGAACTGCACAGGCCAATCGCCGATCATGACGTACTCATCCTTCATGAAGCAGCCTCTCGAGCGCAGGTAATCGAGTATAGGCTCCAACGTAATGAGCAGTTTGCCGGGCTCGGACTTGAACGCGACGAAAATATCGGCATCGACTGTTGCAATCGGTTCCAAATAGAACGTTGCCCCCACCGCTCCGCCGATCGCATAGCGATCGATGACGCCGTCCGCCTCCATCTGATTGACCGTGACGATCACATCGCGGAGGCTCACTCGACGCACACCTCATTACGTTTCTTGAACTGAGCTTCGTGTCTTGCTGCCGGCCATAGGTCGCTTCGCATAGGCATCGCCGTCAATGGTTAGCGTAACGCCTTCGGGAAATCAGACCAACGATTGTCGTCTTCAATTTGCGCGTGTGAAGACCCATGCCCTGGCGAGCTCAGTAGTACACTACCTCCTGCGGGCATCTCCCTCACGACAGCGACGATCGTCTTCGCGGCCTGCGAGTGATCTGCTCTCAAGCGAGGAGCGATCATGCTGGCGCTCATTGTCGAGGACGAGCCACACTGGAGCTCGATTCTTGCCTCCATCGCGAAGAAGCTCGGGCTCGACGCGACCACTGCGAACAATCTCTCGGATGCTGAATCGCTCGTCACGCGCGGCGAGTTCGATGTCCTCCTCCTCGACCTCCATGTCGAGGGGCCCGAGGGGGCGTCGCTGCTGCAGATCGTCGAGTCGCGCGAGGATCTCGCGCGCAAGACCATCCTCGTGACCGGCTTCAATCTCGTCGGGCATGCGCTCGCCACGCGAGTCCCCGTCCTCTGCAAGACCGACTTGCGCGAGCTCGTGCCGGAGATCCGCCGCATCACCGGCCTGCCGCCTCTGGAGCCATCATGAATGCGCTGCCTCCTCGCTCCACGCTCCTCCTCCTCGGCGATGACCGCGAGCGGCTCCTGCGCATCGCGTCCGCGGCGCTGCAGCGCGGGCTCGTCGTCACGCTCGCCGAGGATGCGGACCTCGCTCCAACGCACTACGACTGCATCGCCGTCGCCTGTTCCTCCGCGGCCGCGCGCGATCGCGCCGCGAGCCGCGTGAACGCACACGGCGTCGCGGCGGTGTTTCTCGACGATGCCGCGGATGAAAGCGATTTCTGCGCGCGATTCGCAGCAACGGCAGACGCGCCGCCCGCGGATGGCTGCGTCGTCATCAGCACGTTTCGCGTTGCGAATGGGATGTCCGCTTCCGTCGCGCAGGCGTTTCGCGAGCGGCCGCACCACGTCGATTCCGAAGCCGGCTTCCGCGAGTTTCATGTGATCTCTCCCAGCGAGGATCCGAACGAGTTCTGGCTGCTGACCGCGTGGTCGGACGCGCAGGCATTCGAGAGCTGGCACCACAGCCACCTCTATCGCGAGGCGCACAGCGGCATCCCGCGCGGCCTCCGCCTCGATCCCACCGCCACGAAAGTCCGTCTCTTCAAATCGATTGCGAGGTAGAACATGTCGAGCGACCGCGACGCCGCTGCTTTCCTTTCGGATCGCATTCCGCAACTCGCCGCTGCCATCACCGAGCGCCAGTTCCAGCGCAACGTGCGTCTCGCCGAGCGCTATGGCCCCGCCGGCCGCGCGCACTGCAACGCCGATGCGGCCTTCCATCTGCGCTTCCTCGCGCAGGCCGTGCGCCACGGCGCGCCGCAACTCTTCGTCGATTACATCGGCTGGGCGAAGATCATGCTCGCCAGCCGCGGCGTGCCGGCCGAAGATCTCCGCCTCAATCTCGATCTCATCAGCGAGTGCGCCACCGAAGATGCGCCGCCGGAGATCGCGGATGAGATTCGCAACGTGACCGGCGGCGCGATCGCGCGATTCGCGTCGCTCCCCGATTCCCTCGAGCTCCTGCTGGATGGCCGCGAGCGCGAAAGCGTTACCGCGCGCTATCTGCGCGCCGTCCTCGGCGGCGATCGCAGAAGCGCGATGAGCATCGTCTTCTCCGCGCTCGACGACGGGATGACGCTGCCGTCGATCTATCTCGATGTGCTCGAGCGCGCGCAGATCGAGGTCGGCCGGATGTGGCAGGCCAACCGGATCAGCGTCGCGCAGGAACACTACAGCTCCGCCGCGACGCAGCTCGTGATGTCGCAGTTGTTCGCTCGCGTCATGGAGTCGCCCGCGGGCGAGCGGCGCATCGTTGCCGCCTGCGTCGGCGACGAGCTGCACGAGATCGGCCTGCGCATCGTGAGCGATCTGCTCGAGCTGTCGGGATGGGCCACGCATTATCTCGGCGCGAACGTTCCCGCATCGTCGATCGTCGATGCCGCCGTGCGCACGCGCGCGAACGTCATCGCACTATCGACGACGCTGACGCCGCACGTCGCGGAGACCGAGCGCGTCATCGGCGCGATTCGCGATCATCCGCAGATGCGCGGCGTGCCGATCCTCGTCGGAGGCGCGCCGTTCCGCATCGAGCCGTCGCTCTGGAAGCGCGTCGGCGCCGATGCCTCCGCCGGCAACGCGCGCGATGCAGTCGAAGCCGCGGGAAGGCTCGTCGCATGACGCTGCTCGCGTTCGAGTGCGATGCGGGACTGCGCATCGCGCACGTCTGGCGCGGCGAAGCGATCGCGTGCGGATCGCATCTGCTCGATCTCTTCGAAGCGCCGGCAGCGCCCGCCGCCGCTGCGTTTCTCGCCGAGCTCTCCAGCCTCGGTTTCGCCGCCGGCAGGAGCATCGAGGTGCAGGGCACCGCACTCCGGTTCGCGGCGTGCGCGCGCGAGGAGCGGGCGCTCGTGATCGCAGCGGAGCGCGATGCCGATGCGGTGGAATGGCTCGCGGCGATGGACGATCCGCGCGCGCGCTTGCTGCGCCGCTGGTTCGAGACGCTGGCGACGAGCGACGCGCAGGAGACGCACCGGCTCTACGCGGAGCTGTCGCAGGTCAACAATGAGCTCAGCACGCTTCATCGCGAGCTGGCGATTCAGAAGCGCGAGCTCGAGCGCGCGAACATCCGCCTGGAACAGCAGGCCCTCGAGCTGATGCGGCTCAACGAAGAGAAGAACCGCTTCATCGGCATCGCCGCGCACGATCTGCGCAATCCGATCGGCTGCATCCTCGTCTTCGCGGAGAACATTCTCGATCTGGCGCAGCCCGATGCGGAGACGATGTCGCTGGCGAGCGAGATCGCGCTGATGGCGCGCGGAATGACGTCGCTCGTCAACGAGATTCTCGACGTCTCGGCGATCGAGGCGGGAACGTTCCGCCTCGACCTCGCGCCGGTCGATCTCAACGACGCGGCCTCGCGCTCGGTCGCGATGCTGCGCCATCAGGCCGCGCGAAAGTCGATCGAGCTCCGGCTCGAGAAATCACCCGAGGCGGCGATCGTGCGCGCCGATGCGGGGAAGATCGATCAGCTCCTCAACAACCTCGTCTCGAATGCGCTGAAGTTTTCGTATCCCGGTGAACCAGTCGATGTGGTCGTGAGGGGAGAGGCGCGGGAGTGCGTGGTGGAGGTGCGCGATCGCGGCGTCGGGATCGCGCCGGACGAGCAGTCGCGTCTCTTTCGCCCGTTCGAGAAACTGAGCTCGAAGTCCACCTCCGGCGAACCGAACACCGGCCTCGGCCTCGCCATCGTGCGGAAGATCATCGACGCGCATGCGGGGCGCATCGAGGTCGCGAGCGAGCCGGGCGCGGGATCGACGTTCACGATCCGGCTGCCGTCGATCGCAGCGGATGATCAGGATGCGGTCGTCCGCTCTTCGCCCGCCGCCAGTGCATCCGGCACGAGCCGCTGAACCGCATCGCGCAGTACGGCGAATCGCACAGGCTTCTCGAGAAATTCGTCGACGAGAAACTTCTTGAAGGCCTCGTTGCGATGGACGGTTCCCTTGTAGAGCGACGACATCACGATGACTCGGATCGAGCTCGTCTCCGGATCCGTCTTCAGTTGCCGGCAAAGCTCGCGGCCATCGAGGCGCGGCATCAGGGCGTCGGTGAGCACGAGCTCGGGGACGACCATGCGCGCGATCTGCGCCGCGGCGCCGGGGCGGTCGAGCTCGATGGTGGAGAAGCCGAGGCGGCGGAGCGCGGCGGCGGCCTGCATGAGGATGCGCGGATCGTCGTCGATGATCAGCGCGACGGGCCTCTTCACCGAGTTGCGATCGAGCGCCTGCAACTGCCTCTCGGCAGTGACGGCCTGCTCGCGCCGCCGTTCCCAGAGCACGCGCGGCGCGCTCCCCCAGAACTCGTTGCGCGCGCCGAGCGGTTGATCGCACGCGCAGCATCCGCAGCCGGGACAGCGGAACGTGCGATCGGTTGCGAGACACGCGCAGAAGTCCGCGTGCGCGAGGTCGAACGGAACGCGGCAGGCGACACACGGCCTCAGGACGGCGATTGCGGGCGGAAGAGATTCGAACATCGTGGTGACCTCCCGCCGGCAGAAAAGGGCGAACGGCATGCCACGCGTATGTACAAGTTTTTCAAGGGGATCGCGTTGGGAGCGCCGTTCGGATTTGGAGAGATGTGCGGAATCCGGACGTGGGCGGGGCGAGGGAAGTGCGGGTCACACGACGAGATAGCGAAGGAGTTTCGTCGGTGATCCGATGTCCGTCAGGAGCTTGAACATCAAGTCTCCGAAATTCTGTCCGGAGTCGCGACGCACGCCCCGGTACTCCGGATCGTCAAAGCGTGCCAGTAGCTCCTGCTTTGGTGCGTCGACGCTCTTCAGGAACTCGACGTAGAGCGCCAGGATGTCGTCGACAAGACTCGCGACCGATGAATTCGTGCGCAGTGCACGGAGCCGCTCGGTCGGTGTGAGCTTCGTCATCTGGCGCGCAAGCTCCGGAGTGATTGTGTTCGTGCTCTCCAGCAGATGGCAGAAGTACACGAGCGCCGAGTAGCAGGTGAGTAACCGGCTGTGCTTCAGCTTGTAGTTGGTCAGACGCCGTTTGTTCGGGTTTTCTGCGCGCCTTGTTCGCTCCTCGTAATTGAGGCAGAGAACTTTCCAGTACCGAATGAGGTCGTTGGTGAGGTAGATCGGAAGGAAGCGGCCGGCGTTCTGCGGGAAATCTCGCCAGTACTCGGCCAGCACGCGGTCGATGGCGCGCTCGTAGGTGCTCACGCCGAGAAGCGGGCGGCTCTCGAGCAGGAGCAGCATGCGGGCGGTGAAGAGGTTCTCGTAGTCGTCGTCGCGGCTGCCGAGCTTTTCGATCATGTCCTTGATGGAATGAGGCTCGAGATATTTGCCATCGTCGGAAAAGGCCTCGAAGCCTTCGTCGGCGGCACATTTGATCAGCGCGGCCTGCAACTGGATTGCGTCGAGGTTCGTGAGCTTCCTCCGGCCATCGTCATCGGTGTCGATGAGAATGAAGACATCGAGGTCGCTATCGCGTGATGCTTCGCCGCGGCCGAAGGATCCGGTTGCGTAGACGGTTGCGAAGTCGCCGGCGAGCGGTTCCATGGATTGGAGACGCTCTTCGAGTCTGCGAAAGCGCTCATCTGTTTCCGCCTTGCGAAGGGCCAGAAACTCTTCAGCCGCCGTCATCCCGCTTCCATTCGAAGACGTTGGCGAAGAGTTCCGCCTGCTGGATGGCGTCGTCGAGCGCGTTGTGCGTGTGGGGACGATCGGGAAGCAGGTCGTGCCTCATCTGGTCCCGGCCTGCGCGCGCGATCGGCACGCCGGCCTTGATTGCGTACGCGGTTTTCAAATCGAAGCACCCGGAGTGGTTGAACGGCGATCCCGACTTCGAGAAGTTGACGAAGTACCAGTACATCCAGCTCCAGTCGAAGCTGAGTGGATAGGCGACGAGGATCGGCCGCCGGCCGGCGGCGACGTGGCGGACCCATTCAGCCGCTTTGGTCAGCGCTTCCCGGGGATCGGCGCCTTCCCGCAGCAGGCGGTTTCGATCGAGTCCATTCACGGCGAGCGCCTCCGGTTCGAAATGCTCGGAGATCGGTTTGAGCTCGCTGTAGAAGGTGGTCGCTTCCAACCGCTCTGGACGGGTGTACTCGAAGCCGTCGAAAGTCCCTGCATGAACGAGGGCGAACGAGAGCATCGAGTACGGACCGGGGATCGGGCCATCGGTCTCCACATCCGCGGAAAAATACGCGTCGATCGAGGCGTCGGCGTTCGGAGCGGTCCAACGCGCACGGGTCGGAAGAGAGGCGGGTGACATGCGCTGAATCATCATACCGCCGCCCTACCTCCTCGACGCCATAATGAATGTCATGTGGAAACGAGTGGCCATCGCCGTTGTCCTTTCCGTCGCCGCTCTCGCGGCGCCGACCGGCAAGATCCGAACGCATTACGTCATCGTCGACAAGCATCGGGCGGCGAGGTTTACAGGTACTGCGATCAGCGACTTTGGCAGTGAGACCTTCACGAGCGAGACGTACCTCCTCGAGGATTCCGCCGGTCAGAAGCTGCGGATCGATCTGAGCACGGATTACTCGCGCGGCAGAACAACCGCGGAGTATCGGGTGAATGAGGGGCAGCCGATCCGGGTCACGCTCGAGCTGCCCGGTTCGGCGACGACGCGCAAGGGCCGTATCAAGGAGGCGAAGGAACATCCCGAATTGATGCGAGCCGATGTGCCGATCACCGTCGAGTCGCCGGGAGGCTCGCTGAAATTCACAGAACGTGAATGGCAGGGCAGCGCCGCTCTTCATGCCACGGTGCGAGCGGCGATCGGCAGTGCGTTCGTGACTTCGCTTTCGTCATTCCGCTTCGCGCTGGGCTATCCGGATTTCATGGGAGCCTGTTCGACCTATTCGATCGTGACCGGCGAGTCGTGTGCGGCGAGCACGGAATTGGGGATCGCGGAAACGCGTGCGGATTGTGCGTTCGACGCTTCCTTTGACGAGCCCTGCTCAGCGGAACAGAAGCAGCGTGCGAAGAAGCAGGGTGTGAACGGCGAGCCGATTGGCCGTTATTGACGACGGATTTCTCAACGCGTCAGAACACAATTTCATGGAAGGATGACGCGGGTGTGATTTTCTGCTGCCCTCGTGCGAATCACACGGCAGTATGGCAAACGCTGCACAGGAAGAGCGGTTCGTGCTGCTGGTCGAGCAGCACAGGAAGATCCTCTACAAAGTGGCCAGCTCGTACTGCCGCAATGTGGCGGATCGCCACGACCTGACGCAGGAGATCATCATCCAGCTCTGGCGCTCGTTCGATCGCTACGACGAGCAGTATCGATTCTCGACGTACTTGCAATGGCGCTCGCGCCGGCGCCGGGCTTCACCGCCAAACCGCGGGCGATCACGCTCGATGCGAGCGAAGCTCCTTCACTGCGCGTTGCTGCGCGAGACGGCGCACTCCTCGCTGTTCGCGTCGTTCCATCCGAATCCAACCTGGTCGTGCTTCTGCTGCACGGCGTGCTCAGCTCCTCGGCGCAGATGAAGGCGACCGCGGCGTTGCTGCATGACGCGACCGCGGCCGAAGTGTGGTCGCTCGATCTGCGCGGTCACGGCGCCTCCGCCGGGAGGCCGGGCGATATCGACTACATCGGCCAGTACGAAGACGACGTCGCCGATGTCATCACCGCGATCCGCGCGAGGAAGCCGCACGCGCGCGTGATCCTCAGCGGTCATTCGATGGGCGGCGGCATCGCCATGCGCTACGCGGCGCGCCGCGACGTCGCGCCGGCCGACGGCTACCTTCTCTTCGCACCGCATCTCGGCATCAGCTCGCCGACGACCCGTACGGAACCGGCCGGCAAATCCGAGGGAGAGGCGATGATGAAACTGCATCTGATGCGCACCATCGGACTCGTCGCGCTCAACGCGGTGGGATTCCGAGGGCTGAATCATCTCGACACGCTCTTCTTCAACCTGCCTGCCAAGGCGCCGATCCACAAGTACTCCTTCCGGGCCATGGTGAGCACGAGTCCGGACGACTATCGCCAGTCGATGACGGCCGACGCGAAACCGATGCTCGTCATCGTCGGGCGCAACGATGAGGCATTCCATGCCGAGCGGTACGGAGAGGTGGTGAGCCTGCATCGCAATGGCAAGGCGGTGGTGATCGATGGCGAGACGCACGACGGAGTCATCGTCAGCGGCGCCGCATTCGATGCCGTTCGCAAGTGGATCGCCGGCGCTTTCGAGGAGATGAGATCAGGATCCGAGCCCACTCGACCGTCTGATCACTCGAAGATCTCAAACGGCATCTCGTCTTCTGCCGGTGTCTGGCGTAGGCGTGCCTTTAAGACATCGGTCGGGCTTACGAATCCGACGACTTCTCCGGATTGCTCGTTGTCGATCACAGGTGCGCGATGCGCTCCGCTCAATCGCATTCGCCGCACGAGCTCGATGACAGGCTCATTCCTCACAGCCACCAGCTTCGGCTTCTCCATGCACTCGCGAACCAGTTTCCCCATCACGTTGTCGCGCGTAGCACGCTCGAGCGACTCTCGCGACACGATACCGGCCAGACGACGATTCGAATCAGTGACGGGATAGTAGCGATGAGTGGAACCAGCCAAAGCCGTCGCTGCCTCGACGACGGTCGAGTCAGCAGCCACGCTCAGCACAGTGGCTGTCATCACCTCTGAAACCTTCACGCTCGTCAACGGATCGGCCGATTCCTTTGCTTCGACATATCCCTCATCGATCATCTGTTGTTCGACCATGCTGTTGGGAGAGATGCGGCGAGAGATTGCGACGGAAAGCGACACGGCGAGCATTAGCGGAATCATGAGATCGTAATCGCGCGTAAGCTCCACAACGATCAAGATTGCGGCGATGGGACTTCGCAGAAGTCCGGCGAAAAACGATCCCATTCCGAGAAGCGCATAGGCGCCGGGATCGACGCCTGGAAACGTGCGCCCGGCAACGTGCCCAATCGCAGCGCCGAGGGCGGCGCCCATGAACAACGAAGGCGCAAATGTTCCTCCGATCACTCCGGCGCTCAGCGCGATGACGAATGCGATCGTCTTCGCTCCAAAGGCGACGATTGTCTGTTCCGCAGTTCCTCCGCCGTGCAGCCACTGCGACACCGATCCGTATCCAACGCCGAGGATCGATGGCGATACGAGGCCAATGCCGCCGATCAGCAGGCCCGCAGACGCGGCACGGAGCGACGCCGATGGCATCAGCGCAATCCACCAGCGCTTGAGATGATGCGTCACCGTGATGGCGTAGCCGGAAACGATTCCGGCGAGAATTCCGATCAGTGCGAAACCGAGCAGCTCACGTGCGTCGCCCCACGTCGCGAGAGGTGCGGCGAGAAGAGGGCGTCCGCCGAGGAGTGATCGCTCGACGACGGCGGCCGAGACAGCGCCGACAATCACGCCGCCAAGCAGCCCACGATCCGCTGATCCGAATACCTCTTCGAGCGCGAAGACGACGCCCGTGATCGGCGTGTTGAAGATGGCAGCAATCCCTGCGGCAACTCCGACCGGGATCATGCCGCGCACGAGGCGTCGCGGAAAGTGCAGCAGCCGCGCGACTGCTTCCGCTGCACCGCTGCTGATGACGACAATCGGCCCTTCAGGTCCGAGCGGAGCGCCCGCTCCGAGTGATAGCGGTGTGGCGAGGAACGTCGTCGCGATGCTCCGAGCTCCGAGGAGTGCCGGATCGTTGTTGCTGTACGCCAATCGGACGCGAGCGAGATTCGCGCCGACGGCGCGCGGTGCGAAACGATTGATGCACCACGCCAGCGAAGCGAACACGAGAGCCGGCGTTAGAACGAGGAGGATCGGCCGCCATGGCTCCGGTACGGCCAGAGCCCTGTCGATCAGCTGCTCGCGCGCGATCTCTACAAACTTGTGAAAGAGAACGGCGAGCACACCGCACAAGGCACCGATGACGACGATCGTCAGCAGGAGAAAACGGCGGGCCGCGGTTCGCAGCCGGAGGGCTCGACGGCCGCGAGTAGTAACTGGCATCGAATGCTATCAATCGAACACCGTCAGGTGTTTCTTCCCTTCTTCGTTTCCGAATTCATGGTTTCGATTTTCATGAAACGCTGCCGGTGGCCGCGGCATCGAAACGTCGATCCGACAAAAGGAGGACGATGAGATGAAAAGGTTCTGTGGATTCATAGTCTGTTTGATCCTCTTCCTGGCCGCCGGCGCGCAGGCTCAGCAATCGATGGGACAGAACGTCAGTGAGATGAAACTGATGCACTTTCCGGGGATGCCGACCTGCGTCACGGGAGCCGTTGTGAACGGTGATCCTGCGAAGGGCCCGTCGATCATCTACAGCAGGATCCGAGGAGGCTGCACGATCCCGTGGCACTGGCACACTCCCAACGAGCACGTCATGGTCGTGAGCGGGACCATGCGCATGGAGATGAAGGATCAAAAGCCGTTGACGCTGCGCGCCGGAGGCTTTTCTCTGGTGCCGTCGCACCACGCCCATCAGGCGAGTTGTACCTCGACTTGCACGATCTACATCTACTCGGACGCGGCGTTCGACATTCATTTCATCAACGCTGAGGGAAGTGAGATCTCGCCGGCTGATGCGCTCGAGCCCCTCAAGGAAACGGCGGCCACGCCGCCGGCGTAGTTACGGCGAAACGACTCGAGGCCATGCGGCATCTCACCCGCGACATGAAAAAACGGATCGTGATCCTGGGTGGCGGCTTTGCGGGCGTGTACGTTGCGCGCGAGCTCGAGCGCCTTGCCCGCGGCCGCGACGACTTCGACATCACGCTCGTCAGTCAGGAGAATTACTTCGTCTTTCAGCCGATGCTGCCCGAAGTGATCTCGGGAACCATCGGCCTGGTGGATGTGGTGAGTCCTTTGCGACGGCTGCTGACGCGCACGGACATCCACGTGCGCGAGATCGAAGCGATCGACACGACGCGCCGGATGGTCATCACCAGTCCCGGTTTTCGGCCACACGCGCATGAGATCCCATACGACCATCTCGTCGTCGCACTGGGTGCGGTGACGGACTTCCGTGGTATGCGTGGACTTCCGGAACATGCGTTTCCTTTCAAGAATCTCGGGGACGCGCTGAGCCTGCGTAATCACGTCATCCGTTCGCTCGAAGAAGCCGCGGTGGAAGCAGACGACGCCGAGCTGCGACGGCAGTTGCTGACGTTCGTCGTGGCAGGCGGAGGCTTCTCGGGGGTGGAAGTGGCGGCAGAGCTGAACGATTTCGTCCGTTCGGTCGCGCGCAGTTATCGAACAGTGGATCCGAACGAGATCCGCGTCATGCTGCTGCACTCGCAGGGGCGGATCCTTCCTGAAATGTCCGAAGATCTGGCGCGCTTCGCGGAGAAGATCCTGACGAAGCGCGGTGTGGAAATTCGTCTCAACACGAGGCTCTCCGCGGCGACAGGCATCGAGGCGATTCTTGGCGATGGGACACGAATCCCAACCCGCACGCTCGTGTCGACGGTGCCGGCATTCGCGCATCCGCTGCTCGAATCGCTGCCGCTGCCCAAAGCAAAGAACGGACGGCTCGAAGTCACCCGCGAGCTCAATGTCAAAGAGTGGGACCGCGTATGGAGTCTCGGCGACTGCGCCATGGTGCCGGCGGCGGACGGCGGGTTCGCACCGCCGACGGCGCAGCATGCCATCCGTGAAGCGGCGGTGGTTGCTCACAACATCGTGACGGAGATCCGCGGTGGCAAGCGCCGCACGTTCGATTTCAAAGGCCTCGGCAAGATGGGGTCGCTCGGCCATCGGTCGGCAGTCGCGGAGATCTTCGGAATCAGGATCTCCGGCTTCCTCGCCTGGTGGATGTGGCGAACGATTTATCTGATGAAGATGCCCGGCTGGGGACGAAGATTGAAGGTCGCGGTCTCGTGGACTCTCGATCTTTTCCTCCCTCCTGAGCTGGTGCAGCTCCGCGTTGGGACGTCGCGCAGCATCGGCCGTGAGCACTTCGAGCCGGGGCAGGAGGTCTTCCGTGAAGGCGATCTCGGCGATCGTGTCTACATCATCGTCCGGGGAGAAGCCGATGTCCTGAAGTCGGCGCGCGGCGAGATGCTGCCCGTGGCACGCCTGCGCGCCGGTGAATGCTTCGGCGAGATGGCGCTGCTGAACGAAACGCGGCGCAATGCGACCGTGCGATGCGCCGTCCCGATGGATGCGCTTTCCCTCCCCAGAAGCGAGTTCACGTTGTTGTCGGCGAATCTGCCTGAGTTGCGCAGCAGCTTCCAGAAGATGGCAGATGCGCGAAACGAAAACACCGTGGTGGCATCGAAGGGGTCATGATGAAGAAGATCGAACATCTCTACCGCCTTGCGATGACGCGCGGCTTCGATTACCTGCGCAGTCCGCTGCTGCTGATCGGGCGCCTCTACATCGGCTGGCAGTTGTTTCTGACAGGCAGGGGGAAACTCGGGAACCTCGAGCAGTTCACCGGCTATCTCACCTCGCTGCATGTGCCGATGCCTGAGTTGAACGCTCGATTCGTCGCATCGCTCGAATGCTTCGGCGGCCTGCTGCTGCTCGCCGGGCTTGCCGCCCGGCTGATCGCGATCCCGCTGGTGATCAACTTCATCGTCGCCTACGCCGCGGGTGATCACGAAGCGTTCGTGAACGCATTCAACAACCCCGATGCGTTCATCGCAGCGACGCCATTCCTGTATCTGGTGGTTTCGCTGGTCATTCTGGGCTTCGGTCCAGGCTTCTTCTCACTGGACACGTTGATTGCGCGGGTGAAGACTGGCAAGAGCGAGCCGGAGCTCGTTCCAGCCACAACGTAGCGCCGCCTCTCAGGCGGCGAATGGGCTGAGAGGCTGCGAATGGGCAGCCGCCTGAGAGGCGGCTCTACGCTACGGGGGAGTCATGGACTTACGTGAGTGGCTCGAAACCAACGGCGTTGGCGGATACGCCAGCTCCACCGTGTGCGGAATCAACACGCGCCGCTACCACGGGCTGCTGGTTGCCGCGACCAGCCCGCCCGTGGGAAGAGTGGTTCTCCTTTCGAAGATCGACGAGCGGATCAACGGGATCGACCTCGGCGCGAATCAATTTCCCGGAACGATTCATCCTCGCGGCTTCGAACACCTGGTGTCGTTCGAGCGGCATCTCTTTCCGCGATTCGAATATGCCGCGGGCGGTGTGAGACTGCGAAAGACGATCGCCGCGATTCACGGCGAGAACACCACCGTCATTCTTTATGAAGTCCTCGAAGCCAATGGTGATGTGCAACTCGAGCTTCGCCCGTTCATCGCCAGCCGCGACTACCACAGTCTCGTGCACGCGAATGACGGAGTCCATCGCGAAACGCGCTTCGACGACGGCGTCTTCGCGTTGCAACCCTATGACGGGCTTCCGACGTTGTTTCTCTCCGCGCCCCGCGCACGATTCGATGCGGCGCCGGACTGGTACTTCCGTTTCGAATACGCAATCGAGCAAGAGCGCGGGCTGGATGCGCATGAAGATCTCTTCACTCCCGGCACGCTGACGCGTGTGCTACGGAAGGGCGACGTGCTTGCGGTGATTGCGTCGATCTCCGATCCTCGCGGCCGCGATGGGATCGCGCTCTTTGAGAGCGAGCGTCGCCGTCGAGAAATGTTGGTCAAGAGCGTTGGGATCAAGGGAAGGCTCGGACAAACGCTCGCGCTCGCGGCCGATCAGTTCATCGTGCGGCGAGGCACGGATCGCCGCACGATCATCGCCGGCTATCACTGGTTCACCGACTGGGGACGCGACACGATGATCGCGCTTCCCGGCCTCTGTCTGACGACTGGTCGCTTCGAGGATGCGCGAAAGATTCTTCTCGCCTTCGTCGAGAGCGTGAGCGAGGGAATGCTGCCCAATCGCTTTCCCGATGGCGGCGAGGCTCCGGAGTACAACACAGCCGACGCAACGCTCTGGTTCTTTGTTGCCGCGCAGAAGTATCTCGATTACACACGTGACGACGACTTTGTGAAACGCCACCTCCTGCCTGTGCTGCGCGACATCATTGCGTGGCACCAGCAAGGCACGAGACACGGCATTCACGTTGACGAAGATGGTTTTCTTCTTGCTGGAAGCGCGGGCGATCAGTTGACGTGGATGGACGCCAAGGTTGGCGACTGGGTGGTTACGCCGAGGCACGGAAAGGCTGTCGAGATCAACGCGCTCTGGTTCAACGCACTCATGATCCTCGCCGGATACGAGCAGCGCTGGGGCACAGAGCGCGATGCACGCGCCCTCGCCATCGCCGCCGCGCGGGTGCGTGTTCTGTTTCGAAGGCTCTTCTGGAATGAAGAGAAGGAATCACTCTTCGATGTCGTGCGTGGTGAAGAATGCGATGCGAGCATCCGGCCCAACCAGATCTTTGCTCTGAGTCTGCCGCATCCTCTGCTCGACGGGATCTATGCCGAGAAGGTTCTTGCTACGGTCGAGAAAGAGCTTCTGACGCCCTTCGGACTGCGCTCACTCGCCGCGAGCGACCCGAAGTTCATCGGGACGTACATCGGTGGTCCGCGCGAGCGTGATGGCGCGTATCACCAGGGGACGGTCTGGTCGTGGCTTCTCGGGCCGTTCATCACTGCACTCGTGCGCGTGCGGGGCGACGCGGGAGTGGCGCAGGCATCGCGGATTCTGGATGGATTGGAAAGGCATCTCGAGGAGGCGGGGATCGGCACGGTCTCCGAGATCTTTGATGGTGCCGCGCCGCACACACCACGCGGCTGCATCGCGCAGGCGTGGAGTGTGGGCGAGATCCTTCGCGCCGCGACGGAGGATTGCGCGCGCACCGTGCGGCCGGCGCAACCGCGCGCTCCGCAACTGTCAACGTAGAGCCGCCTCTCAGGCGGCTTCTTTCTCGTCTGTCAACGTAGAGCCGCCTCTCAGGCGGCTTCTTTCTCGTCTGTCAACGTAGAGCCGCCTCTCAGGCGGCTTCTTTCTCGTCAGCCGCCTGAGAGGCGGCTCTACGTTCGCCTGAGAGGCGGCTTTACGTCGATGACGACGCGCCGTTCCGGCTCCCACTCTATGTGTCCCTTTCCGCTGATCTGCAAGATCCTTCCCTGATCAAAATCCAGAAACAGTAGTCCGCAGTCCGGGTTCGTTTCGAGATTGCCGAGCGTGTTGAACATGTTGTTGCCGCTGTAGTCAGGAAACGTGATGCGAGTGCCGTCGAGGCGGGCGAAGCCGGGATCGCCTCCGCGATGCGATGCGTCGGCGCCCCGGTCTGGATTCACGGAAGCGATGAAGAAGGTGTCGCTCGTGGCGATCCATCGCTCCGGCGACGACGTGTCGGGCTTCGCCGGCCGCGGGTGAATGTATTTCGGACAGTTCGAATAGACCTCGTCCGCCGTTACGATGAAGTCGCGGCCGTCGCGCGTGACTCTTCCATTGATGCGCATGCGGCGCCGCGTCTCGAAATCGATTGCCAGAAGACCGATGCGGGGATCGTCGAGCTGCAGATCCGTCGAAGTGCGGATGCGAAGCGTCTGCGAATCCTCTGCGCAGAACGAGCCGATAAGGGGAGTGGCCCATACGAGCCCCTCCCTGTCGATCGTCGATGCGATCACGATGGACTGCGCCGCGAGGAAATCCGCGGCGACCGGCGGAATCGTCTTTCCGATGATTCGTCCGACCCGCGCCGCCTCGGCCGCGACGCCGGCTTTTCGCTGAACGCTGAGCTCTCCTTCGTGGTACATCGCGGACCTCAGAAGAAACCGCACGCCGGTCCGTGCGTCTTCGTCTTCGACTCTACAGCGTCAACGCCGCCGGGCGTGAAGATCTCCAGTCTCGTTCCATCCGGATCCTCGAAGTAGATTCCGCCGGACGCTGCGCCTTCGATGTGCGCGACGATGCCCTCGTACTTGAACGGCGTGCCGCGCAGGAGAAGCTTCTTCTCAGCCTCGCGCACGCGATCGAGAGACGGCACCATGAACGAAAGGTGATGCAGTCCCGGACGTGTGCTTTCGAAGCGTCCTTCGCTCTGCTCCCACAAGGTGAGGACGAGGTTCTCTCCGTCGCCGAGGAAGGCGAAGCGCCGGGGGGGCGCGTCGGAGCCTCCCATGGGCGAGAGTCCGAAGACCTCGCTGTAGAAAGAGGTGGAGCGGTCCAGATTGGTGACGTTGATGCCGATGTGTGCTGTCTGCATGTATAACCTCCAAAACTTGATATTGACGGTTATAGAGCAGTAGACCTAGTCTGTCAACCATGTCATCGTTTGTTTTCATCGGCGGCGATCCGGCCGTCGATCTGCTCAATACCGAGATCGTGCGGGACGGCGAGCCGGTCGATCTCTGGCAGAAGCCTGAAGACGTTCTGCGATGGTTGACAGAAGTGAGCGGGCGGGACATCCGATCTCATCTGTCGCTCTCGAAGGTGAAGGAGTTGCGCGCTGCGGCGCGATCACTGATGACGACATTGGCGCGAGGCGGTCGCGCACGGCGGCGCGATGTCGCGGTCGTCAACGCCGCATTGGCGCGCGGGCGCGGCTCATTTCAGCTGGCGATCGCGAAAGGTGGGATCCATACGCGCTTCCAGCCTGAGGCCGACGACGTGCTCTTCCGGCTTGCCTCGTACGTCGCAGACTTTCTCGCCTCCGCGGACTTGACGCTCGTGAAGCCGTGTCAGGGAACCAACTGCGTGCTGATGTTCTATGACGTGACGAAGAGCCATACGAGGCGATGGTGCAGCATGGAAGGCTGCGGCAACAGAATGAAGGCGGCGCTGTTCTATGCGAAACGTAGAGCCGCCTCTTAGGCGGCTGGTTCTTGTGATTTTCAACTGCGCAGCCGCCTGAGAGGCGGCTCTACGTTTCTTGAAACCACTCTTTGCTGCACGGCATCCAACCTCCGCAAATGGACAAGGAGCGCAAACGCCTTGCGGAGCACACCGCCACGAGTAAGCCCTGGTATCGCTGGGGACCGTATGTCAGCGAACGTCAGTGGGGCACGGTCCGCGAGGACTACAGTCCCCACGGCAATGCGTGGGAGTTTGTCTCGCACGACGCGGCCCGTAGCAAGGCCTATCGCTGGGGCGAAGACGGCATCGCCGGGATCAGCGACGAGCTGCAGCGACTCTGCTTCGGGATCGCGCTCTGGAATCGCCGCGATCCCATTCTGAAGGAACGCCTCTTTGGCCTCACCGGCAACGAAGGCAATCACGGCGAAGACGTCAAAGAGCTCTACTACTACCTCGACGCCACACCGACGCACTCGTACATGCGCATGCTCTACAAGTATCCGCGGCGGGAGTTTCCATACTCCTGGCTGATCGAAGAGAACCGGCGGCGCGGAAAGCTCGATGGCGAATTCGAGCTGCTCGACACCGGCATCTTCAATGATGACGCCTATTGGGACGTATTTGTCGAGTACGCGAAGAACGGTCCCGACGACATCGTCGCGCGCATCACCGTTCACAACCGCGGCATCGAGCGCGCGGAGATCGATGTCATTCCGCAGCTCTGGTTCCGAAACACGTGGTCGTGGGGATACGACGCCACGCGTCCCGTGTTGCGCGATGCCGGCAACCGCATCGCAGCGTCGCATCACGAGCTCGGTGAATATGAGCTGACATACGAAGGCACGCCTGACGTCTTCTTCTGCGACAACGAAACGAACGCCCGACGCCTGTATGGCGTCGATGCGAATGGTTACTTCAAGGATGCGATTCACGAGGCAGTGATCCATGGTCATCGCGATGCCGTGAATCCCGATCGTGTCGGTACTAAGGCCGCACTGCGGTACACCCTCGCAATCGATGGCGGGCAGTCGGCGACGATTTCACTTCGTCTCTCGAGCGACAAGGAAAAAATCGACATCGATCGCGTCTTCGCCGATCGCATCGCCGAAGCCGATGCGTTCTACGCGCCGCTGCAGCAAGGTCTCAGCGACGACCAGAAGCTCGTGCAACGCCAGGCCTTCGCGGGAATGATCTGGTCCAAGCAGTTCTACTACATCGACATTCCGCAGTGGCTGAAGGGCGATCCAGGTCAGCCGGCGCCACCTCCGGAGCGGAAGAAAGGGCGCAACTCCGGCTGGGAGCATCTGAACAACGCCGATGTCATCTCGATGCCGGACAAGTGGGAGTACCCCTGGTACGCCGCATGGGATCTCGCGTTCCACTGCGTCACGCTCGCTGAGGTCGATCCCGAATTCGCGAAGGATCAGCTGCTGCTGATGACGCGCGAGTGGTACATGCATCCGAACGGACAGCTCCCCGCCTACGAATGGGCATTCGGAGACGTGAATCCGCCGGTGCACGCGTGGGCTACATGGCGCGTCTTCGAGATCGACGGCAAGAGAGACTTCGATTTTCTCGAGCGCGTCTTCCATAAGCTCTGCCTCAACTTCACATGGTGGGTGAACCGCAAAGACGCCGAAGGCAAGAACGTCTTTCAGGGCGGCTTCCTCGGGCTCGACAACATCGGCGTGTTCGATCGCAGCGCGCCGCTGCCGACGGGCGGACATCTCGAGCAGGCGGACGGCACGAGCTGGATGGCGATGTACTCGCTCAACCTGATGCGCATCGCGCTCGAGCTGTCGAAGCGCAGCCATGTCTACCAGGATCTGGCGACGAAGTTCTTCGAGCACTTCCTGCACATCGCCGAGGCGATGACGAATGTCGGTGATTCGGGTGTGGCTTTGTGGGAACAGGAAGACGAGTTTTTCTACGACGTTCTGCACACGCCGAACGGAGTGACGAGCCTCAAGGTGCGATCGATGGTCGGGCTCGTGCCGCTGTTCGCGGTCGAGATTCTCGATCCCGAGATCCTTGCCGTGAATCCGGACTTCGAGTTCCGGCTCCAGTGGTTCCTCAACTACCGGCCCGATCTCGCGTCGCTCGTTTCGCGATGGACGGTGCCCGGTGAGAAGAGCGTGCATCTGCTCTCGCTGCTGCGCGGGCATCGGATGAAGCGGCTGCTCAGGCGGATGCTCGACGAGACGGAGTTCCTGTCCGACTACGGCGTCCGCGCGTTGTCGCGCTATCACAAGGATCACCCCTATGAGCTGCAGGCGGACGGCGGACAGTTCACCGTGAGCTATCAGCCGGGCGAGTCGGAGTCGGGCTTGTTTGGCGGCAATTCGAACTGGCGCGGACCGATCTGGATGCCGGTGAACTATCTCCTCGTCGAGAGCCTCCGCCGCTTCCACTCCTACTATGGCGACGACTTCAAGGTCGAGTGCCCGACCGGATCGGGCATCTATCTGACGATCAGCGAAGTCGCGGACGAACTGGCGCGGCGACTGACACGCATCTTCCTTCGCGACGAGAACGGGCGGCGTGCGGTGTACGGGTCTAACCAGAGACTGCAGCAAGATCCGCACTTCCGCGACTACGTGCTCTTCCACGAATACTTTCACGGCGACGACGGGTCTGGAGTCGGAGCTTCGCACCAGACCGGATGGACCGGACTCGTGGCGTCACTGATCAAGCGTGGCGACTCCTCGCGGCATTGAACGTAGAGCCGCCTCTCAGGCGGCTACCTACGAGGAACAGGGAACGCAGCCGCCTGAGAGGCGGCTCTACGTTGGAGGCAACATGAAAGCTGTCGCAGTCATCCCCGGTCAGAAAAACTCGGTGCACCTGAGAGATGTCCCCAAGCCTTCCATCGATGACATTCCGGGTGGCCGTGGTGTCCTCGTCAAGGTTCTCCGTGTTGGTGTCGATGGCACCGATCGCGAGATCAACAACGCCGAATACGGTGCACCTCCCGCGGGCGACGATTTTCTGATCATCGGCCACGAGTCATTCGGCATCGTGGAACAGGTCGGCGCTAACGTGCACGAGGTGAAGCCGGGCGATTTCGTCGTCGCCACAGTGCGACGTCCGGGCGGCTCGCTCTACGACCGGATCGGCCAGTACGACATGACTACTGACGACGTGTACTACGAGCGCGGCATCAACCTGCGTCACGGCTATCTCGCTGAGTATTACGTCGACGAGCCGGAGTACATCGTCCGCGTGCCGAAGTCGTGCAGCGAAGTGGGCGTCCTGCTCGAGCCGATGAGTGTCGCGGAAAAGGGAATCGTCCAGGCGTTCGAGATCCAGCGCCGGCTGAAAGTCTGGCGCCCGCGCCGCGCCGCCGTTCTCGGGTCGGGAACGCTCGGGCTGCTGGCAACGATGGCGCTGCGTCTGCGCGGACTCGACGTCGTCACGTTTGGCCGCACTCCTCGTCCCTACGTGAATGCCGATCTGGCCGAGGAGGTTGGGGCGCACTACATCAACACGGCGGAGCAGTCGCTGACCGATGCGTCGAAGGAGCTCGGACCGTTCGACATCATGTTCGAAGCGACCGGCAGTTCGGCCGTCGTGTTCGAAGCCGCGGAGAACCTCGCGAAGAACGGCATTCTGATTTTGTCGAGCGTCACCGGCGGCGGAAAGAAGCTCGAGATCTCCGCCGACAAGATCAACCTCGACTTCGTCCTCGGCAACAAAGTGATGTTTGGAACCGTGAACGCGAATCGCGATTACTTCGAGATCGGCGCGAGGGATCTCACGCAGTCCCTCGCCGACTATCCCGGCTGGGCGAAGAAGCTGCTGACGCACCCAGTGAATGGCCTCGAGAATTTCGCACAGGCGATCGATCTGCTCAACAACGGCAAGGGCGTGATCAAAGCCTTCGTCAATATCTAAATGAATAGGAATCACTTTCCCGAATACTTCTGCGAGGCACTCGCGCTTGGTCTGTTCATGGTCTCTGCGGGTGGGTTCGGCATTCTGCTGTTCCACCCACAGTCGCCGATGTTCATCGAGGATTCCTGCTACGCACGCGCGGTGATGGGGTTGGCGATGGGCCTGACGGCGACCGCTTTGATCAGATCGAACTTGGGCAAACGATCCGGTGCGCACATGAATCCGGCGGTCACGCTCACGTTTCTGCGTCTGGGAAAGATCGATGGACGCGACGCGGTCGGCTACGTGCTTGCGCAGTTCGTCGGAGGCATCGCCGGCTTGGCACTTCTCGCGTCCCTGACCCGCATGTGGCTTTCGCACGCGTCCGTCGGCTACGTGCAGACGTTGCCCGGCAGCAACGGAATCGTGGTCGCGTTCTTCGCCGAGTTGGGCATCTCGTTTCTGATGATGACCATGGTGCTGAACGTTTCGAATTCAAAGCGGCTCGCGCGCTACACGCCTTTCTTTGCCGGCGCGTGCGTCATGGCCTTCATCACGTTCGAAGCTCCGTTGTCGGGCATGAGCATGAATCCCGCGCGCACTTTCGCCTCCGCGTTCTTGGGCGGAGTCTGGACGGCACTCTGGATCTACTTCACCGCACCCCCTATCGGAATGCTGCTCGCTGCCGCGATGTACCGCGGCCGCGTCTACTGCGCGAAGCTGGACCACTCCTCGAATGCGCGCTGCATCTTCCGCTGTGCATTCGGGGAGCTGACAACGTAGAGCCGCCTCTCAGGCGGCTTTCCCCCAACGTAGAGCCGCCTCTCAGGCGGCTTTCCGGTCTCAGCCGCCTGAGAGGCGGCTCTACGTTTTGTGGAAGGTTTGACGGCTTGCGATTGCCGAGGGAGCCTCGGTGCATGCCTGCGAAACATGTATATCGCCGCAACCTTCCGCACATTCAAACCGAGTTTCATACCTATTTCGTCACGTTCGTTACGCAGCAGAGACAAATCCTCACGCCACCAGAGCGCGACGTTGTTCTTGCGCACGTCGTCTTCGATGATCAGCGCGTTATGAATCTCCACGCGGCGGTCGTGATGCCCGATCACGTGCACATCGTGTTCACTCCCTGGCACGTCTCGTTAGGAAAGCTGCTTCAGGGGATGAAGGGATCCTCGTCGCGATCGATCAACAAACTGCGCGGCGTTATCGGACAGCACGTTTGGCAACACGAATCCTTCGACCACGAGCTCCGCAACGGAGAGAGCCTTCGTGCCAAGTGCGAATACGTCGCACAGAATCCCCTGCGCCGGGGGCTTTGCGCGACGCCGGATGAGTACCGGTGGTTATGGCGCGAATGGATCAATCGAACAGAAACGTAATCCGCCGAAAACGTAGAGCCGCCTCTCAGGCGGCTGTCATCCCCCGGCTTTGAAAGAGCCGCCTGAGAGGCGGCTGTCATCCCCCGGCTTTGAAAGAGCCGCCTGAGAGGCGGCTCTACGTTGAAACCTTCATCGACCACCGGCATCTCATTCGTTCATGAGCGACAACCATTACGACGTGATCATCATCGGTACTGGTGCGGGTGGCGGCACGCTCGCGTGGAAACTTGCGCCCAGCGGAAAGCGGATCCTGCTCATCGAGCGTGGTGACTTCGTTCCGCGCGAGAAAGAGAACTGGGATCCGGAATCCGTCAACGTGAAGGCGCGCTACAACACAAAAGAAGTGTGGCGCGACGCAGACGGCAAGCCTCTGCATCCGCATACGAACTATTGGGTTGGCGGCAACACGAAGTTCTACGGCGCAGCATTGTTCCGTCTGCGCAAAGAGGACTTCGGCGAGATTCGCCATCATGGCGGCATCTCGCCGTCGTGGCCGATCTCCTACGACGAGCTCGAGCCCTACTACACAGCCGCCGAGAATCTGTACGAAGTCCACGGCGAACGCGGGGAAGATCCGACCGACCCGTGGGCCAGCGCGCCATATCCGCATCCTGCGATGTCGCACGAGCCGCGCATGCAGCAGCTCAGCGATGACTTCGCCGCGATCGGGCTCAAGCCATTTCACGTTCCCCTCGGGGTTCGCCTCAATGAATCGAACCGGCGCGCGAGCGCGTGTATCCGCTGCAACACGTGCGACGGATTTCCCTGCCTCATCAATGGGAAGGCGGACGCACATGTCTGCGCCGTCGATCCTGCGCTGGAGCATCGCAACGTTGCGCTGATGACGAACACGAAAGTCGAGAAGCTCGCCACCGATGCCAGCGGCCGGCGCGTGGAGAAAGTCATTGCGTCGAGAGGGGGCGAAACGATCGAGCTGACCGCGGACATCGTCGTTTCGTCCTGCGGCGCGATCAACTCCGCCGCGCTGTTGCTGCGCTCCGCGAATGACAAGCATCCGAATGGTCTCGCGAACAGTTCCGATGTCATCGGCCGGCACTACATGGGCCACGTCAACTCGGTGCTGATGGCGCTGTCGAAGTGCCCCAACGAGACGATTTTCCAGAAGACACTCGCGGTGAACGACTTCTATTTCGGATCGAAGGATTGGGATTACCCGATGGGGCACATCTCCTTCGTCGGCAAGCTCGATGGCGTGACCTTGAAAGCAGGAGCTCCCGCCATTGCGCCGGGATGGACGCTCGATCTCATGGCGAAGCACTCGATCGATTTCTGGCTTACGTCCGAGGATCTGCCGGATCCGAAGAATCGCGTGAAGCTCAACAAAGATGGCGAGATCGTGCTCGACTACAAGCCGAACAACGAAGAGGGCCACAAGCGGTTGCTCGCGAAGCTGAAGGACGTCATGCAGAAGACCGGCAAGTGCGCAATGCATGGCCATGACTGCCATCAGGGTCTCTTCTCGCGCAATCTGTTCGTCGGCCAGCGCATCCCGCTAGCCGGCGTTGCGCATCAGAACGGAACCATTCGCTTTGGAGACGATTCGCGCACGAGCGCGCTCGATCGCAATTGCAAGGCGCACGATCTCGACAATCTCTATGTCGTCGATGGCAGCTTCTTCCCGTCGAGCGCCGCGGTGAATCCGGCGCTGACGATCATGGCGAATGCGCTGCGCGTCGGCGATCATCTGCTGGAGAGGCTCCAATGATTAGGGCTGTCATACGAAGTTGCCGCCGCCTGAGAGGCGGCTCTACGCGCTTCGCGGTCGAACGTGGCGCCGCCTCTCCAGGCGGCGGGTCCTCGACGATGCCGCTTCTTCTCCTCCTTCTATCGCTCCCAGTATTCGCGCAGCGAGTCACCAATGTTTCCTCGGTCGGAATGACCGTCTCGAATGCCGATCGTTCGATCGCGTTCTATCGCGATGTGCTTTCGTTCGAGAAGGTCTCCGATGAAGAAAAGCTCGGCGAGGATATCGAGCGTGCGACCGGCGTCTTCGGGGCGCGGGTTCGCGTGGTCACGATGCGTCTCGGAAACGAGTCGATCGAGCTCACGGAATACCTGACGCCGAAGGGTCGTCCGATTCCGGCCGGCTCACGCAGCAACGACCGGTGGTTCCAGCACATCGCGATCGTCGTGAGCGACATGGATCGCGCCTATGCGCAGTTGCGCGCAGCGAAGGTCGAGCACGTATCGACCGCACCGCAACGCATTCCGGGGACGAACAAAGCCGCGGCGGGAATCCGCGCGTTCTACTTTCGCGATCCCGATGAGCACAATCTCGAGGTCATCTTTTTCCCAAACGGGAAGGGCGATCCTCGCTGGCAGGCCGCAAACGGCCGGCTCTTTCTCGGTATCGATCACACCGCGCTAGTCGTTTCCAACACCGACGCGAGCCTCCGCTTCTATCGCGACCTCCTCGGCCTTCGCGTCGCAGGCGAGAGTGAAAATTTCGGGACTGAGCAAGAGCACCTGAACCTCGTCTCCGGAGCTCATCTGCACATCTCCGGCTTGCGGGCACAAGCGGGACCCGGTGTCGAATTTCTCGACTACCTCTCGCCGCGCGACGGCAGGGCGCTGGACAGCGAGTCACCCAATGACGTCGTGTATTGGCAGACGACGCTGAGAGTGGATGATCTCAACGCGATGATGCGGCGCCTGCATGAGGCACGCGTCGCGTTCATCGCAGAGAATGTCGTACGCGATCCTGATGGACACGCGATTCGATTGATGCAGCAATGAAAATCTCGGTTCACTATCCGCTCCAACGCGGCGAGATTCTGCTGCGCACCGATATCGACTGGGATGCCGACATCGCGCCCGCGACAGTCGAAGGTCATCGCTTCGATTTCGAAGTCGCCACGGAGAAGCCTTATTTCTACTTCAAGCCGCTCTTGCGTAATGACGGGGATGTCGTCTGGGCGCAGGGGGACAACTATCTCGCGATCACGGCCGAAGCCTCGAGAGAGATCTATCCGCACTTCAAAGCCGAAGAGCATTGTGGCGCGTGCAGCATCAACGAAATTTCCGGCCATCGTTTTCGGGTCTTCCATCCCCCCGGCTACGACGAGAATCTCGTCAAGCGTTATCCCGTGCTCTACATGCACGATGGACAGAACCTGTTCTTTCCTGAAGAGGCATTCGGCGGAAGCGACTGGCAGGTGGACGAGACGATGAACACACTCGATGCGATGAACATCATCGACAAAGTGATCGTCGTCGGCATCTTCTCCCGCGATCGGATGCACGAGTACACGCGCGACGGTTATCACGACTACGGCCGGTTCATCGTCGAGGAGCTGAAGCCGTTCATCGATACGAACTATCGAACACTGCCCGGTCCGAAAACCACCGCCGTGATGGGCTCATCGCTCGGCGGCGTCGTGTCGTTCTACCTCGGATGGCAATGGCCCGATGTCTTCGGCAACGCAGCGTGCATGTCGAGCACGTTCACATACAACGACGATCTCATGGAACGCGTCGCTGGCGAGGCGAAACGCGACGTGCGGTTCTATCTCGACAGCGGATGGCCGCGCGACAACTACGAAGTGACGCGCGGAATGCGCGACCTGCTCGTGCGCCGAGGCTACCGCTTTGGCGAGGACCTCCTCTATTTCGCGTTTCCGAACGCACTGCACAACGAGCGCTCATGGGCCGTCCGCAGCCACATCCCTTTCCAGTTCTTCTTCGGCGCAGGCAAGACGACCCGGCAGGGCTGAGCGAGTCAGTCGTCTCCCGACCGGGAAGAGCATCGGCGGGACCACGGCGCGCGAACAAATCAGCAGCCTCCATGAACGGCGCATCCGGTCAGGCCTCGATGGATTACTAGTGTTCTGTCCTCGCGCGTTCCAGTGCGCGCTCCGCGCCGGCGAGCGCGCGCGCAGTTTTCCTTACCTCGGCGGCCGCTGCGCGCGCTTCCTCAATCGCTGCCGTGTAGCGCGCGTCGATTTCTTCTTTCTCCTTCTTGAGAGCGTCGCGCTGCGTTTCAGCCTTCGCTGCAGCCGCCTCGGCGCGTGAGGCTTCCCGGCGTGCGTTGGCCAGGGCTGCTTCCGCCTGCTCGAGCGCTTTGGCGCGTGCGCGCTCCGCGGCCGTGTTCTCCGTTTCCTTCGTGCGCTGTTTCTCTTTCGCCCCCTGCGCGAAGTGGAGGACTTTCGCCTTTTGCTGCGGCGCGCTTCCCAGCAGCTCTGCAAAGGTGTCGAAGCCGAGCGGTTCGAGATCGGCAGTCAGACGGCCGGCCTGATGTTCGATACTCGAGCGGTCGCGTGCCGCCAGCGACTCGAGCGTGGTGATCACTCGACGTTGCGCATCGATGGACGCTGCATGTCCCGCTTCAGTCATCAGCTCTGTCGCGATTGAGGCGAGCGCGGAGATCAGCTTGCGCCTCTCGTCGAGGAGCGAGCGAGGATCGCCTCCACGTCCGCTCTGAGCATGACGCAGCTTCTCGCTGACCGCGACCAGCCGATCGAAGTCGCGGCGATGCCGCCAGTACAGTTGATTGACTGCCCACGCGGTTGCCGAAGGCCTGGTCAGCGCCTTCACTTCTTGCGCCTCGCCGCCTCGTCCCGCTTTCTTCAGCCGTGCAGCCAGCGCGTTTCGCGCCGCCGTGAATTCGGAGAGAGGGAGCGTGAAGAGAGCATCGATGTCGGAAAGGTTCTTCATTGAAGAGAACACTTGCGCGTCACGAGGAGTAAAACACGAAAGGCTGCGAGGACACGATTGGAACCTGCGGCCTTACGCGTCCGGTGTGACGTTGTACCGGCAGGGCAGGATGATGCGGAAGGTTGATCCCTGTCCGGGCTTCGTTGCCAGTTCGAGGCTTGCATCGAGCAGCTCGCACAGCCGCTTCACGATGGAGAGGCCGACGCCTTCTCCGTGATGCACATTCCGCGGCCCGCCCGGGGAAGCCGAGGGCACAGTCGGGGCGGCCGGCATCTCACGCCTTCGGTCGAGACTCGCGTCGCGCACTTCGTCGGACACCTTCGTCGCCTCGCCAAGTTCCTGAGCGATCGTCCCTGCACGATCGGCGTCAATGCCGGATCCCGTGTCCTGGACGGAGAAGGTCCACCGATCGGTGTCGCGCGTCGTATCGACTCCCCAGCTCACGGAAACGCCTCCACGCTCGGTGTACTTCACGGCGTTCAGGAGCAGGTTTTGTACGATGCGCAGGACCTTCGGCTTGTCGCCTTCGACGGGCAGCGTGCTCGGACCGTCCATCTTCAGGAACAGCCCGCGATCCGTCGCGGCCGCCTGTGATGCGGCGCAGAAATCGCGGAGGAGGACCGCGGCGTCAAACGGTGCCACTGTCCGCTGCTCATGCCCCGCCTCGAGGCGCGCGAGACTGAGGAGGTCGTTCAGCATTTCGTTGAGCGAGGACACGCCCTTGTTGAGCATCTCCGCGACCTCCGCGCGGACTACCTCGGGCAGCGCGCCGCTCGCGTTGAGGTTCGCGGCTCCCTTGACGACAGTGACACTGCCGCGGAGATCGTGCGCCGCCGACCGCCACGCCTCGGCGCGGGAGTTCTCGATCGTGTGGAGGGCGCTCAGCGCGCGTTCGAGCGCGTTCACGTGGCCCGTCGATTCCGTCTGCTGGAGGCGGCCGTACTGCGCAGCGCTTCCTGTCACCCCATCGGCGCAGAGTTGCGCCCAGACGCGCCGCGCCGTCGGCATGACGTTCGGCTCCAGCGCCGGATGGTCGATCGCGTAGCGTTCCAGTTCGGCTGCAACGCACATCTGCAGGTAGCCCCATTCGCGGAGCACCTCGCTCAAGGAATAGCCCTGCTGCCAGCGCTGAAGACCGTGCTCCGAGATCTCGTCATCCTCGATCTCCTCACTGATGGGATTCGTCTCCTCCGGCCACGCTTCGAGGCTGTTGGAGAGCGCGTCGAGCACGTCGGGAATGTGGTCGTTGAACTGGACGCGCGAGAGGGTCGCGGCGATGTTCCGACCCGGCACTGCATCGCCGTATGCGCGCCATGCGTCGAGCATTGCCTCCCGCCGAGCTCGGAGATCAGCGGCGAGCGCGCTCAGCTGATCGCGTGCGGGATTCGCGGGAAAGACGAGGTGGATGTCTTCGTCGGGAGGCATTGCGCACATTCCGAAGCGCATGGCGTGCCACGTCACGACTACAGAGCCGGCGTTGGAAGCAAAAGCCTCGCTGTTTGCAGGGGAGCTCGTTGCTTTCGAGTCGCTTACTTCACGCCGAAGAGCGCTTCGTTGCGCTCACTTCACGGATGAAACACTAGTGCGCGTCGATCTTCGTGGCGCGTGCGTACTTCGTCACCGTACCGCCGTGTCCGTCGCTCTCAACCCCGAGTGAACCCGAGACTCCGGTGTCGCTGCCCGGCGCAATGTCGCTGTCGAAGATATCGGCCACTACGTCGTAATAGCGCGGCACGCCGTCCGGAGTGAACGCGACCGAGGCACGCCCCGTTTCGATGATGTACAGCGCAACGCGACCGTGCGCATCACGGCAGGTGGTGAGGTAGTGCCCCGGACTCTGCTGATACGACAGCGTGCGCGCTCGTCGCCGTCGTTGATCACTTGCAGCTTCGGCATTCCCGGTGTGGAAATGCTTCCCAGCGAGTCATAGTGCACGGTGAGAGTCGGACCATTGCGGATTTTGATCGTCACGCCCGACTCTTTCTCCGCCGGCGCAGAGTCATACAAATACTCGACGACCACGCCGTCGGAACCTTCCGTCCGCAGAGAGCCCCCGCGACTGTCCTCGAAAAAGCGATCGGCAGTTTCCGCTTCGTGAGTTAGTAGAGGCTTGCTGCGACGACTCGCGATTCGGATGCGCTACCATTCCCTTCGACTTCCCTTCACGACATCACGAAACCCGGTCGAGACAGGTCATGGTGATCGGTCAGAAACTTGCGCACTACAAGATCGTCTCCGCGATCGGCTCAGGAGGCATGGGGCAGGTTTACTGCGCCACCGACACCAGACTTCAGCGTGATGTTGCGCTCAAAGTGCTTCCGCCGGAGATGGCGGCCAACACCGAATTGCTCGAGCGTTTCCGGCGCGAAGCGCGAGCAGTGGCAGCTCTCAATCATCCGCTCGTCGTGACGATCTATTCGGTCGAAGAGGCCGAAGGGATTCACTTCCTGACGATGGAGCTTCTGGATGGTGAGACTCTCGATCGGATCATTCCGCGTGGCGGGATGCCGCTCGATCAGTGGCTGGCAATCGCAGGAAGTCTGGCCAGCGCGCTCACCGTCGCTCACGACAAGGGAATCGTGCATCGCGATCTCAAGCCGGCGAACGCAATGGTGACGAAGGACGGGCAGGTCAAAGTTCTCGACTTCGGTCTGGCCAAGATCGCTCGTTCGATTCCCGCGGAGCCACAGCACGACATGCCGACCGAGGTTCACACGAGCAAAGGCGTCGTGATGGGAACGATGCCGTACATGTCGCCGGAGCAGTTGCAGGGACAGGAGCTCGATCATCGCACGGACATTTTTTCTCTTGGCGTCATGCTGTACGAGATGGCAGTTGGTGAGAGACCGTTTCGCGGGAGCTCGTCCATCGCGCTGGCATCTTCGATCCTGCGCGACGTGCCGCGACCGCTGCTCGAGCGCCGCGCGGATCTGCCGGCGGCGTTGAGCTTGATCGTCAATCGTTGTCTGGAGAAGAACGCGGCAGATCGATTCCAATCCGCCCGAGAGTTGGCAAATGCAATCGCGGAAGTCAGGAGCAATCGCACTTCGGACGCCGTGACCGAACAGCATGGCGCGATCGAAACGAATCCTGCTGAAGTATCGATTGCGGTTCTGCCCTTTGCCGACATGAGCGCGGCGAAGGATCAGGAATACCTCTGCGAAGGAATGGCGGAGGAGATCATGAACGCGCTCGTCCCGATCGACGGAATCCGTGTCGCTTCGCGCACCTCGGCATTTCGAGCGGGGAAGAGTGGAGACGATCTGCCGGCCATCGCTCGTGTGCTGTCCGTGCGGCACGTGCTCGAAGGAAGTGTGCGCACTGCCGGAGCGCGGCTTCGCGTGACGGCGCAGTTGACGGATGCGACGACGGGCTACCAGTTGTGGTCGCAGCGATTCGACCGGGACGCGATCGATGTCTTCGCGATCCAGGATGAGATTGCAGCCGGCGTCGTCGATGTGGTGAAGGCGCGTCTCGCGCCGGTGACCAGGCCCGCGGATCGGATCGTGCCGGCCCGCCCGCAGATCCGCAACCTCGAGGCCTATCGAAGCTACCTGAAAGGCCGTCATCTTCGCGGCGTCGGATTTTTTGCCGGTGCGCTCGGTGCGTTCGAGGAGGCGGTGCGTCTCGATCCGACACATGCGCCCTCATGGACCGCTCTCGCCGAAATCACGATTCTCTCGGCGCACATGGGAATGATCCTGCCTCGCGAGGCATGCGTCGCTGCGCGAACGATGCTGGCGACTGCGAATGAACTGCAGGGCGAATCCGCGGATGCGTTGCACACCGAAGCGTTCGCGTCATTCCTCGAGCGTCGTTGGGGACCGATGGAAAGTGCCTGGCGGCGCGCGCTCCAGTTGCAGCCGGATCACGTTCTTTCGCTCGCGTCGTTCGCGCTGACTCTCTGTTCGCGCAGACGGCTCGGGGAAGCAATCCCGCTATTCGAGCGAGCCATCGATGCCGATCCGATCGCATCGTTTCCCTACAATCTCTATGGATGGGGATTGCTGGAGTGCGGGAAGCCGCAGGAGGCGATTCGCTTCATCGAAGACGCGCTCTCGCTGGAGAAGGATGCATCTGCGATTGGTGCTGCAGCGATGGCGTATATCGCGCTGGGTCGATTCGAGGAAGGGATCGCGGCGGGCGAGACCGGTGTTCTTCTTTCGCACCGTTCCGGCTTCTTCGTCGGCATCCTCGGCTGGGCGCTTGCGGTTGCCGGACGGAAGGCAGAGGCTCGCGTCATCGTCGACGAGTTGCGAGCCAGGCCCTCGGGCGCGCCGACGCCCGTGTCCGAGGCGTATGTACTGGGCGCTCTCGGAGAAGTGGATGCGGCGTTCGCCGTACTGGATCGAGCGGACGAGGAGCATCAGGGCCTTCTCTGCTACACAGGAGTGCCCGGCTTCGATTCGCTCCGCGCGGACCGGCGATTCACGGCTCTGCTGCGAAGACTCGAGATCCCGGTGTGATGCGCGCGGATGCGCCGATCAATCGTCGTCTTGAGTTGGTTGCGGGGGAGGGAGCTCGTAGTGGTTCTTCGGATAGGCGTGCGCGGAGAGAAGGAATCGCCTGTACCGCATGCCGGATCCGTGAGCGCGAATCTTCGAAGATTGGACTTTTCGCGGTTCGCGCAGAACTGCCTCTGCCTCGCGGCCGTGGTGGCGACGACGAGGCCACTCTCGACGAGGCTCGTGAGCTCGCGCCGCACGGCGCCGGAGCCACCTCCCGCTTCTTCGATCAACTCCTGATGGATGAACATGCGCTCCGGCTGACCAAAGAGCAGAGCCAGGACCTTTTGCTGGGTGCTGGTGAAGGGCGCACTCGCCAGGCCGGTTGTCGTTCTCGTGCTTCTGCCCATTTCGGGCATTTAAATGCCCATTTTGGGCATTCGGCGAGACGCCGCCCTGGCTCAAATCCTACGGGAATCCTGCGCGCTGACTTTTGGGCACCGCGAGTTCGCACCGCTGCTCTGACCGATCTCGCTCGCGACGCCGAACGTCCAAACGAAACGGAGTTGTCGGAAAAGCAAACAGGCCCGAGAGTTGGCCGTCACGACATCTCGAGATCGGTGTTTACATCCTTGAGAATCTGATTCAGCAGGTTCTTCAGCTCAGGAGACGAACCTGCGGAAGCGCCATCGACTTCGATCTGAACTCGAATCCTCATCTCGAAATTGTGCTTCGCCTTGATATCGAGCAACTTCGACACGACATCCCCAAGGTCCTGGAGCTCGCGTGGTGCGAGTTCCGCCTCCGCAACCAGGGTGTTTGCTTTTCGTGGTTTCGGGTGAGACGGTTCAGAAGGGAGCGGTTGTGCCGACGACTCCTTCAACCGAATGGATCGCGCGGATGAAAAATCGCATGGCCACGAGCCGGAAGTAGGATCCAGATCGAGGAAGCGGGCACGGATGGCATTGTCGATGACGTCGCGAACGTTTTTCCATGGGAGTGTCTGGCCGAACCTGTGCGAAAGAGATGTCGCGATCGACAAGGCCGTGGCCGTTCCCGACTCCCAGGCACCAGGAAGGGTTTGAGAAAGGATCTCGTGTCCTCCAATCGGAGGTGGGGGCGCCTGTAAGGTCGCACTGGGTGCAATCACGCCGTGTGGCACCGGTTCGGCAAGAAGACTGGTTGGCCCACTCACCAGCCATAGATTCCCGGCTTCCACCGCACTTTTGATGGCGCTGTCCACGACATCCGGATTCGCCTTGGGCACGGCGGCAGTCTCGCCGTACGCATTGCGCACGACTGTCTTGCCCGCGAAGTAATCACGTACCGCCTGAACGTTGATTGAGCTCCCGCTCCACAGTTCCGGCAAGACGCCCGGGACGAGGAGTTGGTGCGGCACTTCCGCGAGCTCCGCGGCCTCACTGAGGACGAGCTCGATCGCCGGGTCGTTGATGGCGACGTCATCGACGCGCGAGCGCCACCATGTCCGGACGCTCTTGTCGGGTCGCGCCAGCTTCAGGACGAACATCCCCTGCTCACACCCATCCATGAGCGTCTGGTGGATGGCCTGTGCTTTGAGCATTTTAGGGAGATGCGGGTGCGAGGCGAACGCGCTGGTGAGATCTTTCACGCGGCGGCTGGTTTCACCCGACTTCCACAGGTCATACGGACCGCCGGGCAACAGCGCGTCCGCTGTTACCGCGGTTTCCTGGATCCGCGAGCGAGAGTCATTCTTCAGCGTGATGAAATGCGCTTCGTCCGTCACGTTGATCTTGAAGGCGTGGACTTCGTTTTCGCGCGACACCGTGACGACCGTCGAATATGCCTGGCGAATTGCGTCCACAATTCGATTGCGCGACGTATCGACATTGAGGGCGAGTGTCGCCATCCGGGCCGGATCGAGGCCGCTGTCCTTTTTCAGCTCGTTCTGTACGTCGAGCCAGCCAAGATGGTCCCGGACGCGCGCCATCGCCAGAGCAAGTCCGTCATTCGATGGAGCGAGAAGAATCACCGCGTTCCGATGGACGCGCGGCTTGTCCGGACTTGAAGTCTCGTCCAGGAATCTCCGCGCCTCGGCACTCGGCTTCCCCGAGTCGGATGCCGCTGCGGGACCGACCACGGCGTAGTGAAACTGTCCATCGTCCTCGATGTCGCGCGGCCGCTGGGGCAGCACGTGCACACGCACACCGGAGGCCGATGCTCCCGTCACGAGCTGCTTCGCTTTCCCGATTTCCTCGAGGAGGCGCGCACGGACTACGTCATCAGAGAACCGCGCCACCGATACCGCATGCATCTGGTTCAGGTTCGGCCGGTGGCCGAGCTTCCATTCCGATGGAAGCTGCTGCGGGTCCTGGGCTGCGTATTGATCCTCGAGCCAGTAGCTGACCTGGAACCACCGCTTCAGGCCCTTGTCCAACTCGATTGGATCAGGACGGGTCGTGCCAGCGAGCACTTTCAGGTCGCGCGTTTGCGCCGTCCGTCCTGCCGGCTGCGAATGCAGAAACGTCGCGATGACGGACTGTTCGATCTCGCGGAAGTTGACGCGCGCGGAATCGCGCTGAATCTCCCTCGCGCGCGATAGCTCTCCCTGGACGATGGCACTCCACGACTGCTTCTTCCCTTCGTGCTCCTCCTGATCCGCCACGGTGATCAGCTCGCGCATCGCTTCGGAGAGATCGTCGGAGCCCGGCTCATGCAGAAGTGCTGCGGTCGTCACGAGCGGCGATGGATCCCAGCGTTCTGCCGCCCGGAGAGCAAGAGCGAACGTACGCAGAACACCGCGGGCTCGCTGGAATCCCTTCAGGCTCGTCCACTTCGTATAGAAAACCTCGGTCAGATCGGGGTGGAAGGGAAAGCTCGCGAGGTAGCGCTTTTCGGCATCGGGCCCTTCACGCCGCGTTTGTTCGTCGAGCTCCGCGATGCCTTTCAGCGCCGCCTGGACGTGAGGTCGAAAGATGTTGATGTCCCGAATCGAGTCAGGAGTGAAAAACCGGCGGCGCAGCAACTCGGCGACATCGGCTTTGACCACAGGTTCGACGGCTTCCTCGCGCTGCCTTTGGAAGATCGCATACAACTCGCTCTGCAGCTGCTTTCCGAACGAGTCCTCTTTCGCCGGATCGCTGGCAAGAAGCGAGGCCACGATGCAACAACGCGGAACCTTCGTCGCCGCCTGCGTCAGGTATTGGAAGAAGTTGACCAGTCGCGAGCGCGCGGCAGGATCAGCACCCGCTTTCTCGCGTGCGTACATCAACACCTCGTCGATGAGAACGAGAACCCCGAGACCCTTCTGCGTGGGGATCTCCAGCAACGCCGTGAGGAGATTTTCGGCGGGCGCGCTCTCGCGTTCCTCGGACTTGCTGTCCGCGTGCAGCAGGCGTAGTCCCTCGTCACCTGCGAGCTGCCAGGCCAGCACGCTCCACGGCTCACGCAGCCAGCGGGGCGTGCCATCCGGCGCGACGATCTCCATTCCCTTCTCGACGTCGAGCTTGTCGAAGCTCAGCGCTGCAACGCGAGCCTGCGTGAGCTTCCCATCGACCGCTTCCCTGAACTCCTCGACCGCCGGCAGATTCGGCAGCGCCGCAGGGTTCATGGCGAGGTGATAGAGCGTGATGAGTGTGTGCGTCTTGCCGCCGCCGTAGGTCAGCTCGAGTTGGCGGACGGCCTTGTCGTTCTTCCCAGCGATTCGATGGATCACGTCGCGGACGAGCTGGCGGAGGTTGTACGTCGGATAGGTGAGTGCAAAAAAACTCGCTGGATCCTCGTAGACCGGCTGCTTCCCCCGCTGCATCACGACTTCGTACAGATCGGCCGCGAACATCTGCAGCGGCAGCTCCCCGCTGCGCAGATCGTCCCGCAGCGAAACGACCTCATGCCATGCCTTCCAGGGATTCTTCGGCATCCGTGTTCCTCTCTCCGTCGTGATTAGGTATCAACTGGCATCGAGTACCTAATTACTAGGTACAGTACCTATTCCGCTGGCCTCACTCTGCGCCATCGCGCCTGAGGTCCTCGTCCGAGCGGTTCGACCGCCCCCAACTTCTTCTGCTCCTGAAGGATACGACGAATCAGATCGAGGCTGACGTTCGGGCAACGTTCCTGAATCTCAGACGTGGAGAAGTCCCCCGCAAAGGCACCGATCGTATCGAGGACCGTCTGCGTCTTCGCGCCTCGCGCCGTCGTCAGCGAGCCGACCCGCTCTTCGAATGCGCGGTAGGCCGCCACGACCACTCCGAGGAGGTATTCGGTCCACGGCAGAAGCGTGTGATCCCCTTCGTGCCACCCCGCCGAACACTGCTTCAGAGTGTCGTAATACGTTTCCTTCGACTCTTCCACGAGTTTCTCCAGACTGATGTACCTGCCGACGGCATAGCCGGCCTGATACAGAAGCAGGAGCGTCAGCAGTCTGGCCATTCTCCCGTTTCCATCACGAAACGGGTGAATGCAGAGGAAGTCGAGCACATACGCGGGGATCAGCAGCAGCGGGTCGATCGTCTCGCGCTCGCGAAGCGCCGAAAAGTGAACGTGCAGATCGCGCATCGCCGGCTCGACGAGATGCGGCGCAACCGGCTCGAACCGGATGCGCTCGGATCCGTTCGCATGCTTTTCGGTGATCGTGTTCGAGACGTTCTTCCATACGCCGCCCCCCTCGGCGGTGTAGCGGAACAGATCGCGATGAAGCTGCAGCACGAGATTCGCGGAGAGATCCATCGAGGCATGGTTGGCGTGAATCGTCGCCAGCACGTCGCGGTAGCCGGCGATCTCCTGCTCCGACCGGTCGCGCGGCGTCGTCTTCTCCGCCACCAGGTCGCGGATGCGCTGCTGCGGCGCGGTTACTCCCTCGATGCGATTCGACGACTCAGTGCTCTGGATGACCGCCGTCTGGCGGAGCGTCTCCAGCGCCTGAGGGATCTGCTGCGCATAGAGCTCCTCTTTGCCGCGGTACTCGCCGAGGACTCGGATCGTCCGGACCAGACTGTGGGTGTACAGGAGACGCCTTTCGAAGCGTTCGTCGAAGGAGTGGGTGGTCATGCTCCGGGCTCTCCGCCTGCAGTGACCAGCGTCAACTGACGGGTGTCGGGCGCCACGCCGCGCGCCAGAATGTGGTTGCTGATCGATTCGAGGAGGGACCGTTCCTCACTGCCCGCGGCCGACAGCTCGATGAGCGACTGCAGCACGCGGCGGAACAGCTCATGACGGCGGAGGCCGTGTTCGTCGAGGTACTGATTGACGCGCGATTCATCGCCGGCGCGCCAGAGATGCATGAGACGGTGGATGCGGTCGATGAGCGGAACCGCGTGGCCGCCCGGTGCTTCAAAGCCGAGGCTCTTCTGCTTGCGCTGCGCCCACGACTTGAGCCGGATCTTGCTTCCTGAATCACCGGACGTTCCTTCGTCCTCGTCCTCTTCTGCGTCTTCAGCGTCAATGTCCATCTCGATCGAAGCAGTCGAGGTGTTGCCGCTGTGAGTGACGAGATCCCAGGTCGACTCGAGGTCTCGATCGGAGAGGCCGCAGGCGGTCGCATAGAGGATGCATGCACCGGACGGCGCTTCGTCGAGACCGAAGTCGTGACGGTGCAGCAGGTAGTACGAGGTGATGCTGTCCAGCCGGTCGGCGGCGGCGAGATCGGAGGAGTCGGCGGAGTCGCCCATGAGGACGCGGCCGATCACGAAGTCGACCACCATGCGACGCACATGGATGAGGAACTCGCCGACCGACAGTGTCGCACCCGGATCGTTGGCCTTCTTCACGACCGGATGCTTGCTGTAGGCCTCGAGTCCGGGTCCAGTGGCCGCCCAGACGAAGTTCGGTCCCTGCACTCCGGCATCCCAGAATTCGCGCAGGCGACGAGAGATCGTTGAGCGCATCTCGGCAAGAACTGATTCATCCCAGCCCGTGCGCGCGTCGAGCGGGCGTTTGCGGCAGACCAGCCAGACGGAGGACGCAAGAGAGGCGCGACCAAAGTTCCGAACGCCGCCGCGCATCTCCGTGACGATCGGCCAAGATGCATCCACAACAAAACCCGCTCGGATCAGCGCTGCAGCAAGTGTTTCCCAAGCATCGGGTTGTTTGTGCGCAAAGACGACAACCAAAGTCCCATTCTCTGCCAACGATGCCTTGCACGCATCAAACGCCCGCGACATGCCGTCTTCGTATGTCCTCTTGGATTGTTCCTCATCTCCTCCGTGCCGACTAGCATCGTCAATCAACTCGCCATCATGGCTCTCGGAGCTCCACTTAGGTGACAGCTCGGAAGCGAAAGCGGCTTCGAGAGGGGTTCCCACAGCCAGTCTCTTTAACCAAACATAAAAAAAGTCCATGAGATCCGAATACGGAATCGCGTCGTAATACGGAGGATCAGTGATGATAGCGTCGAACTGTCGAGCTAAAGGAACGATAGCGGACCGGTTTTCGACGCGACATGATGGCGCGGAAAAAGAGTTTGGTTTGAGCCCATCCAGAACCCGGGCGACATTGGAAACGGCGCCCGCGAAGTAACGGTCTATCGGCGCTAGAGGGTTGGCTTCGGCGAAATCCCAGGTGATTGGCAGTGCGAACCGGAGGAACGTCTGCTTGATCTCACCAGCATTTGGTTCCCAGATGCAAATAGTGCTTGTGTAGTTAATAAACCGATCGAATGCTAGTAGCAGCATCGCGTGTATGGCCCCGGTCCAATCCGCGGGTAGAGATGCTTCGTTAGATATCAATCGGATATCGCGAGCAATAACGCCGGCTGCAGCCAGCTGCCGTGGCGTAAAGAGATCGCGCCACCTCATCAGACCGTACTTCTGAACCGAGAATGCGCGGCCGGCGCCACTGCCGCCGCCAGCTGGTGTGGGCTCTTCCGGAACACCGTACGGAACCTGTGAGTAAATCCTGTCGATCGTGCCCGACGGAATTGCCGACGAGGCAGTTTCCTCATCGGTGGGAAGACGATAGTCTTTGCCTCCCTGCACATCAACGATTACAGCGGTGGCTAACGCACCGAGCCGCCCAGCCTTCCCCTCCGCGCGGAGATCGTCCATCGTCATAATGGCGTCGCAGCACGGACATTTGGCGCCTGCACGCGACATCGTTCCGGCACCGAGCCGGCGATCGTGCTCCCGCTTCTGTGCGGCATTGCCACCACGCGCGGGCGCATTCTTCTCGATGCCGAAGATGACGCCCGTCTTCTCCGCGTTCGGCTCCATTGTCAGGAGCACGCGCTTGTTCTCCTTCTTCGCCAGCCAGCGCGTCTTGAGCAGAGGCATCGTTGCACGACAGTTCCTGCACGTCGCGGTGCGGGCCCACAGATAGGCCACCGCGGGCTTCGCCACCCAGCGCGGATTGCGCGGGTCGGCCAGGTATTCGGCGCCGAAGTCGCGATTGAGCGCGCCGATGTCCGCGGTCCCGTCTTCACGCAACGGCACGAGACGCATCGGCTGCCGCTCGTACGGACGCGGCCCGGCGGTCTGCAGCGGCTCGAAGTCAGCGTACGTCGGGTAATACGGCGCGAGCTCCCGCCGCGCGCGGGCCAGGACCCAGCACCCCCAGGCGCGCACGTGCCAGGCGAGATCGGCACGCGGCGCGCGTCCGGTCTCCGGCGCATCGAAGAGGCCGGGCTTGTCGGCCTGCGCCTTCGTCCGTTTCGTTCGTCCGGCGAGGTGGGGATGCGCCTTGTAGAAAGACGTCATGAACTCGTCGTCCTCGAGGATGAAGTCCGGCAGCGGATGCGTCTTTCCGGCGAGCTTCTGCGGATACTCGAGCGTGCATTTGAGGATGAACCAGGCGACAGGGTTGATGTCGGCCGCCGTGGCCTCGCATCCAAGGCGCATCGCCTCTAGCGGAATCGCTCCACCGCCGGCGAAGGGGTCGAGCACCCGCGGCGCGCGGCCGCCGTACGCCTTGCGGATTTCCTGGCGGAACCACTCCAGCTCCTTCTCGCGATCTTCGACGTCGCGCCGGTACTGCTCGAGTTTTTTCCGTCCGCCCGAGGCCGGCTCGGTGCCGATCCAGTGCAGAATGCCGCCCTTCGTCTCCTTCTTCTCCCGGTCGACGATGCTGCCGTTCGGCATCTTCTTCCGTTCGATGGTTTTCACGAGCGTCCCACCGATCCGCTCGGACAGCTTCCGCCGCCGTGCCTGCACTTCCTTCTCCCACTCCGCCTCAGACATCCCGTCCGGCTTCGGCTCGTTCCCGGGATCGGGAAGCAGCGTGGCGATCAGCGCCGCGCGGCACGCCGCCAGGGGCCGCCGCGCCGGCCAGATGTGCAGCGTGGAGATGTGCCCATGCCGCACGTTCTTCTCGTGTACAGAGTCGATCGAAGCCTGTTCGAGCGGAAAGGCGAATTCGATGAGACGAGGGGTGTCGGTCATGGACGCGTATGCCTCATGTGCTTGTATTTGTCAGGTGTCTGCCGCAATGGCCGATGACGAGCACGAGATTGTCATCGTCGCGGTAGAAGTGCACAGATAGGCAGGAGTCAGGTCCCTTCTTACCTATCGTTACGTGTGACTCGAACAGACGGGGGACGCCGTCGTAGACGAATGTGTAATCCTTAGCCCACTTTCCTTCTGAGGTCTGGGAGATCGTGGGCCGGTAATCGAACCCGAATGTCTCGAAGGCAGTTTCCCAGCGCTGACCAAGTGCCCCGTCATGCTTCTTCCACTGGGTAGCGATTTCATACATAGCCTCAAACAACTCGAAGACGCGATCAGGCTGCTTGAACGGCGAGTCCTTCGCCGATCTAAGCGCAGATTCGAGGAAGAGTAGTGGACCGCTGAACCGCTGTTTCGCGGCAAGGAATGCTGCTTCAACTGACCGAAACTCACCTTCAGGTTCTGTTTCGGTGGCCGCCACCGGGACCGTCTGCTTGAATTCCTGGACCTGCCGCCAACTTGCACGCTGTGCCTCAAGGTCCTTCTGCGTTGTCTCGAGTTGTTTTTTGAGAGCTGCTAGGTCATCAAGGAGGCCGTCACGCTCTTTCTCGGCGCGCTCCGCACGATGCCAAGCTGTCTCGATTTCGGTCGTGAGCTCCTGCTCAGTAGCTGTGCCGCGCTCCACCTGGTTGCGCAATTCGGCGATGCGCTGTTCCTCCAGACGCTCGATTTCTCTGCGTGTTTCCGACACCACTTGGCCGTCTCGGAATCGCAAGATGGCAATACCTGTAAGGAAGTGAAAGAGGTTCCGTGCAAACACCCGCGGCGTTTCGCTTTGAATCTGATCGGGCAGATAAAGATGATGATCGAAAGGGCTCGACTCGATCGAGAAGCCGGGCCAATAGACTCTGACAGCACCGTTGTACGCGGACCGCTGCTTGCCGAGCATTTCGCTGAGCTTAAAGCCGGCCCACTTGTTTTCGAGATAAACCACGTTCGCCAAGCCAGCGATCTGTCGCTGCAGCACACGAGGATCGATAAGCGGTTGGTCAGACCAAGGATCGCTTGAAACCACGACCACTGGCAAAGCGCGTTCTGTATCCAGTAAGACCTCGTGGACGAATTCCGGAACGCCTGCCGCACCGATCGTGAAAACATCGCTCCGCACCAACGAGGATCCGACGAACACCTGGTAGCGGGTGAGCAACTCGCGCACGATCCCTGGAGTTCCGAAGGTGAAACCGAGAGGCCGCAGGACGATCGCCTCCGACGTGAGCCTAACGGTAATCCCAAACGAGACGCGATCACCGGATCGAGCGATCGTACAGCCGGTGACCCAGCTTGCTGACAGGTCAGAATCGTGTGGATGCTTCCACTCGACCTCGTACAAGTCGTGGTCCGCGAGTGAGACAGATCGGGCGGTGATCGTGTGACCCGTCAACGGAGCTTCAGAGAAATCGCCGTCAGGAACATCGAATGATCTCGACCACGTACGTACGTACTTGGTTGATATCCACGTTTTCAGCTCGCCAACAATCGCGTTCAGCAACTCCGCGCCTGACTGCTCGCCGACAATGTCGTACTGGACCGAAAAGACTACTCTCATGCCTAGATCTCCCCCGCTTCCATCACCTGCCTGTGCGCCACTCGCACTCCGCCGACCTGACGGACGCTCTCGATGAGCTGCGTCTTTGTAAACGGACGGACCAGAAGCTTCTCGAATGGATCCTGAACTCGCACCATCTGCGGAGCCGGCGTCGCACAGTGATAGACCGCGTAGAGCCAGTATTCCGCGCGGAGATTGCAGGCTCGGGCCCACTCGTTGTCGGTGACCTCGATGTCCGCGCTGGCGCTGCAGCCTTTCACCTCGATGCAGCGGCGTTCGCCATTCGGGCGGAGCGAGAGAATGTCGAATCCCGGATTGTCGGGCAGCCCCGCCTCGCGAGCGAGACGGGGAAGATGAACGAGCCGGACCGAGGCTCCTGCTGCTTCTTCGTAGGCGCGGACCAGATCCATCGCCGTCTGCTCTACATTCAGTTCGTGCCGCTTGCGGGCCTCGGCGTCTGATGTCGGGACAACGAGCGCGTGGGCAATGAACTCCACGTCGCCCGGCACGATCAACTCAGGTTCCCGGCGGAGCACCGCGATCGCGGTCTCCCGCCGGCGGTCGAGGAGCCTCTGCTCTTCGCGGATCTCCGCGAGATGTTGAGCCGCCGCCTTGTTCCCATCGCGCGCCTTCGGCGCGAGCTTGGCCCGTGCTGCCGCGAGCTCGGCTTCCCGGAAGTCGAGGCCACGCCGCAGAAAGTTCTCGCGTTCCGCCATCGTCGCCAGCAGCCGTGAGCGCCGCTCGGCAGCCATCTCCCGCGCGACCCGTTCGGTTACGTACGCAGCGGCGCGCGCCCGATGTTCCTCAGCCATCGCTGCGAGTTTCTGCGCCTCGGCCGGAAGTCCCGCGCCGCCATGAAGCAGAAGAAGATGTTCCACAGGGCAGAGCGTCATTTCGGAGCTCTCGGTCTGACGCAGGCCGATCAGCCTGCACTCGATCGTCTCATCGTTGCGAAGCTCGTCGAGACTCGGGTCGGCCCGGCGCGTAATGGTCACGCGCAGCAGATGAAAGAGGTACGGAGCCGCGGCCGTAGGATCGGCGAACACCGCGCCGGTACGGGCGTCGCGGCCGAGGCGCGCGCGGACGATCTCGCGGAAAGCGTCGAACACCGGCTCGCCGGGATGCACCCAGATTCCCCAGCGCGGGTCGGAAGGACGAATGACCGTGAGTCGCGCGCGCTGCGACGGCGGATAGGTTTCGATAGCGGCTAAAACTGCATCGGCGGCAGCCGGCTCCGCCGGAGCAAACGTGAAGGATTCGCCACTGTCGCCGTCGAGACGGATGCCGGCGAGCGGAGCCGCCGTTTCGAGGTAGCGCCGTACATACCCTGGGAGCAGGCGGAAGTAGGTTTCCTGTTCGATGCTCTCGCGAAGCCGTGGCAACTCCTTCTTCACATCGCCGCCCTCGCCGTAGATCCGTTTCTCCTGTTCCGACAGGGCGCGAACCTGTTCCTTCGTCAGGAGTCCGTCGATCTCGTGGGCTACGCCAGCGACGTCTCCGTGAAGGGCGCGCTCCATGTATTGCTTGATCGACACTCCCGCAAAGATGCGCCCGATGCTGTCGTACACCTTGTCCGCGCGGAGTTGCTTGCGAATTTTCTCGAGTTTCTCGAGGAGTACGTGCAGCACGCGTCCTTCGCGAGTGGCGGGCGCGACGAGGTTGAGAATCACTACGGGATCATGGGCCTGGCCGTAGCGGTGGATACGCCCCATCCGCTGCTCCAGCCGCGCCGGATTCCACGGCACGTCATAGTTGATCATGTTCCAGCAGAACTGAAGGTTGATCCCCTCCGCTGCCGCATCGGTGCAGACCATGAAACGCGCTCCACCGCTCGCAGCAGGCAGGCGGAACTGTTCGACCTGCTGCTGCCGCTCGAGGTAGTTCATGCCTCCGTGGATCGTGGCCGTCTGCCCTGTGTAGCCGAGGCCGTGGAGGCGTCGCACGAGAAAATCGAGCGTGTCGCGATGCTCGGTGAAGACGATCAGCTTCTCGTTGATGTAGCGCGGGTCGGTGATGATCTCGCGCAGCCTCTCAAACTTCGCTTCGCGGCCGTCGGCGTGCACAGCGCGAGCGAGATCGCGAAGCTTGACGACGATCTCCCGCTCGGCGAGAAGGTCCGCGATGGACGTTGCGATGATCGTCCCCAGCAGCTTCTCATCGGACACCTCATTCTCTTCGCGGCCATCCGTCGAGATTTCCTCGTCGGCCGTCTTTGCGTCGAGCACATCATCCGCGTCATCGAAGTCGCGCTGCCGCGCAAGAATGTCTTCGATCGTGATCCGTCCGCTTTGAATGTCTTCGATGATGCCGTCGAGTTTCTCGACGCGCCGCTCGAGTGAACGCAGAGTGGCCCACGTGGAGCTGGCGAGGCGACGCTGGAACACGCTCATCGCCAGTCGGGCCGCGGAGCGGTTTAGAAGCTTCGCGCGGTTGTAGACGTTGACGAGGTAGTCCGTCATCCGGTCGTAGAGAGCCTGCTCGCTGATCTCGCCGCGGGTCAGCTCATAGGTCAGCGTGTCGGCCATCCGCCGCGGATAGAGCGGTTCGCCGCTGAGCTTGACCATCTCTTCCTTCGTGCGGCGAATGAAATGACGCCTTTTCACTTCGGGCGGCAGCTCCTGCAGTGCCTGCGGAGTGCCGGCCATTTCCGGTTCGAGAAGCCGCCAGAGCGCGTAGTAAGGGAAGTCTTTCCCCATGTGCGGGGTGGCGGTAAGGAGTAGCAGGTGGTGGGCAGACCAGCCGAGTTTTCGTTGAGCGTTCGACACCCCGGCCAGTGATTCGGCGAGCTTGTATCGCTCTGTCTTCCGATCGCGAAAGTCGGCGCCGCGATCATAAGAGAGCTTGTGCGCTTCGTCGAAGATGACGAGGTCGTAAGGCTGGATGTCTTCACGCCGGAGACAGGCGAACATCCGATCGCCCGCGAGCGTGTCAACGCTGATGATCAGCCGAGTACTCTTTGGCCCGACGAACGGATTCTCGCCGCGCGCATCCGCCCCGGACACGATGTGGAATTCGAGGCCAAAAAGGGTCGCGAGCTCCTGCTGCCAGTTGCCCACGAGGCCCGCCGGCGGGACGATCAGGATTCGAGTCAGCAGCCGGCGCGACAGCATCTCTCTGATGTAGAGGCCGGCCATGATCGTCTTCCCGGCGCCAGCGTCATCAGCCAGCAGGAATCGAAGCCGAGGCTGCTGCAGCATGACGTCGTAGACAGCGATCCGTTGGTGCGGCAGCGCGTCGATGCGCGCGACTTCCGTAGCGAAGACCGGATTCGCGAGGTGCCCGAACGAGAGCCGCTCTCCCTCGACAAGCGCTCTGACGCGCTCCGGGTCCGCCGTGAAGTCAAGGAGCGCCGGACCCACGAAAGGGGGCGGCTCTGGTTCGGCGATGCGGTCAACGTGGGCAGTTGCGGCCAGCTCGCGCAGCTTTTCGCGCAAGACAGGCGAAGGGCGTGATTTCCCGTTTTCCCACCGATTGACAGTGGGAAAGGACACTCCCAACGCCTCCGCCATTGCCACCTGGCTCAACTTCAGCCGGTCTCGTAAACTTCGAATCCAGAGCGCGTCGTCCGTCATCGCGCCCCCAGTATAGCAAACGCTATATCAACGCTAAAATGCTCACGTGATAGCCGCATACTCGAGTGCGCGGATCGCGGTAGCGGCGCTCAGGTTGCGGCGTGATGCTCGGCCTCATGACTGCTTCGCGGCCCCAAAATCCCGCGGAAATCCTGCGCGGACGTACCGTTTGGTCGGGCTATTTGCGGTTGGGCGCGGTTGAACGATGTCTCGCCACAAAAACGAGAAACCCACTGTTTCCAGTGGGTTCCGTTGGCTTTCATTGGTTGCGGGGGAGGGATTTGAACCCTCGACCTTTGGGTTATGAGCCCAACGAGCTACCAGACTGCTCCACCCCGCGACACTGTGGTGTTACTGAAGGGACCGCGATTATCGCGATGCGACGCATGTGCGTCAAGGACCTTCTCAAACTCTCCGCCTGCGGACCTTATTCCGCTCACTCGTGCCGTGCCGCGCGCCGCTTCGGCCGGGCGTTGATGAACGTTCCTGCTGCGCTCGCGAGCGTTGGATCGAGCGGGAACGATGGATCGCTGTACGAGCGCTCCTGCATCGCCGGATCTTGCGGCACATCCTTCATCACATGATTCATCCCTTCGATCACGAGCAGCGTGCCGTTGCGCGCTCCTCCGGCCAGACGTGCTGCATCGTCGGGCGACATCTGGATGTCCGTGGTCCCTTGTGCGATCAGCACCGGGACCTCGAGCCGGGCGATCTCTGCGGCCGGATCGTACCGAAACCACGAGATCAGATACGGCTGGATGGACGGGCGGAAGAGAGCGTTGAGCGCCGCGGGCGGATTGGCCACCGTGCGGCCTGCCTTCAACTCCGTCACGATGTTCCTCGCCGCGCTCAACAACTCCGGCGACACTTTGCCCTCGAGCTGCCTCAGGATCACATCGCCTGCCGGATAGCCTGCGCCCGCGATGGAGACGACGCGCGCGACACCAGCGCGTTGCGCGGCGAGGATCGCGATCAACGACCCTTCGCTGTGCCCGACGACATGCACGGACGAAAAGCGCCCGCCGGCGCGCAGCTGGGCGAGCCATGCCACCGCATCATCGACATACGTGTCGAAGCGCAGCTCGCTCTCGGAAGGTGCGGCGTCGCGGCTCTCCCCGACGCCTCGCTTGTCATACCTCACCGATGCCACGCCATTTCTCTCCAGCGCCTCGGCCAGCATGAGGAGAGAATCATTCGCTCCCGGCAGCAGAGTCGAGTTGCCGTCTCGATCCGTCGGGCCCGAGCCGGCGATGATCAACGCCACCGGCACTGGCTCGTTGCCCGCATCAGGAGTGAGGAGCGTTCCGTGCAGGGCTCCGGTGGGCGTGTTGAGGACGACGTCAACAGTTGCGGCGCCGGCTGACAAAGAAAGGAACGAAGCGACGAGCAGGCGGCGGATCATGTGCGGGATGCGCGATCGTAGTAGCGCTGCGCTCGAGGCGTCAACACAGCGAATGAGAGGATAAAACCATGCAACGCGTTGCGCTCGTCACCGGATCCTCCCGCGGTATCGGGTTCGAAGTTGCCCGGCAGCTCGCTGCGCGGGGCGATCGCGTGATCGTTACCTCGCGCCGCCGCGAGTCGGCGGAGAAGGCCGCGAAGCGCATCGGACACGACTCGATTCCTCACGAGCTCGACGTCTCGCGCGAAGACTCCATCGATGCCCTCGGCTCGTTCATCGAGCGCGAGCTGCGGCAGCTCGACGTGCTAGTCAACAACGCCGCCATCCTCCTCGACGAAGGGCGCCCATTGAGCAGCGTTCCCGCGAGCGACTTCGAGGCGACGTTTCGCGCGAATGTCTTCGGCCCATTCCTCGTCACGAAGCGCCTCGCGCCTCTTCTCCGCAAGAGCGCGCAGGCGCGCGTCGTCAACGTCTCCTCCGGCGCCGGCCAGCTCTCATCGATGACTTCGTATGCGCCGTCCTACTCCGCATCGAAGGCCGCGCTCAACGCGATCACGATTCTCTTCGCGAGCGATCTCCGCAACGCGCGCGTCAACTGCGTCGATCCCGGCTGGGTGCGCACCGACATGGGAGGCTCGTCGGCTCCGCGCTCGGTCGAAGAAGGAGCGGACGGCATCGTCTGGCTCGCGACGCTTCCCGGCAACGGTCCGACCGGCGGCTTCTTTCACGATCGAAAACGAATCGCCTGGTGATCTACGCGGAGTGGAATCGCGCGGCTCCGGCAGAGGGCGTCGAAGGCCGATTCTTGCGGACGCGATGTCCGCGCTCCACCATGAATCGATGCTCCGTCTCCTCCTTCTCTCCGACACCCACCTCGGGCTCGGCGAGCATCACTTCGCCGCCTACGAGCGCGCGCTCGCCTTCGCACGCGACGCCGATCTCGTCGTGCATGCAGGCGATGTCTTCTACCGCTCGCGCGTGAAGCCGGGACTCGTCTTCCGCGCATTCGATCCGCTGAAGCGGATCGCAGACGGCGGCGTGCCGGTGTTCGTCGTTCCCGGCAATCACGAGCGCTCGGCGATTCCGTTCCCGCTTCTCGCCATGCATCCGCGCATTCACATCTTCGATCACCCTCGCACCTTCCATCTCAACGTGAAGGGCGCCGAGGTGGCGATCAGCGGATTTCCGTGCGTGAGGAACGGGATCCGCGATCTCTTTCCGCAGCTCGAGCCTCGCGGCGACATTCGCCTGCTCACGCTTCATCAATCGGTCGAAGGAGCGACGGTCGGTCCGGTGAACTTCACGTTCCGCGATGGCCCCGACGTGCTTCCCCGCCGCGCGATCCCACGCCACTTCCACGCAGTGCTCGCCGGACACATTCATCGGCATCAGGTGCTCGATGCGAATGCGCCGGTCTTTTATCCGGGAGCGACGGAGCCGACGAGCAGCGCGGAGTGGGGAGAGCGGAAGGGCTGCGTCACGCTCGAGCTCGGCAGTGAGGGCGTCCGCTCGTGGCGCTTTCATGCGCTACAGTAAGCAGCGTCCGAGACAAGAGAGAGGAGAGTCCCATGCGCCACCGCCTGTGGTTTCTGTTCTCATTTCTCCTGTTTTCTGCTTCCGCCTTCGGCTGCGTGTTCGACACGATTCAGGTGTCGTGCGAGAAGACGATCGCGCTCGAAGTGGGAGGCGTCTGCACCGTCTCGCGTTCCGCGCTCGCCGACTGTCCCGGCAAGTACAGCTTCACATGGGGCGTCGATCACTCCGGCGACGTCACGCTGATCAGCGTGAATCCGGCGATCAGTTGCGCCTCGGTCACCGCGTCCACGACGCCGGGCGGAGTCCCGATCGTCGCGGGTGTGAAGTGCTCGGGCGATGGCTTGCTGCACGCGGGCGAAAACGCTCTTCTCTCCGTTCGCATCACGCCGCACGTCGCGCCGCAGTCGCCCGATTCCTTTCGCGCGCTCTACGAGAATTACTACACGAGCTTCGACGGCAACCTCGGATACAGCTGGTCGGGCGATTTCCCGATTCCACTCTCATCGTGCGCGGTCACCCTGCGCGCGCCCGGCGCGGTCGCATCGGGTGCCGACTACGCCGTCTCCTGGTTCGGCGCGTCGGGACTTTACGAATTGCAGGAAGCGACGAAGCCTGATTTCAGCGATGCGACGTCGATCACATCGCAGGCGCCGGTCTCCACGCGAAATCACATCGTCGACACCGCGACGACTTACTACTATCGCGTTCGCGTCGTGAGCTGCCAGTCGGGCACGTTCGGACCAACGGCGCAGACCATCGTTCTGCCGAAGCAGGCGCCGGTGTCGAAGTCGTTCGATCTCATCGTGCCGAGCGACAACAATCGTCCTGTCTCGCAGGACGTGCGCTTCGATGGACTCCCTCCCGGCGCGCCGTTCACTGCATCATCGGATCAGCCGTACGTCACGGTCTCTCCGGCGCAGGGACAGGTGAAGAGCGATGGCAGCGTCACGGTGACGGCGACCGCGCAGACGCAAGGCCTCGCGATCGGCGCGAACACCGCGACGATCTCGATCAGCACCGGCAGCGGGAAAGGCAACGCCGCTGCGAACGATGCGAAGACGTCGTCCGTGCCGCTCTCCGTCAGCGTCGTCACTCCGGTGCTGCCGTCGGGCAAGGCCAGCGGCTCGGCGAGCGATGTGCTGCTCATTCCCGGCGTCGCGCATCTCGCGGGCTCGGGCGTGTCGTATCAAAGCGACCTGCGACTCGTGAATGCGAATCCGACTGCGATCACCTATCAACTCACCTTCACGCCGAGCAGTACGGACGGCACCACGACTGGACGCCAGACGTCGATCACAGTGCAAGCCGATCAGAGTGTGGCGCTCAATGATGTGCTGCGCGATTTCTTCGGCTTCGCACTTCCTTCCGACAATTCCGGCGGCGTGATCGAAGTGCGCACCAGCACCGCGGGTGCGCTGGCGAAGACGTATGTCTCGAGCCGCACGTACGCCGTCGCCGACCTCGGCACCTTCGGCCAGTTCATTCCGGGTGTGCCTTCCTCGAAGCTGCTGAAGAATGGAGGAGGATCGCTCAAGCTGACGCACGTCTCGCAGTCGCCGGCTTTCCGCACCAACCTCGGTCTGCTCGAAGGTCTCGGCTTCGCGGCCAGCGGACTGATCGCCGTCTACAACAGCGCGGGCGTCAATGTCGCGACGCTGCCGTATTCGCTCCAGCCCTTCGAGTTCAAGCAGGTCGGTTCGTATCTCGCGGCCAACGGCATCACGCTCGATGTCGCGCGCGTGGAGATCGTGAACAGCTCGCAGAATGGCGGCGTCACGGCGTACGCGTCGGTGCTGGACAACGGCACGAACGATCCGCTGCTCGCGACGCCGGCCGCATCGACATCGACTGCATCGGCGCGCTACGTGCTGCCGGGGATGGCGGAGCTCGACACCGGCGTCTCCAACTTCCACTCCGAGATCCGCATCTACAACGACCAGTCGTTCACCGTGTCCGCGAACGCGACGTTCTATCCGCAGGGCAACGTCGCGGGCGCCGTCACGCAGCCGATCACGCTTGCCGCGAACGAGATCAGGACGTACGACAACGTGCTCCGGACGCTCTTCAATGTGACAGGTGCGGGCGGCTCGATCGTCATCGCACCGGCCGGCGGTGCGAAGCTCATCGTCACGGGCCGCACGTACAGCAACGATCCGAAGGGAACGTTCGGTCAGTTCATCCCTGCGATCACGCCGGCGGATGGCATCGGTCTCGGCGATCCGCCACTGCAGGTTCTGCAGCTCGAGCAGTCGAAGGACTTCCGCTCGAACCTCGGCCTCGCCGAGCTGACCGGCAATCCTGCGACCGTCGAGATCTCAGCGATCGTTCCCGGCTCGAAGGTGACGCTCTCCGCTCCCGTCGAGCTGCAGGGGAACGAGTTCAAGCAGCTCGGCTCCGTCCTCAGCCAGATGCTTCCGGGCAATGTGTACAACGCGCGCATCACCGTGAAGGTGATCGCCGGCACGGGCCGCGTCACCGCGTACGGTTCCGTCGTCGACAACAACTCGAAGGATCCGACGTACGTGCCCGCGCAGAAATGATCCCTTCGTCTGCACGACCGCAAGCCCGGCGAGGATCACGATCATGGCCATGATCGAGGTCCTCGTCAGCGGCTCGTGCATCACGAGCCATCCGAGGAGGACGGCAACGACGGGATTGACGTAGGCGTAGAGCGACATCGTCGTCACCGGCAGCTTCGACAGCGCATAGGTGTACGCGCTGTAGGCGATGATCGAGCCGAAGACGGTGAGGTAGGCGAGCGCGTAGACGGAGCGCGCGCTGGGATGAAAGCGCGATGCGTCGCCGATGGCGAGGCCTGCGACATCGAGCAGGATTCCCCCAACCAGCGACTGCACCGCGGCAGACATCAGCGGCGAGACGCTGCCCAGTGTGTGATGGCCGTGCACAGAGCCGGCCTGCCACGCCAGGGCGCCGCACTGGATGACGAGCACTCCGGCCAGAAAGTGCGCGTCGAATGCGTGCCCGGCACCGCGCGGTGTCACGAGCAGCGCCACGCCGCTGAATCCGATGACCATTCCGATCGCCTTGCGAAGCGAGATGCGCTCCCCATCCCTGCGAAACGCTTCCAGCGTCGTCGCCCAGAAGGGGCCGACGGCGACGAGCAGCGCTGCGAATCCGCTCGGTACGTATTGCTCCGCCCATACGAGAGCGAGATTGCCGCCGGCGATCAGCAGCGTGCCGACGATCGCGATGTTGGCGAGCGTCGTGCGGTGGCGCGGAATGCGCTCGCCTTTCGCAACGAGGATCGCGAGCATGACGAGGCCCGCGACCGAGTAGCGGATGCCGGTGAGCAGCACCGGCGGCATCGTCTCCACCGCGATGCGGATCGCGAGATAGGTCGTGCCCCACACGGTGCAGACGATGAGAAAGGCGAAGAGGGCGAGGGAGCGATCGTGCTTCATGCTCATGAAACACGCGAAGTGGCTTCGCCGTTCGCGATGGGACGATGGGACCGATGGGACGGATGGGACGGATGGGACGTGGCATGATTTGTTCTTGCCTCGGCGTTTTGGATGCTGAATCTCCTTTTTCCTTTTCTTCTCGCCTCGACGATGCAGGGTGTGCGGCCCGAGTTTCTCGGGACCACTTCCGGTTTCGCGAGCTCCATTGCGATCAATTCGCGGAACACGATCTATTACACGACCACGCAGGGGGATCTGTTCCGGTTCGATGAGGCGACCGGCGCGAGCACGCTCGTCTCGCACGTGAACACCGTGAGCATCGGCAATTCCGGGCTCCTCGGCATGGCGCTCATCGACGACGACACTGCGGTCGTGCACTACACGACGCCGCGCCAGACGTATGACGTCATCTCGAAAATCGATCTCACCACGGGCCGGGAAACCGAGGTGCATCGTTTTGTTGGGGATGTGACGCTGCCGGGGAGGGAGACGCCGGCGGAGCATCATGGAGGCAATCCGAGTGTCGCCGCGGATGGCTCGATCTTCGTCGGGATCGGCGATTACGGCGGAGGTCTCATCGCCTCGCTGCCGGAGTGGAACGGCGGGAAGATCTGGCGGATCTATCCCGACGGACGAGTCGAGCAGTTCGCGCGCGGCCTTCGCAATCCGTTCGATCTCGCATTCGATGCGGAGAAGGGATTGTTGTTCGTGCCGGACAACGGCGACGCGATCGACGACGAGATCAACATCGTCGCATCAGGCGCTTACCTCGGCTGGCCCTTCACCGCGGGCAACGAGCCGCCCATCGATGGCGCGACGCCGCCGGTGTACGTTTTTCCGCGCATCGTGGCACCTACAGGAGTCGTTCATCTCAGCGGGCGCAACCGGCTGCTCAGCCACGGCTACCTCATCGGCAGCTTCGTCGCGAAGGCGATCTTCTGGGTTCCTGATGAGGACGCCCGGCCGCTGCCCGATCCAATTGCAGTCATTGATCATGAGACCGGCTTCATCATTGATCTTGCCGAGCGCTCCGATGGCGAGCTGTACTTCACGACCGGCACTTCCATCTATCACCTCGCAACTCCGGCCCCAAGATTGCGAGTGGTGAAGGTGGGAGGTCACTAGGTAATGATTGCAAGACGAACACTCAGTGCGGTGCTCGTGACTGTGATGCTGATGCCGGGCATTGCCCTGGCGCAGACCAAAGTCAAACCGGGCTTCAACCTTTTTTCCGCCGAACAGGATGTGGAAGTCGGACAGCAGTCGGCTGCGCAGGCGGAGCAGCAATTGCCGATTCTTCGCGACAGCGCGGTCCAGAACTACGTCAATCGAATCGGCCAGAGGCTGGCGGCGAATGCCGGCGGTCCGAATTTCCAGTATCAGTTTCGCGTGGTGAACGCGTCCGACATCAATGCGTTCGCGCTGCCGGGCGGTTTCGTCTACGTGAATCGCGGCGTGCTCGATCAGGCGCGCAATGAAGGGGAAGTGGCCGGCGTGCTGGCGCATGAGATCTCGCACGTCGCGCTGCGGCATGGAACGCATCAGGCGTCGAAGGCGTATGCCGCGCAGGCCGGACTCTCGATTCTCGGCGGGCTGCTCGGCGGTCACGTCGGCGCCGGAGCGGCGAACATCATCAACGAAGTGGGCGGCTTCGGTCTCAACGTGCTGTTCCTCAAGTACAGCCGCGAACTCGAGACGCAGGCCGACGTGCGCGGCTCGCAGATCCTCGCCGCCTCGGGCTATTCACCGGCGGACATGGTGAGTTTCTTCAAGACGCTGGAGTCGGTCGATCAATCGAAGAAGACGAACTGGCTGTCGGATCACCCCGCGCCGCCCGACCGCATCGCGCGCATTCAGCGCGAACAGCAGATGCTGCGCGTCAGCGCGACGCCGACGACGAACGTCGCCGAGCTGCGCAACGTGCAGGCGCGTCTGCGCGGATACGGTTCCGCTCCGACGACGGAGCAGATCGCGCGCTCGGGGCCGCAGTCGGGACGCCGGCAGCCGTCGATGACGAGCAACAGCTCGATGGATGTCAATGTCCCCGCGCCATCCGCTTCGCTGCGCAGCTACACGAATCGCAGCGGCCTCTACCGGATCGCGTATCCATCGAACTGGCAGGTGTATGAGAGCGGCTCGACGGGCGCGATGATCGCGCCGCAGGGCGGAGTCGGCGATGTGAACGGCCGGAACGAAGTCGTCTACGGCGCGATCATCAATCACTACGCCCCCTTCGACAACAACGGCGGGAATGTGACGCTGACGACCGCGACGAACGATCTGCTCAACCAGATCGTGCACGACAGCCCGCATCTGTCCGTCATCAGCGGCACGAGCCAGAGGCTGAACGTGAATGGCGGGCAGGCGCTCGCGGTGAGTCTGCACGGCCGGAATCCCAACACCGGCATCAACGAGCGAGTCACGGTCGTGACGCGGCAGCTTGCGGATGATCATCTGATCTACATGCTCTTCGTCACACCCGAGCAGGAGGCCGGCCGCTACCGCGGAGTCCTCAACTCGATGGTGAACTCGATCGAGGTGAACGAGACGGGAAGACACTGAGGCAGAGCAACAGGCAGCAGGAGAACCCTCTCCTGTTGCCTGGGCCGCCCGCCCCTGGGATGACATCGGCTGCGATCCGTGTTACTGACCCTTCGAACGGAGGATTACTCGAATGTATGACGAGATGATCGTTACGCCGATGCGGCAGGAGCTGACGCGGCTCGGGATTCAGGAGACGAAGACCGCGGCGGAAGTGGATGCCGTCCTCGGCGAGAAGAAGGGGACCGTGCTCGTAGTCGTGAACTCGGTCTGCGGATGCGCGGCCGGCATGGCGCGTCCCGGTGTGGCGATGGCCCTTCGCCACAGCGTGCGGCCGGACAAGATGATCACGGTGTTCGCCGGCAACGACCGCGAAGCGACCGCGCGTGCGCGCGAGTACTTCGTCGGCTACCGCCCCTCCTCGCCGTCGATCGCGCTCCTGCGCGACGGCCAGGTGGTGAAGATGCTGGAGCGCTGGAACATCGAAGGCCGCGGCCCCGAGGATATCGCCGCGGAACTTACGGCCGCGTTCGATCAGTACTGCGCGAAAGCGACCGCATAACGGCAACAGGCAACAGCCAACGGGATTGAGCCCGCCAGGAATGGCGGGCTTTTTGTTTATAGGCTCCGCATGACTGACTTCGAGGATCGCGTCCGGCGGATGGCTCGTGAAGCAATGGGTGAGATCGGACGCGATGCGTCGGAGATCGCGGATGTGATCGAGCCTCCCGGCGCCGACTACGCGGTGATCACGTTCGTGAACGACGACGTGAAGCCGATCGAGATCGCCAAGCCGCTCGGCGCCGGCGAATCGCAGGAGCTCGACGAGATCCGGAGAGCGCTGCAGTACCGCTTCGGAACGTAGTGCTCCGAGGACAGAGCACTAGAACGAGCTTTCGATCCCGATCGAGGATGTCGTGCTCTTCGATCCTCGATCGAATGCCGCGTTGAGGCGTGCGCGTCCGCTTCCGATCGTCGCGCCGGCGGTGACGTGCTTCTCGTTGGTGTCGATGATGCCGAGCATTTCGGGCCACTCGAAGTAGGCCGTCCAGTGGCGCGACTCGAGGTGATGCGCGGGATCGCGCCAGAAGCCGGCACGCACCGCCAGCTTCGGCGATACGCGCCACTCCGTTCCCGCATGGAGCTCCACGGCATCGTGATACGACGCGGAGTGATATGGCGAGCGCTCTTCATGATCGCGATTCGCCATCGCCTTGTAGCCGACATGCACGACGTCTGCTGCGAACGTGATGTTCGGCGTGAGATCGACGGCGACGCCGGTTCGCAGCGTGGCGGGCGTGCGGAACGTTCTCTCCGCGGGAAGGATGACCAGCGTCCCCGACCGGCGGCTCGTAAATGCGGCCGCGGAGTCGTAGCTCGCGGCGAGGCGCGTGTGCTCGGTGATCGTCCAGATCGCACCGAGCGCGTACGTGAACGAATGATCGTGCGAGGTCTCGATGGGATTCTCGATCGTGACCGAAGTCGTTTTCGTGTCCTGATCGAGCCGGTGGTACTGGACGGACGCGCCATAAGCGAGTGCGCCGCGGGTCCAGGCGGAGGCAACGCCGTACTTCCGCAGGCGAAGATTCGCGTTGGCGTTGAGCGCGACGGGGACGGGAATCTGAGTCCCCCAGCACTGCTGGCAGACGTGCTTCGCTGCGTTGTGCGGGCCGCCGACGATCTTGCCGCCATCGACGAGCACCGGCACCGGAATCATGCTGGTGAAGAGCGAGCGCGTATCGCTGTGCGCGTTCAGCGGCTCGTCGTACATCAGAGAGACCGTGCCGTGTGCGAGAGGCTGCGTCAGCGTCAGGCGGCTGAGCTGCTGGCGCGCATCGCGCCGGCTCGTCGTCGAGAGGCCGTCATCGACTCCATCGATGAAGTTGCGTTCGACGCTCTGATGGCGCGCTTCGACCGTCACGCTGCGCCGGGCCTCGGCGATCGCTGCGGGATTCTCGGAAACGGAAGCGGCGTCGAAGATCGCGGCCGTCGCACCACCCATTCCCGCGGCGCGCGCCGATGGCGCGGAGAAGTTCAGCCGGATTCCGCTCAGCGATTCGAGCTCCTGTGCCGAGGCGAAGAAGGGGATGAGCGTGAGGAGAAGAAAGGCGGTGCGTCTCATTGCCCGATGTGACGGCGGCCCGCGGAAAAGGTTTCCCGTTATCGCTTTCGCGATTTCCTGGCGGGTGCAGCGGATGGTTGGGGAAGCGGAATGTCCGCGCCGCTGGGTGCGTAGAACGAACGCCCGCGCACATTCTCGTCGACCGTGATGTTCGACTGCAGCGCGGGGAACGCGCGCTGATCGCAATCGGTCCGCTCGCAGAGGCGGCAGGTGGTGCCGATCGGCACGGCGGCGTCGAGGTTGTCGAGGTCGTAGCCGTCGGCGTAGACGATGTTGCGCGCGTCGTTGACGGGACAGCCGATGCCGACCGCCATCAGCGCGTCGCCCGACTGATAGCCGAAGCTCTTGCGGATCGTCCGTGCGATGCAGAAGTAGGCGGTGCCGTCGGGCATCTTCGAGAGCTGCGTCCGGACGCGGCCCGGCGTGAGAAACGCGGCGTGCACGTCCCAGCGCGGACAGGAGCCCGAGAAGCGCGCGAAGCGGATGCCGGTGCCGCTGAAGCGCTTCGAGATGTTGCCTGCGATGTCGACCCGCACGAAGTGAAACGGCACTCCCGGCGCGCTCGGTTTGCGCAGCGTCGTGAGGCGATGGCAGACCTGCTCCCAGCTCGCCGTGTAGTGATGCTGCAGCAACTCGATGTCGTAGCGCACTTCTTCCGCGAAGCGGAGGAACTCGTCGTACGGCATCAGAAACGCGGCGGCGAAACAGTTCGCCAGCGCGATGCGGCAGAGCTTGATCGAATCGGGTGTCGTGAGATGCGACTGCGAGCGGGCGATGATCGCGTCGATCACAGGTTGCGCCGCGAGCAGTCCGATCTGGTGCGCGAGCTGGAAGTGTCTGCTCCACGGCGGCAGCACCTCGGAGAGCTCGAGCAGTTTGCGGTCGGGATCGTAGCGGCGCACCGTGCTCCCGTTGCGGCCCACCGGCGTCAGCACGACGGTGATGCCGTGCTCGTGGCGAAGGTAGCCGAGCATCGAGCTGTAGAGATCCGTCCGGTCGAGCTTCGCCTTGCGCGCGACATCCTCCGCCGCGGCCTCCAGCTCCGGGAAGTAATTCATGTTGTGCTGGATCACGTCGTTGACTTCTTCCGACGGCAGGTGCGCCGGATTGACGCCGTGAAAATCGCGGCCGTCGTACACCTTCGCCGCAAGTGCGCGCGCCGACTCCATCTGCGCGCGATACGCGTGATAGAGCGCGATGATCGCGCGCGAAGCCTGGCCGTTCTCGGCGAGCTCACGCACATCGTTCGTCGTCACCGGATGCTCTTCGAAGAGCGGATCGCCGAAGATCTCCTGCAGATCGCCCGCGAGCCGTGACTGTGTGTCGTCGGCGAATGTGGCGAAGTCGACGTTGAACGTCTGCGCGACCTTGAGCAGCAGATGCGCCGGCAGCGGCCGCTGATTGTGCTCGATGAGGTTGAGGTAGCTCGGCGAGATGTCGAGCCGTCCGGCGAGATCCGTCTGGGAGAGACCTTCCTTGCGGCGCAGCGCGCGGACTTTGGCACCGAGCTTGAGATTGCTGGACATGGTGCGGCTCTACACGTTGCGCATTTTACAACGCTTTGCAAATTTACAACCGTGATTTTACAAGTGTAGACACGCTAACACGTTGTAATAGCTAAACTTATTGACCTTGGCGCGAGTGCTGCTCATCATTGTTACATGGTTGCTATGACAGAGATCGACGGCGTCGATGTGAAAGGGGAGCAGCGCTCGGAGTACGAGCGGATCCTGACGCCCGAGGCGCTGGCGTTCGTTGCGGAACTGCAGAGAACGTTCAATGCGCGCCGCGAAGAGCTGCTCGCGAAGCGCGAAGCGCGCAAGCTGCGAATCGATGCGGGAGAGCTCCCGGACTTCCTCCCGGAGACGCGTGAGATCCGCGAATCCGAATGGACCGTCGCTCCGATTCCTGCCGATCTCGAAGACCGGCGCGTGGAGATCACCGGTCCCGTCGACCGCAAGATGATCATCAACGCGCTGAACTCCGGCGCGAACGTCTTCATGGCCGACTTCGAAGACGCGAACTCGCCGGTGTGGGCCAACAACATCGAAGGGCAGATCAACCTCATCGATGCGGTGCGCCGCACGATCACGTTCGAAGCGAACGGGAAGCAGTACCGGTTGAACGACCGGACGGCGACGCTGCTCGTCCGCCCGCGCGGCTGGCATCTCGTCGAGCAGCATCTGCTCGTCGACGGGAAGCCGGTGAGCGCCTCGCTCTTCGACTTCGGGCTCTACTTCTTCCACAACGCGAAGGAGCTGCTCGCGCGCGGCACGGGACCGTACTTCTATCTGCCGAAGATGGAGTCGCACCTCGAGGCGCGCCTCTGGAACGACGTCTTCACGCACGCGCAGAAAGCGCTCGGCATTCCGCACGGCTCGATCCGCGCCACGGTGCTCATCGAGACGATCCTCGCCGCGTTCGAGATGAACGAGATCCTTTGGGAACTGCGCGATCACTCCGCGGGCCTCAACTGCGGGCGCTGGGATTACATCTTCTCGTTCATCAAGAAGTTCAGAGCGCATCCGAACTTCCTGACGCCGGATCGCGCGTCGATCACGATGGACAAGGCGTTCCTCGCCGCGTATGTCGATCTGCTGATCGAGACGTGCCATCGCCGCGGCATCCACGCGATGGGCGGCATGGCCGCGTTCATTCCGATCAAGAACGATCCTGCCGCGAATGATGCCGCGATCGCGAAAGTGCGCGCCGACAAGCTGCGCGAAGTGAAGGCGGGACACGACGGTACCTGGGTCGCGCATCCCGGACTCGTGCAGGTTGCGAAGGAAGTGTTCGATGAGCACATGCCTTCGAAGAACCAGATCAGCAAGAAGAGGGGAGCGGACGTCTCGTCCGCTCGTCACAGCGGCCTGCTCGAGATTCCTTCCGGGGCGATCACCGAGCAGGGCGTGCGCCAGAACATCAACGTCGGGATTCTCTATCTCGCGGCGTGGCTCGATGGTCACGGCGCGGTGCCGCTCTACAACCTGATGGAAGACGCGGCGACCGCGGAGATCTCGCGCACGCAACTCTGGCAGTGGCTTCATCACCACGCGACGCTCGCCGACGGCCGCGCGTTCACGCGCGAGCTCTACGAGCAGATCCGCGACGAAGAGCTGGCGAAGATCGCGGATCAGAAGAACGTCGATCGCGCAGCGCGCATCTTTCATCAACTCATCGTCAGCGAAGAGCTCGCTGATTTTTTGACGATCCCCGCATACCAGGAATTGATCAAAGACATGTAGGACAGGCGCCCTCGCCTGCCCCGAAAGGCAACAGAAGGAGAGAAGGAATGGCAAAGCTCAAGGCAGTTCGCGACCCGAAGCAGATCGAACGTGACTGGGAAACCAACCCGCGCTGGGACGGCATCACCCGTACCTACTCGGCCGAAGACGTGCTGCGTCTTCGCGGCTCGATCGACATCGAGTACACGCTCGCCGAGCTGGGTGCGGATCGTCTCTGGCGCCTTCTTCACGAAGAGCCTTACGTCGCGGCCCTCGGCGCGCTGACCGGCAATCAGGCCATTCAGCAGGTGCGCGCCGGCCTCAAAGCCATCTACCTCTCCGGATGGCAGGTCGCCGCGGACGCCAATCTCGCCGGGCACATGTATCCCGACCAGAGTCTCTATCCGTCGAACTCGGTGCCGCAGGTCGTGAAGCGGATTAACCAGGCGTTGCAGCGCGCCGATCAGATCGAGTGCGCGGAAGGAAAGACTCCGACGACCCACTGGTTCGCGCCGATCGTCGCCGATGCGGAAGCAGGCTTCGGCGGAACGCTGAACGCATTCGAGTTGATGAAGCTGATGATCGAAGCGGGAGCCGCCGCGGTTCACTTCGAAGATCAGCTCGCATCCGAAAAGAAATGCGGCCACCTCGGCGGCAAGGTGCTGGTGCCGACGTCGCAGTTCATCCGCACGCTCACCGCAGCGCGCCTCGCCGCCGATGTCAGCGGCGTTCCGGCGCTCATCGTGGCGCGCACCGACGCCGGCTCCGCCACGCTGATGACGAGTGACGTCGACGAGCGCGATGCAGCGTTCCTCACCGGCGAGCGGACGAGCGAAGGCTTCTACGGAATCACCGGCGGCCTGCAGATGGCGATCGCCCGGGCGCTCGCCTACGCACCGTACGCCGATCTGCTCTGGATGGAGACGTCGACTCCCGACATCGAAGAGGCGCGGCAGTTCGCCGAGGCGGTGCACGCGAAGTTCCCGGGGAAGATGCTGGCGTACAACTGCTCGCCGTCGTTCAACTGGGCGAAGAAGCTCGACGCGGAAACGATCGCGACGTTCCAGAAGCAGCTCGGCGAGCTCGGATACAAGTTCCAGTTCGTCACGCTGGCGGGCTTCCACGCACTCAACCACTCGATGTACGAGCTCGCGCGCGCGTATCGCGACGAGGGCATGACGGCGTACTCGGCGCTGCAGCAGGCGGAGTTCGCATCCGAGAAGAACGGCTACACCGCAACCAAGCATCAGCGCGAAGTGGGCACGGGTTACTTCGATGAGGTGGCGAAGATCGTCAGCGCCGGACAGTCGTCGACGATCGCACTCGAGAACTCGACCGAGGCAGCGCAGTTTTAAGGAGAGATGAAATGGACGAGATCAAGATCCAGGACGACGACATGTGGTGGATTCCCGATGACGAACGGGAGTACATCGTGGCACCGAATGACGAAGTGCCGTTTCACATTCCGCGCGACTAGGCTTCCATAGGACCTATGGGACCTATCGGACCTATAGGCGGTCGGGCGTAATCCACCCATAGGTCCTATAGGTCCCATAGGTCCCATTCGTCCCATTCCTCCCATTGGGATTACTGGCGGCGGCAGTGGGCGTTCTCACGCCCGCTGCCATGCTTGCTCTCTTCCTTGCGATTACCCTCACACGGCCGCCTGATCTGACGAAGCCACCGCTCGGCAACACGCGCGTGGTGGAAAAGGGATCGGGGACGAATCATCCGACGGAGAATGATTTCGTCAAGCTGCAATACGTGCTCTGGCACTACGACGGCCAGCTCGTCGACGACTACAGCAACAAGTTCCTCATCGTCGATGTCGCGCAGATGAGTCCGGAGTGGAAGCGCGACGTCATGAAGATGGTCGCGGGCGAAGAGCGGATGACGTGGATTCCGGAGCAGCAGACCGTCATCGACACGCGGATTCTGCAGGTGATCTCGAAGCCGGAGACTCCTGCCGATGTCGCAGCGCCGCCATCCAACGCGATCACCACGCCCACCGGTCTCGCCTACAGGATCCTCCGTCAGGGTCCGGGTCAAGTGCATCCGAAACCGGGCGATCACGTGCTCGTGCACTACAGCGGATGGACGGCGGATGGAAAACTCTTCGACAGCTCCGTCGTGCGCGGCGATGCGATGAGCCTTCCGGTGAGCGGCGGGATTCCGGGATGGACGGAAGCGATTCAGTTGCTGACTAGCGGCACGAAGGCGCGCTTCTGGATGCCGGAGAAGCTGGCTTACGGCGGCATGCCCGACAAGCCGCAGGGGATGCTGGTGTTCGACATCGAGGTCTACACCGTCAGCAGTGAGATTCCGCCGAAGCGCGGGCAGGGTCACTATCAGATTCAGAGGCCACCACATCCATGATCGGAATTCTTGCTGCCGTCGCTCTCTCGTTGCAGCCACCCGCGAACGCGGAGGTCACTCCGTCCGGCGTCTCGATGCAGGTGCTGGTTGAGGGGAAGGGAACCGCGCATGCCGCGGCGACTGACTACGTCAAGCTGCACTACACGCTCTGGAATCTCGAGGGGAAGCAGGTCGACTCCGTCGAAGATCCGCGGGCTGGCATCGTCGCCGTGGAGAAGCTGAAAGGCGGCTGGCGCGATGTGGTGCAGCGCATGGTTGAGGGCGAGCAGCGCCGCGCGTGGCTTCCCGCAGACAAGCTGATCATCGACACGGAGCTGGTGCGCATCATTCATCCTCCCGCGGTGCCGGAAGATGTGGCTGCGCCGCCGGCGGATGCGGTGAAGACGAGATCAGGTCTCGCGTACAAGATCCTCAAGCCGGGCACGGGCGAGAGACATCCGTCGCGACGCGGAAAGGTTCGCGTGCACTACAGCGGCTGGACGACCGACGGGAAGATGTTCGACAGCTCCGTCGTGCGCGAACAGCCTGCGGAGTTCCCCGTCGACGCCGTGATTCCGGGATGGTCCGAGGGGCTGCAGTTGATGACGGAAGGGGAGGTCGTGAGATTCTGGATCCCGGCGCGCCTCGCCTACGCGGATGACAAGTCGAAGCCGCAGGGGATGCTGGTGTTCGATGTGGAACTGATTTCGTTTTAGGGGTTCGGGGGCTCGCGGGCTTGCGGGCTCGCGGTGGATTCCGCGCGTCGCTACCAAACCCGCGAGCCCGCGCGACCTCAACGAGCGTGATCCTCCAACTGCCGGCTGCCTGCTGCCAGTTGCCTGGTCAGCGATTGCGACGTGTCGACCATTCGGAGGAGCTCATCGCGGTAGCCGTCGATGTCTGCGCCGCGGGCGCTGCGCGCGAGTGAGGCGACATCTTCGTACGACGCTTTCGCCTTGTGAGGCGAGTTGCGGAGCAGCATGCCGAATTCGGCCACGGCCGCTGCGAACTTCATGTCGCCCGACGCTGCGTATTCGCTCACTCCTTCGTCGACGACCGAGGAGGTGATCAGCTTGCTCGTGTCTCCGGTGGGTTGCTTGTAGCGGAGGCGTACGGCGGCGACGGATCCCTTCGCGTTGCCCTTCATCACGAGCTCGTACAGCGCGGTGACGGAGTGGCCCGCGCCGAGCTCGCCGGCATCCTTCGTGTCGTCTTCGAAGTCCTTGTTCTCGAGCGCGCGGTTCTCGTAGCCGATCTGTCGGTACGACTCGACGCGTGACGGATCGAACTGGATCTGCACCTTCACATCCTTCGCGATCGTCACCAGCGTGCCGGTCAACTCGCTCCGGAAAACCTTCTCGGCCTCTTTCATCGAGTCGAGATAGGCGTAGTTGCCGTTCCCCTTGTCGGCGAGCATCTCGAGCATGTCATCGCGATAGTTGTCGTCGCCGACGCCGATCGTGGTGAGGAAGATCTTCTTCTCGCGCTTCGCTTCGATGAGCTTCTGCAGATCGTCGATCGAGGAGATGCCGACGTTGAAGTCGCCGTCGGTCGCGAGGATCACGCGATTGTTCGCGTCGGGATCGAAGGATTCTTCCGCCATCCGGTAGGCGAGCTCGATGCCCTGCGCCCCTGCCGTGGAGCCGCCGGCCTCGAGCCGGTTGAGTGCGGCGAGGATCGCCGGTTTGTCGGCGCCGGAAGTCGGCGGCAGCACGACGCCTGCTGCGCCGGCGTAGACGACGATGGAGACTTTGTCCTGCGGCCGCAGGCGATCGACGAGCAGCCGGAACGCGGACTTGATCAGCGGCAGACGTTCGGGCGGCGACATCGAGCCGGAGACATCGAGCAGGAAGACGAGATTGTTCGGCGCCATCTTCCACTCGTCGAGATTGCGGCCCTGAATGGCGACGCGCATCAGCCGGTGCTGGGGATTCCACGGACATCCTGAGACTTCCGTGGTGATGGAGAAGGGATCTTCGCCCTTCGGCTGGGGAAGCGCATAAGTAAAGTAGTTGACCATCTCCTCGATGCGGACGGCATCCGCCGGCGGAAGCTGGTTGTGCGCGAGAAAGCGGCGGATGTTCGCATACGACGCGCGGTCGACGTCGATCGAGAACGTCGTCATCGCTTCCTCGCTCGTGTTGAAGAAGTCATGCTCGGCGATCGCCGCGTACGTGGGATGCGGCAGGTCCGCAGGCGATCCGCCCACCACGCCGCCCATGACACCGCCTGCGACACCACCCACGACGCCTCCCTCGACGCCGCTCTTCGGAGCATTGGCGTACTCGTATCGCGGCGGCGGAGGCGGCGGTGCCGCCTGCGGAGACACCGTCGACGTGACGGTGATGTCCTTCCGGTCGGCGACTGCGCGGTGGCGGTGAGTTGCAGCGATGGGTGCGAGGCTCGCTTCTTCTTTTCTGCAGGAGAAGGGGACGAGAGCGATGAGGATGAGAGCGGCGATTGCGCGTTTCATGGTGCCTCCAACGTCGAGTTGGATGCACGAGCAGGCGATCAGAAAACCATATCGTCGTCGTCGAGGCCGAAATAGTGGCCGAGCTCGTGGATGACGGTCTCGCGGATCTGGCGCACGGCATCGCGGCGGTTGCGCGTGACGCGGAGGATCGGGCCGCGGAAGATCGCGATCTGATCAGGCATCAGCACCATGTCGTGCGTGCGCTGCGTCATCGGTGTTCCGCGATAGATGCCGAGGAGCTCGTCGTCGCCGTCGTCGAGAACATCGAGATCATCGGCGGACGGTTCCTCCTCGACGACGACGGCGATGTTGTGGAGTAGTTTCGCGAACTGCTGCGGCAATGCTTCGATCGCCTCTTCGACGAACTGCTCGAACTCGCGTTCCGTGACACTCACGGGCATCATTGTCGTCTCAGGGAGGTCACGATGGTCACACTTTCGATGCTCTGGCTGCCGATCGTGCTGTCGGCTGTCTTCGTTTTCATCGCCAGCAACATTCTCTGGATGGCGCTGCCCTTCTGGCACCGGCCCGACTACGGCCGCCTCGAACAGGAGAAGACGGTGCAGGACGCGCTCGTCTCCGCGAAGAGCGGGCAGTACATCGTGCCGTGCGTCGACTGGGGGAAGCTGTCGAAGGAAGAGCGCGAAGCGATGCAGCAGAAGCCCGCCGCGTTTCTCCTCGTGCGCAATCCGGGGCGGTTCGAGCTCGGAAAGAGTCTCGCGTTGTGGTTCGTCTTTCTCCTCGTGGTGGGAACGTTCGTCGCGTACCTCACCGGCCACACGATGGCCGCCGGCACTCACTATCGCGCGATCTTCCGCGTCGCCGGCACCGCCGCGTTCCTCGCATTCGGCTTCGCGCATGTGAGCGACTCGTGCTGGTACTCGAAGCCGTGGCTCGTCACGTTCAAGGAGATGATCGACGGGCTGGTGTACGCGCTGCTGATGGCGGGAACGTTCGGCTGGCTGTGGCCGCGATGAGCAGAAGCTTTAACGGGAACCTTGCCGGCCTGGCGGACGTCTGACCGGCATGCGCACACTCTTCCTTTTTTTCTTCTGCGCCGGCGTTGCCGCGCAACCTGTGCCTCGCAGTTTTCCTGCGGCGCATCCGATGAACGCGGAGATGTCGATCAAGCAGGCGTCCGAGCAGCTTGCCGCGTTGCGGGAGACCATCGAGAAAAATATCGAAGTCCTGCGGCATCTTCGGACGGCCGATGATGCACTGGCCGATGCGATGCAGCCGGAGAGCGCGATTCAGAAGGCGTTCGAAGAAGTGCAGGCGGCGGAACGCGTCTGTCCCGATTTCTACGTGAAGCAGGGAGTGATCAAGGTTCGCCAGGAGCTCGAAGCGGCGCGCCGCAGTCCGATGAGTGCGGACTTCGGCCGGCTTCGTTCGCAGTTGCGCGAGCACGCACTCAATTCCGCATCGCGTGTCGTCGTCCGCGATGCGACACGCCTCGAAGAAGAAACCCTCGCCTGGCTGCGCGTGCAGGAGTTGATCGCGGCTCACGTGCGCGCGCTGTCGGAGCTCGGCGCGCAGGGATTGAAGGCGACCGAAGGAAAGTAGCTCTTCACCTCTACCCCCTCTCCCCGCCCAGGCGGGGAGAGGGGGACGAAGCTACCAGCCGGGAATGATGTTGAAGCCGTACACGATGCCCTGGCCGGGTCGCTGGAACGGCTTGGCTGCGTAGAACTCGAGTGGGATGTAGGCGAGCAGCATCCGCAGGCTCGCGCCGACGCTGTACACCGGCTCGAGCTCCGTGGTGTTCGTCTTGAACGCGAACTTCGGATGTTGTCCGCTGTGCCACGCCTCGCCGGCGTCGACGAACGCGGCGAACTCCGTCGGCAGGAACGAGGTGCTGAACAGCCCATACTCTTTCGTGCCGAGCAGCGGGAAGCGCACTTCCGCGCTCGCGATCGCGATGCGCGATCCGATGAGGCGGCTGAGCACGGGGCAGGGATCGGATGCCGTTGCGTTCGTGCACTCATCCGGCCCGATCGAATAGGGATCGTAGCCGCGCACCAGTCCCGGCTCTCCGACGTACAGCGGAGACAGCACGCCGCTTTCCGAGTCATGTCCGTACCGCCCGTAGTGAAGTCCGCGAATGGCAAACGTGACCGGACGCATGAAGAAGTACTTGCGGTAGTCGGCGAGTGCGGTCGTGAACTTGAGATCGCCGGTCAGCGAGTCGACCTCGTAGCGATAGCGGCTGCCGCGCACGGGCGAGATGAAGCCGAACACCGAGCTGTCGCCGACGTAGGCCGCGCCGACTTTGCGCGTCGTCACCGCGAATGCGCCGGGCAGCTTCGACAGCTCATCGCTGATCACCTGATTGCCGACGATGAGCAGCGTCTCGACATCGGCCTTGTAGCTGTAGCGCTGCAGGCCGGCCGTCACTTCGACGCGCTGCGTGGTGTTGAACGGATACTGCGCGACGCCCGACACGTCGTTGATCGTCTGCACCTCGCGGATCTGCTGCAGCACGTCGGCAACGACCTGCTGTCCGTTGAGGTTGATGACGGTCTGCCCCTGCGCGGGGTAGATGCTGACATACGGAAGATGGACGACATCCGCCCCCCAGTTGAAGCGGTGCGTCTGATTCAGGTAGTAGGCCTCGCCGCCGATCTGATCGCCGAAGCTGCCGCCGCCGCTGCCGTAGCCGCCGCTCTGGATGGAGACGCCGACATCATGACGGCCGAGGATGTCGGTGAACTCGGCAGCGACACTGCCGCCGACGCCGTAGCCGTATTGATCCGCCGCGACGCCGACCGACGGAGGACCGAGGTAGGCGAGGTGCAGCGAAGAGTTGTAGGGGCGCGTGCGATACGTCGTCGAATCGGCAGGCAGGCCCGCCGTCGGATTCATGAGGTACGAAGTGATCTCCGATCCTGTGGCGCGGAAGGGCGGCAGCACCGCGCCGCGCGCCATCTCCGTCACCGCATTGCGCGCGACCGCGATGCCGCCCGGCGACGGCGGCAGCGTGTAGATGTTGTAGTCGTCCTCTTCATACAGCGAGAAGGCGAGATCGCCGCTGCCCATCGCGACGGAGAGTGCCGGCGACGTCTCCGTGATTCCGGAGACGCCCGTCTGCACGTGCGTGATCCGCTCGATCTTGTCGGTTGCCGGCGTGTAGCGATAGACATCGGGCACGCCTTCCGGATTCGCGACGAAGTAGATCGAACCGTCGGGCGCGTATTGCGGATCGATGTGCTTCGCGTGCGGGAAGAGCGGCAGGTTCGTGATGCGCGCGGTCGCGACGTCGATCGTGGAGATGCCGAAGTCGCTGAAGCGCAGCTCTGCGAGATTCGTGTTGCTGCCGCGATCGGTCATGAACGCGATCGTCTTTCCGTCCGGCGACCATGCCGGCTGCAGATCGGCAAAGCGATCGTTCGTCAGTTGCCGCACGCTCTTCGTGTTGAGGTCGTAGAGATAGAGATCGGTGACGCCGGTCGCCTGGCCGGAGATCGCGATCGTGTGCCCGTCCGGCGACCACGCCGGAGCGGTGAGCGCGTCGATCCCCGGAATGCGGATGTGCTCGATGCGTCCCGAGCTCGCGTCGACGATGGCCAGATAGTTGTCGCCCTTCTCGAAGACGACGAACGCGAGCCGGGTGGAATCGGGGGACCAGCTTCCGGCGCTGTCGATGAAGCGCAGCGCGTCCATGTGCGGATCGCGATCGGCGGAGACGAGCTTGCGGATGATGCGCCCCGTCTTCGCATCCGCGAGGAAGAGGTCGATGTCGAAGATGTCGCGCGTGGAGAGGAAGGCGATGTAGCGGCCGTCGGGACTGAGCGCCGGTCCGACGTTCAGATCGCCCTTCGTTCTCTTCGTCCCGAGGATCGGAGTGCCGAGGAGCTTGGGGCGATCGTTGACGACGGGATCGTAGAGCTCGTGCGACGCGGCCTGCCAGTCGGCGAAGAGCTGCTTCGACGAGATGCCCGTCGCATGTTCGAACGCTGCGTCGATGCCGACCTGTCCCGCGGCGAGGAAGTAGCGGATGACTGCCTCGTCGCCGAAGCGTCCGCCGATGTACGCGAGCAGCGCCTCGCCGTAGCGATAGGGGAAGTAGCGCGGGTCGCTCAGCTTCCGGAGATTCGGAAGGCGATCGTGAATCGTCGCATCGCGGATCCACATCGCGGTGAGCGGATCGACGCGGCCCTTCGAGAAGTACTCCGCCATTCCTTCGACGAGCCAGAGCGGGAGCTGCTCGAGCGAGAAGCGGCGGCGGCTCGCGACCTGCGTCGCGGCGATGTCGTACTGGAACACGTGCACCAGCTCGTGGCCGAGGACGTGATCGTTGTCGGCGTAGTTGCCGGTCAGCGGCAGCACGACGCGATTCATGAACTCGTCGGTGAAGCCACCGGTGCCTTCGCCGATCAGACCGCCGGTCGTCGTGGTCTGCTGGAAGTCGGCGCTGTTGGCGTAGAGGACGATCGGCTTGCGGTTGAACGTGTGATTGAACGTTCGTGAGAGCCGGTCATACCAGCGCTCGGCCATGCGGCCGACGTCGTTCACGACATCTGCTTCCTGATCGTAGTAGTAGATGTCGAAATGCGGTGTCTGCAGCGTCTTGAACTTGAAGTTCTCCCACTGCACCTTGTTGCGGCCGAAGTACTGCGCGTTGGCGGGGGTGACGATGAGAAGGGAGAGAAGCGCACCTGCAAGGAGTAGACGTTTGGTCATCGGTTACCTCGAATGCGAGTGTGGATCAGCGCCGGAATGGCAGCGGCTGCAAGTCGCTTGCCGCGAGTGAGGACGTGAACCGGATCTCGTTTCTGCATCGCAACTCCTTCCGCAGTCGTCTCTTCCGGGCCGGCGAAAAGTATACCGGGCTCACGCGTAACCAAATACAGCCGGATCTCGAGCATGTGACGAAGCGATGACATCCGTCATACACCACGGCGTTGCACGAGCCGATGATGGATCGCATGAAGGTGCTTCGAATCGTTCCGCTCATCCTGAGTGCGCTGCTGATCGGCGCGCATTTTCTACGCGGCGGCCATCTCTTCATCATGCTGCTCTGCGTCGCGGCGCCGCTTCTTCTGCTGCTGCGGAAGCGCGCAGTGACGATCGGCATTCAGGTGATGCTGGCCGTTGCCGCGGTGGAGTGGCTGCGGACGGCGATGCAGATCGCGGAGGAGCGAGCCGCGAGCGGCGCGCCGGTCACGCGCATGTACGTGATCCTCGGCAGTGTGGCGGCGTTCACGCTCCTGTCGGCGGTGCCGTTGTTTGGGCTTGCTGGCACTGGGGCTCGCGGGCTCGCGGTGGAGTCTTCTACCTTGCCGGGCCCGCGTATCCGCGAAACCAACGACCCTATTTCTTCAGCATCTTGAACGCGTGATTCCACGAATTCGTGCGCAGGCCGTGAATCACCCACGCCATGCACATCGGCTCGAGGTAGCGTGAGGACTCGATGCCGCCGAGGTCGATGACGCCCCAGCCCCAGTGGGTGCAGACCTGCGAGACGAGCTTCTTCGCATTTTCGTCGTTGCCGCAGATGAACATGTCAGGAGGTCCGCCCGGAAAGTCGGGCTGGATCATGTGCGCATTGCCGACGGTGTTGAACGCTTTCACGACGCGCGCGTTCGGGATCCAGCGCTGGATCTGTTCGCCGAGCGAGTCGTTCCAGCCGATGTAGAGCTCGGGCTTTCCCTTCGAGAAATCGAGAGGGTTCGTGGCGTCGATGACGACCTTGCCCGCGAAGTTGTCGAGGCCGGCCATGCGCAACGCGCTCTCCGTGCCGCTGCCGAGCGTGGCGAGCACGAGCACGTCGCCGAAGGCCGCAGCGTCTTCGAACGAGCCGGCGGAGGCGCGCTCACCCTGGGACTGAACCCATTCCTCGAGCTTCTCGGGATTGCGGGTGCCGATCTTCACTTCATGGCCGAGCTTGATGAATCCGCCGCCGAGGACACGGCCGACATCGCCTGAACCGAGAACTCCAACGCGTGCGATTTCCATAGCGGGGCGAAGTGTAGCGGATCGTGTACACGATTCGCATAGGGAGGAACCGACATGAAAAATATCCTCGCTGTTGCGCTGTTCGTTCTTTCCGCTCCGCTATTCGCCGCCGAGATCGAAGTGCAGAACCTCATCACTCCCCTCGGCAGCGCTCCGCAAATTCTCATCCCTGCTGCCGGCTCCGTGCAGGGCGCCAACGGGACGTTCTTTCGCAGCGACGTCACGCTGATCAATTACGCGACGCACGATCAGCTCGTACGGTTGCGCTGGCTGCCGCAGGGCGCCTCGGGCAATACCGTCGCGCCGGTCGACGTCACCATCCGTGCGCTCACGGGGATGACCTCCGAAGATTTCGTCACCTCGGTTCTCCAGAAATCGGGCCTTGGTGCGATTCTCATCACCGGCATCAACGCGGATGGCTCGCCCGACTCGTCGGCGGCGTTGTATGCGACGTCGCGCATCTGGTCGAATCAGCCGGGCCTGTCGAGCGGCACGGTCTCGCAGACGTTCCCGACGATTCCTGCCGCCGCGCTCAACAGCACGCGCCTCGCGCTCATCGGATTGAAGCGTGATGATCGCTACCGGCTGAATGTCGGCGTGATCAATCTCGATCCGGTGAACGAGCAGACGTTCCAGATCGTGGCGTCGGGTACGAATACTGCGGTGGAGAACACCATCGTCACCGTGCCGCCGCTCTCGATGGTGCAGGCGTCGATCGTTGGAGGCGCGCTGCCGAATGTGCAGGTGGCCGTCCAGAACGTCTCTCCGTCAGTACGGACGAACACGTGGACGGCGTACGGATCGTCCGTCGACAACACGACGGGCGACTCGTGGAGTGAGATCGGCTACACGCCGCTGGTGCCATGAGGAGGATGCGATGAAACCGCAAGCGATGAAACTGCGCAGCCACGCGTTGATCAAGCGAATGATTCCGCCGATTGCCATGTGGGCGGTCGGGAAAGTGCTCGACACGCCTCCGGTGCAGAAGGGTCTGAAGGATCTCGATCAGAATTTCCACAGGACGAAGCGGACAGCGGCGCGGAATGCAGCGAGGAACAAGGGGCTGCTGACCGCCGGAGCCGCCGCCGTGGCGATCGGGCTCGGTCTGATGGCGGCGGCAACGAAGCGTTAGGGGCTACACTGAGCGCGCTTGAAGATCGCGCTCGCACTCGCGCTCCTCATCGTTCTCGCCGCCGCGGCCGCGTGGCGGATCGTGCTCTCGATGCCGGGCAGTTCGTGGCGCGGTGCGCTGCCGCGTGCAGCCGAGGATCAGCGTGCACTCGCGGACGAACTGCGCCGCGATGTCGCCGCGATCACGGCGCACGGGCCGCGCACCGTACCCGAATCGCTCGCGCCGGCGGCCGAGTATCTCGAGCGCGCGCTGATCGCGGCCGGCTACGCACCGCAGCGCCAGCAGACGTCCGAAGGGGACAACATCGAAGCAGAAGTGAGAGGCGCGTCGAAGGAGCTGGTGATCATCGGCGCGCACTACGACACGGTCGACGAAGCTCCCGGCGCGGACGACAACGCGAGCGGCGTGGCCGGGACGCTCGCGATCGCGCGGCGTCTGGCGCGTGAGCAGCCGAAGTACACGATGCGCTTCGTTTTCTTCGCGGCGGAAGAGCCGCCGAATTTCAAGAACCGCACGACGATGGGCAGTTATCAGTATGCGAAGCGCTGCCGCGAACGGGGAGAAGCCGTGCGCGCGATGCTGAGCATCGAGTCGATCGGCTACTACGACACGCGGCCGGAGTCGCAGCGTTATCCGCCCGCACTTCGCCCCTTCTTTCCGTCGACGGGTGACTTCATCGCGTTCGCGGGCAACATGCGATCGCGCGCGCTGGTGCGCCGCAGCATCGCCGCATTTCGCAGGCACGCGCAGTTTCCGAGCGAGGGAGCGGCGGTGCCGGAGCTCGTGCCGGAGATCGGCTGGTCCGATCAGTGGTCGTTCTGGCAGTTCGGCTGGCCGGCGCTGATGGTCACGGACACCGCACCGTTTCGCAATCCGAACTACCACACGCCGGGCGATACGCCGGAGACGCTCGACTACGACCGGATGTCGCGCGTGGTGCAGGGGCTGGTTAGGGTCGCAGGGGAGCTAGCCGCGCGATGAGCGTGAGGATCATTCCACTGCCGGAGCGCACCGACGCGCGCGGAACGATGTATCCGATCGAGCTTCCGTTTCGCGAGGTCGCAGAAACGCACGCCGGCAACCTCGAGCCCGGCCACGTGCGCGGCAACCACTTTCATCCCGGCGGCCGCGAGCTGCTCGTCGTGCTCTATGCGTCGCGCTGGACGCTCTACTGGGACACCGGCGAAGGGAGCGCCGTGCAGTCGCGCGTGTTCGAGGGACAAGGCGGCGTCCAGATCGAGATCGACCCCGGCTGCGCTCACGCGATCGTGAACGATGGGGAGAAAGAGCTGCAGATTGTGTCGATGGCGGATGTGGTGCCGGTGACGGTTAGAAGGGTGTTGATTACGGCAGGATGAGAGGGATGGGACTATGGGACCTATAGGACCTATGGGACCTATAGGGAGAACGTTGTCCGCCCATAGGTCCTATAGGTCCTATAGGTCCCATAGTCCCATCCATCCCACCATCCTAAATCGGATAGGGATACCCCTGCGCCAGGGCATTCTCCAGTGTCGCGTCATGCCCGTAGATGTCGTCGTAGAAGAACACTGAGCCGTCGTCGTGGACGACGGCGGTCGTGTAGATGATCATGATCGGAACGGGCGTCTTCACGGCGACGCTCTTCGAATCGCCGGTCTGCATCGCTTCCCGGATGCGATCGGGGGTCCACTCGGGCTGATCGCGCAGGACCCATGCGGCGAGTCGTGCCGGCTCCTCGACGCGAATGCAGCCGTGGCTGAAGTCGCGGCGCGTGCGTGAGAAGAGCTCCTGCGACGGCGTCGAATGGAGGTAGATGTTGTTCTGATTCGGGAAGACGAACTTCACGAGTCCGAGCGCGTTCGATGGGCCGGGCTTCTGGCGGATGCGCATGTCGCCGCTGCGCAGTTTCGCCAGCGTCTCCCTGCCGGCTTTCGCGCCCGCGGGCTTTCCTTCTTCGTCGACGATCTCGTAGTTGTTGCGCGCGAGATAGCCGGGGTCTTTCGCGATCTTCGGCACGAGCTCCGCGGCCTGAATCGTGGGCGGCACGTTCCAGTACGGGCGGAAGACGACGTGCTGCAGATCGCCGGCGAAGACGGGCGTCTGATGCGACACCGTCTGCCCGACGACGACGCGCATCGTGAGGCCGGCGTGGCCGATGGTGTCGTCCCAGGCGTTGAGGCGGAACTCGGGGATGTTGACGACGATCGGCGGATGCGCAAATTCGGTCGGGGCCCAGCGCCAGCGCTCGAGCGCCAGCTGGATCTGGCGCACGCGCCGCGTGAGCGGCACGTTGAGCGCGCGGAAGGTGCGATCGCTGAGGATTCCATCCGGCTCGAGGTTGTGCCGCCGCTGGAAATGCTTCACCGCCGCTACCAGCGGCTCTTCGTAAATCGTGAGGTTGCGCGGTTGGGCCGCGGCGGGGAGATCGCCTGTGCGATGCAGCATCTTCGCGAGCCGCGCGATCGCTTCGTACGGATCGCCGGGCTTCACGTTCGCCACCGGCAGCTTCGCCTCCCCCTTCGCTTCCACGGCGATTCGCCGGTAGTTCGCGAGCGCGGTCTGCAGGCGCTTGTACTCCGCATACGGCGGCTCGATCGTCCCCAGAATCGCATTCGGATCATTCGCCTCGGCGATGTCCGTGAGCAGCTTCGGCAGGTAGTACTTCTTCGTCTCGATGTCGAGATCAAAGCGGACGTTGCGCGGATTGATGCGGCCGATGTGCAGGTCGGAGATGTAGCGCATCAGCGTGATGCTGACGGCGAGATCGAAGCGGGCGAGCGCGGTCTGATCGTGCGTCGGAAAGATCGTGAGCCGCTGCTTCCAGCGCGACCCGTCGTAGTCGACGCTGTTGATCCCTTTCTCGTCGGCCTTCTCGAAGAGAGCGATGACAGCGAGCGTCTGCGGCGAGGGCTGTCCGTCCTTCGTCCAGAGCAACGCGTAGCCGGCCGGCGCGTAGAGGTTGCGCAGATGGCGGCGATAGTCGTTGAAGTCGGGCCAGCGCAATTCCTCCATGCGCGCCTCTTCGACGAGCGACTTGATGAGCGTTCCGCTCTCCGACGTGATCGGCACTTCGACGGTTTGAGCCGAGGCGAAGGTCGCAAGAAGAACGAGAAAGGGGAGAAGGCGGCGCATGCGTGTATTAGACAGCAGACCTGACCCGATACACCCGCATCAACGGCACGAGGCCGAAGGGCCCCGGCCTGACTTCGCGCGATCGCCAGACTTCGTCGAAGGGGAGCGCGGGATAGGTGTCGCCGAATGCGCGCACTTCGGATGCGCCCCAATAGGCGAGGTGCATGGGCAGCACGTGCATCGCTTCGCGCAGATCCTGCGGCGGCTCACTGCCGATCATCGCCGCCTGCGTTGGCAGTGACGCGAGATCGGGAGTGACGACGACGTAGCGGACGTGATGGCGTTGCACGATCTCCATCGCGTTGCTCTCACCTGCGCGCACGAAGAAGCGCATGCCGTCGTCGAACGCAGGCTGGCCGACGGAGAGCATCGGATTGATGACCGTGGCGCGCTGGCCGATCCACATGATCCAGTGGCCGTGGTACCAGGGTGCGAGCACGGACCATGCGGGTTGCACGTAGGGATTGCGCAGGGCCGGGTCTTCGGCCGCGACGCTGCGGAGAAAGTCGCACGCGCCCGGCGCCGCGCTCGAGAGGATCGGCGTCGTGCGCTCGTAGAAGTTGAACGCGGCGAAGCCGGGGATCGGCAGATAGGCAATCAGAGTTGGCGCGATCATGAGGGCGCTCATGATCGCGACGCGAATGCGGCTGTGCGCCGCGAGCAGCTCGTCGACCGCGATTCCTGCGGCGATGCAGAGCGGCGTCGCCGCGGTGTACGAGAAGCGCGAATGCAGCAGCGCGAGTCCTAACGCAACGATGCACCAGGTGGCGAGCGGGAGCTGCGCCTTCCGGCGGAGCGCGACCACGGCGAGCAGCGGAAGGAATCCGAACCGGATCAGTGCCGGCCAGAGGTCGAATCGCCCGAAGAGGAAGAGCAGCGGTTGCGTTTCCGCGACGCCGGCGAAGATCGGAGCGTGGCCGCCGGCATAGAGGAGTCCCCGCAGCGCGGGGAGCAGCGAGATCGGGAGAAGCGCGATCGCGCCGAGGAGGGCGATGGCGCCGCCGATCGCGACGCGGCGATCGCGCCAGGCGATCGCTGCTCCGGCCGCAGCAGCGCCGAGGAGCGCCGTTTCGTGGAACCACGACAATCCTTCGAAGGTCGCGCCTTCCCACGGCGATGCCATGACGAATGGCAGCGCGATGCCGGCGGCGATGACGTTCGCGAGAAACAGCGCGCGGCCGATCTCGATGCGCGTTTCCGAGCTGCTTGTGAAGGCGCGCGCAAGCGCGAACGCGGCGACGATGGCGACGCCGACGATCGAGCCGGCCCAGCCGAGGATCGCGAGTGTGATGCCGGCTGTGACCGCCGCGATCGAACCGCGCCGCGGCGCCGCGGCGATGCCGATCAACGCGAGCAGCAAGGTGCATTCGAAGAATGGATCGTGGTCGAGCGTGCCGAGAAGCGTGTAACGAACGAGCGTCGGAAAGAACGCAGCGCACGCTCCGGCGATCAGCGCGGCGCGATGCGAAGCGAGCAATCGCGTGAGAATCACGATGAGCGCGACCTGCAGTACTCCGAGAATCGCCGGCAGCAGCGCTCCGATTCGTTCGAGTGAGGCGATCGGCGCCGAAGCTCGCCACGGCAGCGCCAGCGTCGCGAGGAGTCCATCGAACAGCGGCGGCCAGCTGATGCGGCTGCCGCTGGGAACACTCATGAACGAATCGGTCAGCGGAACACGCGGCCAGCGCTGCAGCGTGAGAAACGCGCGGCGCAGGTGGTAATAGCCGTCAGGCCCGTCGATCCACGTGCGGCCGCTCGCGAACACCTTCGTCCAGACACTGAGCCGCGCCACCGCGGCGGCGAGAAGGATGATCGGAAGTGATCGGCGCACGCCGGTATTAGACAGCCTGCGCCAACTCGATCAAAGTGATCTCGCCTCGCACGCCCAGCCTCGAGGGCGGACCCCAGTAGCCGGTGCCGCGGCTCACGTAGAGCCATGTCCGTCCGACGCGATGCAATCCGGCGACGACGGGCTGGAACGCGTGGATCAGCAGATTGAACGGGAAGAATTGTCCGCCGTGCGTGTGGCCCGACAGCTGGAGGTCGACGCCGAGCGTGCTCGCGATCTCCGCGGTCTGCGGCCGGTGCGACAGCAGGATCTTCACGGCATCGCGCGGCGCGCCGGCGAGCGCCGCGTGCGGATCCTGCTTGCGCGATGCGGGATCGGTGACGCCCGCGATCACGAGGCCGTCGCGCACGACCTCGTGACGATTCTCGAGAACGGTGAGCCCGCGGCTCGCCAGCGCCGGGATCCATTCGTTCGCGCGCCAGTAGTACTCGTGGTTTCCCGTGACATACCAGACGCCGTCGCGCGCCCGCAGTTCGGCGAGCGGCGCGATGTGCGGCTCGAGATCGGCGAGCGGCCCGTCGACGAGATCGCCCGTGATCGCGATCGCGTCGGCATGCAGCTCGTTGGTCCGCCGCACGAGCTCCGCGAGGAAGCGGCGCTGGATCGTCGGGCCGATGTGCACATCACTCCATTGCGCGATGGTGTAGCCATCGAGATGAGGCGGCAGATTCTCGATCTCGATCCGCACGCGCTTCACCGCCGGACAGCGCGCCTGCAGCAGTCCGGCCGCCGTCATCAGTCCTGCGGCGCCGAGCGACGCGTAGGTCAGCGTGCGCCCATCGAGGGATGCGCGTGCGATCCACCAGACGAGCCGGATGAGATCGCTGAAGAGAACCGAGACGAGCAGCGCAGAGAAGAGACCGAGGGTGAGATAGCCGATCCAATGGCTGGCCCTGGTCCGGTGCAGAAACGGGAGCATCGGGAGGAGCGAGAGAAACGCGAGGCCTCCCCACGCTGCCGCAGGAGCGATCCCCGCGAAGTGCGCCGCCGTCAGCAGAGGACGCCCGGCGTAGACGAAGAGCGAGAACCAGAGCGCGGCCGGGGCGGCGAGGAGAGGGATCGAACGAGCGTTTGCCATCTGTTGTTGCATACGAATCGGGGGAGAATTTGTTGGACGGCGCTGATCCTTTTTCCTATTGAATTGTGATTTTCTCGTGATCTTTCAGGCCGATCCTGCGGACTATTCGTAATGCTGCTGGAGGTTTCTCAGGTCATGAAAACGAAGATGCTGATCGCCACGATCGCCGCGTTCGCCGTGCTGGCGTTCGTGGTCTGCTGTTTTGCTCAATCACCCAAAGGAGGATCGATGAACAGCGCACGCCCCAATGCGGAGGAGCTGAAGAAGCGCCTCACGCCGCTTCAGTACGAGGTCACGCAGAACGAGGCCACCGAGCCGCCGTTCCGCAATGAGTACTGGAACAATCACGCGCCCGGCATCTATGTCGATGTCGTTTCCGGCGAGCCGCTCTTCAGCTCGCTCGACAAGTACGACAGCGGCACAGGCTGGCCGAGCTTCACGAAGCCGCTGGAGCCTGCGAATGTGGTGACGAAGAGCGATCGCCGTCTCTTCATGGTCCGCACCGAAGTTCGCTCCAGGCACGCCGACTCTCACCTCGGCCATGTCTTCGACGATGGTCCGCTGCCGACCGGCCAGCGCTACTGCATGAACTCCGCGTCGCTGCGCTTCATCCCGGCGGAGAAGCTGGAGGCGGAGGGGTACGGTCAGTACAAGCATCTGTTCGAGAAGAAGAAGTAAAGAGCAGGAGGTCTCTGCTCATCGTCACGGCGCCGGCGCGTGGCTTCACGCGCCGGTAGGTCGATTGCAGCAGATCTGCCGCCGCTCGTTCATCCAGTTCCGCGACGTGCCGCACGTGCTCCTGCTTCGCGAGTGTGAAGTGCGGCGCGAACATCTCAACCGTTCGCTGCACCCGGTCGCGCGTCATGCCGCGCAGTTCGACGAGATCGTCGGCGCCGGGAATCGCGATGAGCAGCCGGCCGTCATCGTCCAGCACCCGCGCGAACTCCTGCGGGTTCAGGCGCGCGGTAATGGAGAGAACGGTCCGGAAGCTGCGATCGGCGAACGGCAGGAAGCGATCGGCATTGGCCACGATCCAGCGGCAGGCGGGATAGCGCCTCGCTGCCGCATCGACCGCCGCGGTCGAGATGTCGACGCCGTATCGCTCCTCCGCTGCGATCGCGCCGAGGTGATAGCCCTCGCCGCATCCGGCATCGAGAACGGGTCCGTCGGCCGGATCGAGAAACGCGAGGATCGCATCGAGCAGCGGCTTCGCGAAGCCGCGGTCGAGGAAGCGGCGCCGCGCGGCGACTGCCTCCGCCGAGTCGCCCGGCACTTTCGCGCGCCGGTCCTGCGGCTGCAGCAGATTGAGGTAGCCGCTGCGCGCGGCGTCGAACGAATGCCCGCGGCTGCAGAGCGCGCGGCGTGATTCGACCGCGAGCGGCGCGCGGCAGTCGCGAACGGTGCAGAGCAGGATCATCGTGGCGAAGAGTCTACCGGCGATGACGTGTGCGAAACTGCATTCATGCGCCGCCGACGTCTGGCACTGCTGGTTGCATCGCTGATCGCGTTTCTCTTCGGCGTCGCGTTGCTGTACGAGATCGGGATGGCGAAGCTCGAGCACAAGCCGCGAACGTTTCTGCAGAGCTTCGAGTGGGCGACGGAGACGCTGAGCACTACCGGCTACGGCGCGGACAACCGGTGGTCGCATCCGGCGATGGTGATGCTCGTGATCGGCGTGCAGGTCGCCGGCATGGTGCTCATTCCGCTGATCCTCGCGGGCTTCATCCTGCCGTATCTCGCGGAGCGATTCGAGCAGCGCGTGCCGCGCGAAGCGGATCGCAAGCTGGCGGATCATGTGATCGTCTATCGCACCGGTCCTGCGGTCGAGACGCTGCTGCAGCGGCTCGCCGCGGCGAATGTCCCCACCGTCGTCGTCGACACCGACGAGAATTCGGCGCGCGCGGTGATGGAGCGCGGCATGCGCGCCGTTTTCACGCGGACGGAAGAAGACGTTCTCGACGCGTGCCGGGCGAAGGCGGCGCGCGCGATCGTCGCCAACGGCCGCGACGAGGAGAACGCAGCGCTCGTGCTGCGTGCGCGGCAGAGCGGATTCACGAAGGAGATCTACTCGTTCGTCGAGGATCCGAATCACCGGCGGGCGATGGAGCTCGCCGGCGCGACGGCGGCCTACACGCCGCGGCACATCGTCGCCGCGGCACTCGCGGCGCATGCGAGCGATCTCATCAGCCCGCGCGTGCCGGGCATCGACGCGATCGACGGCATCCTCCGCCGCGAGATTCGCGTGCCCGGTTCCAGTCCCATCGCGGGAAAGACGCTCGGCGAATCGCGCATCGGCGCGGAGAGCGGCGCGATCGTCGTCGGCGTCTGGAGCCGCAGCCATCTCCTGTCGAACTGTCTTGCATCGACGCGGATCGAAGCGGGATCGGTGCTGGAGATCGCAGGCGATGCCGATGCGCTGGAGCAGGCGGCGAAACTGATCGGCGGAACGTATCTGCGCAACACGGGGCCGTATCTGATGGCCGGCTTCGGCGAAGTCGGACGGAAGGTGCATCAACTGCTGACGGACGCCGGCGAAGAAGTGCGCGTCATCGATCGCGTGGAAGGTCCGGATGTCTTCGTCGGCGACGTGCTCGATCCGTGGGTGCTGGAGCGCGCCGGCCTCTCCGATTCGCGCGCGGTGATTCTCGCGCTCAACAGCGATGACGCCACGCTGTTCGCGACGGTGATTGCGCGCGATGCCGTTCCCGATGTCACGGTCATCGCGCGTGTGAATCATGCGCGCAATGTCGAGAACATCCACCGCGCCGGTGCGGACTACGCGCTGTCGATCTCCGACATCAGCGGCGAGATGCTCTCCGCGCGGCTGCTGGGGAAGACGAAGCGGCCGCGCGACGAGCATCGCCGCGCCTTTCGCCTCGCCGGCGATCCGTATGCGGGGCAGAAGATCGCGGAGCTCGATTTCCGCACGCGCGATGGCGGCTCGGTGCTCGCCGTCGAGCGCGATGGCCAGACGATCCATCGCCTTTCCTCGGAATTTCAGATCGAGCAGGGCGACTCGCTGTGGGTCTGTTCCACCGAGCGGCACACGATGGTTTAAGCGCCGTCGTCTGATCGCGATGATGTTCTTCAAGAAAGAAAATCACTACTGGTGGGATGGGACGGATGGGACCTATGGGACCTATAGGACCTATGGGGAGCAACCGATAAGCGGACCATTCTGCCTATCGGCATGGGACCTATGGGACCTATAGGACCTATGGGGAGCAACCGATAAGCGGACCATTCTGCCTATCGGCATGGGACCTGTGGGACCTTAGGACCTATGGGGAGCAACCGATAATCGGACCATTCTGCCTATCGGGATGGGACCTATGGGACCTATAGGACCTATGGGGAGCAACCGATAAGCGGACCATTCTGCCTATCGGCATGGGACCTATGGGACCTATAGGACCTATGGGGAGCAACCGACAAGCGGACCATTCTGCCTATCGGCATGGGAGCTATGGGACCTATAGGAAGTGATCATGATGGACGATTCCGCCTATAGGTCCCATAGGTCCCATAGGTCCCATAGTCCCATCACACCTTGAACCTTCCCACCTCGTTCTCGAAGTCTCTTCCGCTTTGCACCAGGTTCTGCACGGTCTTCGTGAACTCGCGGGCGATCGCGTCATTTTCCTGTGCGATGTCGAGCATCGTGCGTGAGGCGTCGGCGATGCGATCGGTCTCGTGCAGTTGTTTCTCGAGCATGTCGCGCATCGCGCGTGCATCCTCGGCGATTTTCTCCATCGCGGAGGTGATGCCGCGGCCGGTCTGCGACTGCTCGTCGGTGGCCTTCCGCACCTGGGCGGCAATCTCGCGTACGCGCTCCGACTCCTGCGCCATCAGTTGTGTGCCCCGCGCCTGCTCGCGCGTCGCCTTGTTGATCTCCGCGATGTGATCCGACATGCGAGAGGTCACCTGATGAAGATGGCGGGAAGCCTTCGCCTGCTCGTCGAGCGCGCCGGCGATTTTCGTGGCCATCTCGTAGGAATTCGACGCGCTGCCGACGATCTTCTGCAGCGAGGCCGCGGCGACGTCCGCGAGCTCGACGTTTTCTTCGACGCGCTGCACGCCTTCGCGCATTTTCGCGACGGCCTGGCGCGAGCCGGACTGCACCGCCTTGATGATCTCGCTGATTTCCTTCGTCGAGCCGCGCGTCCGTTCCGCGAGCTCGCGGATCTCATCGGCGACGACCGTGAATCCGGCGCCATGTTCTCCCGCCTGCGCCGCGATGATCGCCGCATTGAGCGCGAGCAGGTTCGTGCGGTTGGTGATCTCTTCGATGACGCTGAGGATCTGGGTGATCGATCCGACGCTGGCCTGCAGTTCATCGAGCACGCGCGCGGTGCTCGTCGTGAGATCCCAGGTCTGCGTGATGCCTTTGACGGTGGCGCCGACGGCCGAGCCGCCCGCCTCTGCGTCTTCGCGCACCTTGCGCGAGATCTCCGCGGTGGCCATCGCGCTGGAGCGCAGCTCGGCGATCGTCGAATCCATCTGCGCGACGAACGAGAGAACTTCGTCGCCGGCGCCCGCCAGCACATCCGTCCGCGACGACATCTCGTTCATCGAGGCATTCATCTGCGTGGTCGATGACGAAGTCTTCTCCACCGACTGGAAGAGGTAGTCCATGGAGCGCGCGACTTCTTCGGACGAGGCCTGCATCTCGAGCGCGCGGCTCGAGCCATCCTGGGTGAGATCGGTGACGCCGTCAGCGGCCATGAGCACGCTGCTGATGCCTCCGCGAACGTTCTCCACGGCGAGCGACGCGTTCTCGATGAGCTCCGACTGTTCGCGCGAGCGTTCCAGCAGCGCCTCTGTGCCGTCGGTGATGACGCGGACGCCGTCGGTGATGGTCGAACCGCTGCCGCTGAGGCGGCTGATGACGCGGCGAAGTGTCGTGCCGGTCTCGCCCAGCGAATCGGCGAGCCTGCCGACTTCGTCGTCGGAGAAGATTCGGCTCGTCGTTTCGAAGTTCCCGTTCGCCATCTGCGCGGTGAGCTCGCGCAGCTCGCGGATCGGATCGCCGACGTCGCGCGCGAGCGTCCACGCCGCGAGCATGAAGACGATCATCGTCAGCGCCACGATCATCCCCGCATAGGTGGCGATCTGCTGCGGGATGCGGCTGTAGGGCGCCCATGGAATCGATAGCACGAGAATCGAGCCGCTCTTCAACTCGGCGAAGCGGCAGACGTGCGGCGAGATGAACGACGTGCTGTCGCCGCTGCGCAGGTGGCGAATGCGCGCGACTTCGTCTTCGGTCAGAGGATCGCCGGTATCCGAAGTCTTTCCGTCGCGAGTGAGGAGGTGAACCGTGTAGCCCTGCGGTGCGAGCGCCGCGAGCGATTGCGCATCCTGAAGGTTCGGAATCGCGTCGGCCGCGCTGGTCAGGCTCTGAAAGGAGTGCGCGGCGGAATTGACGGCGAGCTCCTCGAGCGTGGCCGACACTTTCGACGAGATCAGTTCGATGAGTGCGGCAGCGGCGACGAGGAGTGAGCCGATGAAGACGATCGCGATCTTCATTCCGACCGTGAGCTGCGGGCCGTCGTACCGCACGCTCATCCCCGGCGGGATGACGGCGATCAGCATCCGCTTCGAGGCGGCGTAGCCCCACGCGACCGCAGGGAACGAGGCGATCAAGCCGCCGACGAGGAAGTAGCTGAAGCCGAGCGCGCTGCGCAGCACGAAGACCGTGCCGAAGATCGCGAAGACGATCGTCCCCGCGCTCCAGAGCGCGACGGAGAGACGCGTCGTGCGCACCTGCAGATCGGAGAGCTGCTGCGAGAGATCGTCGCCATCCTTCAACGCCTTCTCGACGGATGCGAGGTTGGGCGCGAGGAGGAGATAGATCAGCCCGGCGCCGCTCGCGTAGAGGATGGCCAGCAGTGCGATCGTGATCGCCGCGCTCGTGCCGGTAAACTGCACGACCTGCGCGAGAAACAGCAATGCCAGGATCACCGCGATGACCGGCGGCAGCAGCAGCCAGCGGAAGTAATGTTTCGAAAAGCTCAAGAGAGTGAGAATTATCGCATGCGCGAGGAGTGGATCGATGTCATAGGCGGCGGCCGTCGAACGAAACGCGAGGTTCATCGCTGCGGCGACTGGCATGTTGCGTCGCATGTGTGGGTCGTTGCGCACGACCTGCGCGTGCTCCTGCAGCATCGCGCCGCGGTGAAGGAGAACTGGCCGGGGTACTGGGATGTCTCGGCCGCGGGCCACGTCTCGGCAGGCGAGAGCGCGGCCGAGGCCGCGGTGCGGGAGACGTTCGAGGAGATCGGATTACGCGTCGAGGAAGGTGAGCTCGTGCACATCGGCACCGTGCGCGAGCAGCACGTGCTGCGCGAGGGCACGTATCTCGACAACGAAGTCCACGAGATCTACATCGTGCGCCGTGACGTCGATCTCGCCGCGCTGACGCTGCAGGCCGAAGAGGTCGACGACGTCATGCTCGTTCCGCTCGCCGAGCTCGAGCGGGTGACGCCGCTCGTTCCACACGAGGAGGAGTACCGGCTCGTGCGGCAGTACCTTACTTCGAGTATCCGGTGAGTACCTTCATCAGCATCGTGAAGAGATCGTCCTTCTCCGCGCTTCTCGTCCAGGGGCCGTCGCAGTCGATGGCCTGTGCGATGTGGAATGCGCGGATCAGATTGACGCGCTGATGACGGAGGAGGACCACGCGCTGCAACTGCGCTGCGCGGGCCTCGATCGGAAACGACGTCGTCGTGATCGCCATGTCCTGCCGGCGGCGATCGAAGCCGTGGAACTTCGAGAGGAGGACGGAGTAGACACCTTCAGCGTTCTTCATCGGTGCAAAACATCCTTCCATCAGCGCGGCCGCGAAGAGATATTCGAGGCCCGGCTGCTCGCGCACTTCGAGGTAATCGCGCAGAGTCTCGATGGTCTGCATGACCTCGAACTTGATGCTGGGGTTGAGCGGTGTGCGATGCACGATTGCGCGAAGAAACTCGAGAGGGCCCGCGCAAGTGCGTCCAACGGTGGCGTGTCCGGTCGTGGCAGTCGGCAGAACTTCAGCAACACTCATGTCGGATGCTGATTATCGCGACGTCGTGTATAAGAGGCCGTCAAGGCCGGCGTAAGAAGTGCGTGAATCTCGCGGCCCGGCGTCGGGCGCTCTTCAGGGCATCGTCGCGACCTGCGCCACGACTTCGTTTCCGCAGCCGCGGTACTCCAGCTTGTCGAACGACAGCGTACGGGCGATCACGATGCCGCGGCCGTGATTGTCGAAGGCGCGCTGCGGATCGATCTCGATGAAGCGCTGCCAGTCGAAGCCGCAGCCCTGATCGCGGATCGTGAATCGCACGCAGCCGTTCGCGCGCACCATCGACACCTCGACGAACTTCCCGGCGTTTTCCGGCAGCGACAACCTCCGCGCCACCTCGAGCTCCCACTGCCCCTCGGCATTCAGCTTCGACTTCTCTTCGTAGGTGATGCCGAGGTTCCCATGCTCGACGGCGTTGACGAGGATCTCGGTGAGACCGATGACCGTCGCCATCGGATCGGGACATGCGTTGGCCAGCACCATGCCGAGATCGCGCGCTTCCTCGACGGTTTGAATGGCGAAGGAGGCATCGCGGATGAGCGTGAGACAGCGGATGCCGCGCTCGAGCCGCTCCTGCAGATGCCGGTAATCGGCGAAGTCGCGCGCCGCGGTGTCGACCGCCGTGAGCAGCATCTCCACGTCGTACGGTTTCGTGAGGTAGTAGTACGCGCCGGCGCGAATGCCTTCCATCATTTCTTCGCGTTCCGCGGATGCGGTCTGCAGGATGACGGGAATCGTGCGGAGGCGCGGATTCTCTTTCATCCGCGCCATGAGCTGCAGCCCGCCCATGCGCGGCATCGTGCGGTCGAGCAGGACGATGTCGTAGCGAAGCGGATCCGCTTCGAGCTTCTCCAGCCCTTCGACACCGTCCGAGGCAAACTCGACGTGATAGCCGACGCGGGAAAGAAGCTCCTGCAGGAGCTGCTGATCGAAGACGTTGTCCTCGACTACCAGCACGCGAGTCGAATCGGGAGACATGACGGTGTTCGACGATTCTAACTCTTCATCCGTTTCGGCATGACGACGGATGTGCAGCCGCACGCGTCCGCGTGGCGCTCGAGCGCAGCAACGATCGGCGCGAGACCGGGATCCTCCGGCTCGCGCCACAAGTTGCGAACGACGAGACGGGAACCGTCGACGCGCGCATCGATCCGGCCGATGAAGCGGTCGCGATGGAGAAGAGGGCAGACGTACCAGCCCCACTTCCGCTGCGGCGCGGGCTTGTAGACCTCCCACACGTAGTCGAAGCCGAAGACGTGCGAGACGAGGCTGCGATCCCAGAGCAGCGGATCGAGAGGGGCGAGGATGCGGACGCGATCGTCGAAGCGGATGTTCCTGCGCGCGAGAAACTCCGGCGCTGCGAGATAGCGCCGCGACGAGCCTTCGATCTGCACGTCGACGAGGCCGGTGTGGCGCACGGACTTCTTTCCGGGTGCGTAGAGTCCTGAAGCGAGCACGCGTTCACGCAGCGACCAGACATCGAAATCCCCGCTGGCGCTGCCGATGGGGCCGAAGGCGCGCTCCGGGATGTCGTACAGCTTCGAACCGTTCGCAGTGCGGCCGGCCACGACGATGTCGCAGCGCGTCCAGAGAATCTCCAGCGCCATCGTCGTGGTCTTCGCCGTCCCCTTCCAGCCGGCCCAGTCGATCGGTGCGACGGAGCCGTGATCGGTGAGCTCGCGCGCGGTGATCGGGCCGCGCTCGCGGATCTCATGGAGCACCGCGCTCACGACGCGCGGCGGCACTTTCTCTTCGCGTTCCGCATGCCGCCACCACGGCGTCTGCGCGCGATGCCCCTGCGCGCGGTACTGCGCGAACGATGACGAAGGGAGAATGCAGCGCTCCTTGAAGAAGTGCTCGAACGCGTGGCGGGGAAAGAGCTTTCTCCAGACATCGCCGCGCTTCACACCGTCGACGCGCGCCATGACGACGAGATCGGCGTTCGTTCCGATCACATCGAGCGGATCGAGCTGAATGCAGCGAAGGCGCGTGAGCACCTCGCGCACCGAGTGCAACGGCCGGTTGAGAGCGAGGTGTGCGACGAGCAGCTTGCGAGCGCGTTCTTTGGTGATCATCACCATAGGACCGATGGGACCGATGGGACGGATGGGACCGATGGGAGTCTATTACTTTGGGGCATGGTGGTTTTCAGTGGGTAGCTGCTTTGGCTATCCGTGCTCGGTGAAGCGCCCCTTTCGTCGCCATTGGTGGAAGGGATTCTTCATTCTCTATTCTGTCTTCTGCCTTCTTCATTCAATCTCTCGTCGGGTGCCGCTCGAGCTACGAAAAAGCAGAACGCAGAACGCAGAACGCAGAATTGAGAATTGAGAATTGATGTGGCGCTTCGCGCGTCGCTC
>Ga0070741_10000484_pt1 | contig 145136 bp, 145 predicted proteins | sample Coa_R1_4_FD_66440 | JGI IMG/M metagenome (GOLD analysis project Ga0070741, IMG submission 66440) | Surface soil microbial communities from Centralia Pennsylvania, which are recovering from an underground coalmine fire - Coalmine... | ecosystem: Environmental > Terrestrial > Soil >... | reverse complement strand
CTGCTCGGCCCGAACGGCGCCGGCAAGACGACCACGATCAAGATGCTGATCACGCTGCTCCTGCCGACGAGCGGCGACGCGCACGTCCTCGGCCTCGACGTCGTCAAGCAGGCGAAGGAGCTCCGCACCCGGATCGGCTACGTCTTCGGCGGCGACCGGGGCCTCTACGAGCGTCTCTCGGCGCTCGACAACCTCCGCTACTTCGCCGAGCTGTACGGCGTGTCCGGCAAGACGCAGCGCACGCGGATCGCCGAGGTGCTCGAGCTGGTCGGGTTGAAGGGCCGCGAGCAGGAGCGCGTCGAGGGCTACTCGCGCGGCATGCGCCAGCGCCTCCATATCGCGCGCGGGATCCTCCACGATCCCGAGGTCGTCTTCCTCGACGAGCCGACGATCGGCGTCGATCCGGTCGGCGCGCGTGAGCTGCGGACGACGATCGGCGACCTGATCGCCGCCGGCAAGACCGTCCTCCTCACGACGCACTACATGTTCGAGGCGGACGCGCTGTGCGACCGCATCGCGGTGATCGCCAAGGGCAGGATCGTCGGCGAGGGAACGCCGGCCGAGCTGAAGAGCCGCGTCGCAGGCGGCCGCGTCACCGAGATCGAGGTCTTCGGCGTCGACGACGCCGCCGTCGCCCGACTGCGCGAGATCGACGGCGTCGAGGCCGTGAATGTCGAAGAACGGGAGCAGCGGCAGCTGCTCGTCGTCCAGACGACGGGCGAGCGCGAGCTGACCGCGCCGCTTCTCGCCCAGCTCGACAGCTTCGAGATCGGACGCGTCGAGTCGCGCGAGCCGACGCTCGAGGACGCGTACGTCTCGCTCGTGACCGCCGAGGACTAGAGAGGCTCTCTACGCGAGCTCGAGCGTCGCGCCGCGGCGCGCCTCGACCTCGAAGAGCCGCAGGGCCACGAGGCCCGTCGCGAGGTAACACGCGCCGACGAGCAGCTCGGCTCCGAGCAGCGGCGCCACGTGCTCGAACCCGGCGCCGGCGACGAGCTCCCGGGCCGCCTTCGCGCCGTGGGTCACCGGCAGCCCCTGGGCGATCGTCGAGAGCCAGCCGGGCAGGCGGTCGAGCGGCACGTTGACCCCGGCGAACATGAGCAGCACGAAGAGGAGCAGGTTCCCGAGCACCGCCGTCTCGCGCCAGCGGAGCCCGAGCGCCGCGTTGACGAGGCCGAGCCCGACGCAGGAGAACGACGTCGCCGCGATCGCGCCCGCGAGCGGCACGACCGCACCGGCCGGCACGGAGACGCGGAAGAGCAGCGCTGCGACGGCGAACGTCCAGGTCGAGAGCACCATCCCGTTGACGATCCCGGGCAGCGCGCGCCCCGCGAAGACGGCGACGCGGCTCGCCGGCGAGGCGATCAGGAGCGCCAGCGTGTTCGAGTACCGCTCGCCTGCCACCGCCTGGGCCATCCCGAAGAGCGACGGCGTTGCGGCCGCGAGCAGCGCGTTACCCGCCACGTAGTAGCTGTCGTCTGCCACGTGCGCCGCCCGGCCGAGGAACACGAAGAACGAGAGCTGCGCGACCGCCGGGAGCAGCAGAGCGAGCGAGTACATGTACGGGTTGAGCCAGCCGAAGAGCGCGCGGTAGCTCAGGTAGCCGCCGATCGTGAGCAGGCGGAGGTTCCTCATGCCGTGAGGGCGAGCGTCGCCTTCGCGCGTGCAGCGTCGAGGAAGAACCGCAGAAAGGCAGTGCCGATCACGAAGTAGCCGGCGGCGAGGACCGCGCACATGCCGACGTCCGCCCAGGGATGACCGGTGCCGAGCGTCGCACCGCGCAGCGCAGCCATCCCCCACGTCGGCGCGAGGAACCACGACACCGGCCGGAGCCAGCCCGGCAGGACGGATACCGGGATCAGGAGCCCGCAGACCATCCACACAGGCCACTCGAACAGGTTCCCGAGCATGAACGCGGAGCGAAAGCGGACGAGACCCGACGCGAACACGAAGCCCAGCGAGCCGACCGCGACGATCGTCGCCGGGACGGCGACGACGAACGCGGGCCAGGAGTGGATGACGATCGGCACCCCGAACAGCACGCGGACGTAGACGAGCCCGACCGCGAGCGAGTACACGCCGATGCCGGAGATGGCGAAGCTGATCGGGAGCAGCACGCTCCAGAACGGGGCAGGCGCTGCGACGAGCAGCTCGAGGACGCCGAGGCGCCGCTGCGTCTGCAGCGCTCCCGCTCCGGAAGCCGTCGTCGACGACCAGATGCCCATCACCCCGGAGGCGAGCGCTGCGACGAGCATCTGCGGACCGCCGTTTCCGGCGAAGAGGAAGTGCGCGAGCGTCGCGAAGATCAGCGGCGAGGCGACAACGACCCAGATGTCGAACGGCGAGCGCGAGAGCAGCTTGAAGTGCGCGCCGAAGCCGAACCAGAGCACGCGCGCGAGCCTCGCCATTGCCCGCGATTGTGACGTGACGCGCGGCTAGGCTCGAGGCATGAGAGTTGCGCGGATCATTGCGAGCGGGTTCGTGATGAACCTGAAGATGGTCGGGACGTCGAGCTTCTTCCTCGTCACCTCGACGGTGCAGCCGGTGATCTTCGCGACGATCGCGTTCTACATGTTCAAGTCGGGCGGGCAGTCCGGCACGCTGCTGTATGCCGCGCTCGGCGCCGGGATGATGGGCGTCTGGTCGACGACGCTGTTCGGCTCGGGCGGGATGGTGCAGTGGCAGCGCTGGCAGGGAACGCTCGAGCTCGGTGCCGCAGCGCCGCCGCCGCTCGCGCTCGTCTACCTGCCGTTCTCGCTGGCGAACTCGTTCCTCGGGATGTACGCGCTCGCGGCGACGCTCCTCTGGGGCCGCCTCGTGTTCGGCGTGCCGCTGCGGCTCGCCCATCCGTGGCTGTTCGTGCTCTCGCTGCCGGCGACCGTGATCGCGCTCGGGCTGATGGGCCTCGTGCTCGCCTCGACGTTCATCCTCTACCGCTACGCGAACGCCCTCTCGAACCTGCTCGAGTACCCGGTCTGGATCGCCTCCGGGCTGATCTTCTCGACGTCGCTGCTCCCCGGCTGGACGCGCCCGATCTCCTGGATCCTGCCGCCGTACTGGGGCGTGCTCGCGATCCGGCATGCGGCGCTCGGCGGCGCGGTCTGGGGGCCGCTCGGAATGGTCTGCCTGGTCGGGCTCTGCGCGCTCGCCCTCTCGACGCTCACGTTCCGCTGGTTCGAGCACGCGGCTCGCGCCCGCGCGACGCTTTCGCTGACATGAAGCGCTGGCTCTCGATCTTCTTCGTCGGCGGCGTGATCGCGTACCGCGGCCTGTTCAACTGGATCCGCCCGGCGATGTACATCCCGACCATGCTGGGAAGCCCGCTCTTCCAGCTGATCTTCTTCACGAAGCTCGGCCAGTACGCACACGCGGAATCGCGCGACTTCTACATCGTCGGCAACTCGATTCAGGTCTGCGCGATGTCGTCCGTCTACGGCATGACGATGGCCGTGGCGAACGAGCGCTGGTTCGGGACGCTCGGCCCGCTGCTGGCCTCGCCGGCGAACCGCGCCGCGGTGTTTCTCGGGCGTGGCGTGCCGGTGCTCGCGAACGGGCTGCTCGTCTCCGCGTTCACCTTCGGGATCGGCGTGCTGCTCGGCTTCCGGCCGCCGGTCTCCGCCGTTCCCGCACTCGCGCTGATCGTCGTCGTGACGACGACGTCGTGCACCGCGTTCGGGATGCTGCTCGGCTCGATTGGCCTGCGCGCGAAGGACTTCTGGTTCGCCGCCAACATGGCGTACTTCCTGATGCTGCTCTTCTGCGGCGTGAACATCCCGCTCGGCGACCTTCCCGGCTGGATGAGCTTCGTCGGCCGCTGCCTGCCGCTGACGCACGGGATCGAGGCGGCGAGGCGTGTCTCCGACGGCGCGTCGCTCGGCAGCGTCGCCGGCCTCGTCGGGACGGAGCTGCTCGTCGGCGCCTGTTACGCGGCCGCCGCGTTCATGTTGTTCCGCGTGCTCGAGCACGAGTCACGCCGGAGCGCCGTGCTCGACGCCTACTGAGAAGCCCTACGAGTGGTGCGAGTAGCGCGGCGACCAGTGTGCGCGCGGCCGGCGGCGTTTCTTGCCGCCGCCGCCGTCGTCGGCCGCCTCCGATGAGAGCGGCTCCGCCACCTCCTCGAGCGGCTTCTGCTCGGCATCGACGGCGAGGAACCACGACGTGATCGCGGCGAGCAGCAACCAGACCGCTGCGATCAGGAAGCCCACCATCGTCTCGGTGAGGCTCTTCGAGCCGATCAGCTTGCCGAAGAGCGCCGGCCCGATGATCCCGCCGAGCCCGGTGCCGACCGCGTAGAAGAACGCGATCGCCATCGCGCGAATCTCGAGCGGGAAGACCTCGCTCACCGTCAGGTACGCGGCGCTCGCGGCAGCGGACGCGAAGAAGAAGACGACGCACCAGAGCACCGTCAGCGTGATCGCCGAGAGCGAGCCGCGCTGGAAGAGGATCGCCGTGACGACGAGCACGCTTCCCGACACGCCCCAGTTGAGCGTGAGCATGATCCGGCGCCCGACCTTGTCGAAGAGCGGCCCGAGGAGGAGCGGTCCGAGGAAGTTCCCGATCGCGAACGGGACGATGTACAGGCCGATGTGCGCGCTGTTGGCGTGCATGAACGTCGTCAGCACGAGGCCGTAGGTGAAGAAGACGGCGTTGTAGGCGAACGCCTGCGCGCTCATCATCATCAGGCCGAGCACGGTGCGGCTCCGGTAGCGAGAGAACATCGTCTTCGCGATCTCGACGAACCCCGTCGCCTCGCGCGGCTCGAGCTCGATCGTGTCGTCGACGCGGTCGAGCTCCTCACCCGTCGACGAGGCGACGCGCTTCTCGATCCTCGAGACGATCTTCTCCGCCTCGTCGGTCCGCCCCTTGATCATCAGCCAGCGCGGGCTCTCCGGAATCGCGCGCCGGGTGAGGAGGACGGCGATGCCGAGAATCGCGCCGAGCCCGAACGTCAGCCGCCAGCCGAGGTCGATGCGGAAGATCTTCGGGTCGAGGAAGACGAGCGAGAGTGCGGCGCCGCCGGCCGTGCCGAGCCACCACGAGCCGTTGATCGCGAGGTCGACCCACCCGCGCACGCGTGCCGGGATCAGCTCGTCGATCGCGCTGTTGATCGCCGAGTACTCGCCGCCGATGCCGGCCCCGGCGATGAAGCGGAAGAGGAAGAAGCTCCACGCGTTCCACGAGAACGCCGTCGCCACCGTCGCGAGCAGGTAGAGCCCGAGAGTGAGCATGAACAGCTTCTTGCGGCCGAAGCGGTCGGTCAGGTACCCGAAGAAGAGCGCGCCCGTGACCGCGCCGCCCACGTAGAACGCGCCGATCGCTCCGACCTGGAACGACGAGAGGTGCAGCGAGGCCTTTTGGAGCGTCGGCCCGATCGAGCCGACGATCGTCACCTCGAGGCCGTCGAGGATCCAGACGAAGCCGAGCGCGAAGACGACGAGCCAGTGCCAGGACGACCACGGGAGGCGGTCGAGTCGCTTCGGGACGTCAGTTTCGACTGTTTCTGACACCGAGTCTCCGCATTCCTCACCTGTCCCGACCGGAAACGTCACCCGGACTGGGGAAGTCGGCGCCCGCGTCGCGGGAATGGGCCGGTGGGCCGGTCGGATCGATGCTGAGTGAGCAATGCGGCGCGCGGCTCTGATCCTGCTCACTGGCGTCCTCGCCCTGGCGTTCGCCCAGGCGGGGAAGGCGGCCGGCGGCAGCTACGTCTTCCAGGGCGGCACCGCCTACGAGCAGGCGCAGGTCGTCTCCGCGCTCGACGTCTCGAGCTTCAACTGGAGCCTGATCCCGCAGACGATCACGGTGCACATCGGCGCCTACGGCGACTCGTACTCGACCTACGGCAACGTCTACCTCGACGCATCGCTTCTCGACAGCGGCGAGTTCAGCTGGGGCGTCGTGCAGCACGAGTTCGGCCACCAGGTCGACTTCTTCCTGCTCGACGACGCGAAGCGCGCGATCCTCCAGCAGGCACTCGGCGGCAAGGACTGGTGCTACGAGGTGCCGGGGCTCCAGCACTCCGACAACGCCTGCGAGCGGTTCGCGTCGGAGCTCGCGTGGGCGTACTGGCCTTCGGCGCAGAACTCGATGCGCCCGACACCGCAGGACGACGAGGCGGGCGCCATGCCGGTCGCCGCGTTCCGCACGCTCCTCACCCAGCTCATCGGCGCCCCGAGCACGGCGACGGCGCCGCCTTCGACGGTCACGGCGTACGCGCCGCCGGTGAAAGTGAACACGGCGAAGAAGAAGCGGCTGCGCGTCCGCTAGCTATGCGATCAGGTGCTCGCGGAGCGCCTTCGCGACAGCCTGGGTGCGCGTGTCGGCGTCGAGCTTGTCCATCGCCTTGCGCACGTGTGTGCGCACGGTCTCGGCCGAGATGAACAGACGCTTCCCGATCTCCTCGTTGGAGAGGCCGTCGGCGAGGAGCCGCAGCACGTCGCGCTCGCGCTGCGTGAGCTCGGGGAACTGCGAGCCCAGCGACGACGCGGCAAGCGTCCCCGCGAGCACGGCGTCGACGTATGTCGTTCCGGCCGCGACGTCGCGAACGGCGCGCAGCAGATCCTCGATCGGCGCCTCCTTGAGCACGAAGCCGGCGACCCCGACGTCGAGCGCTTCCGTGAGCAGCGCGCGGTCGCCGTAGCCCGTGTACACGAGCACCGCTGTCTCCGGCGCCGAGCGCTTGGCCCTGCGCGCAACCTCGATCCCGCCGAGCTTCGGCATCCGCACGTCGACGAGCGCCACGCGCGGCTTCCGCTGCTCGATTCGCTCGAGCGCCTCCTCGCCGTCACCGGCGCGGCCGACGATCTCGATGCCGCCCTGCTCGAGGAACTCGGCGACTGCTTCGAGCACCGCCGGGTGGTCGTCGGCGATCACACAGGTGATCGGGACCGAGTCAGCCAACGAGCACGCGCGGAAGTGGAGGTGCGGGCTTGGCCGGCGCCGGAGCGGAGACCGCGTTCCCGGGGATCCCCGATTCGGGGGAGGGCCGCAACACACCTGTAGGGATACCGGTTTCGGGCCCGGTTGCCAATAGTTGTCCCGACACTTCTGCGGGAGTTTGTAGCGACTTTGCGGCCTTCGACGACTGCCCCACCCACTGCCGGTAATCCCGGCGACCTGATCGACGCGGCACTCGCCGTGAATGCTGCGCCGACCCTCGGTGAGGCGTTTCGGGCGCTCGCCGAGTCGGGCCTGCGCCTGCTCGGCGCCGACCGTCTCGCCGTCAGCCTCTGGCAGGACGACTCCGGGCAGGGGACGCTCGTCGCGGCCGCCGGCTCTCCCGGGACGGAGCTCGGACTGCCGGTCCCGGCCGACGGGCTCATCACCTCCGCGCTCGCGACGGGCACGCCGTATGTCGAAGGTGCGGCGGTCGGCGTTCCGCTCGACTTCGACCGCTGCGGTGCGCTCATCCGCGCCTCCTGGCAGACGGAGCTCGAGGCAGGCGAAGCCGCCGACGCCGTCGCCCTCCTGCAGACGCTCGCCGGGCTCACCACGCTCACCGAGCGCACGCGGCGCGAGCGCGGGCAGACGCACTTCGACGTCGTCCTGAACGGCGTCGCCGACGGCGTCATCGTCACCGACGGGACCTCGGTCACGCTGAACGACACGGCCCGCGCGATCCTCGCGCTTCCACCCGGCGTTCCGTATCAGACGTCGCTCTTCAATCCGCGCACGCTCGACGGGGAGCCGTATGACCTCGTGAGCGATGCGATCCCGGGGACGCGCGTGATCGAGACCGGCGAGCCGGGTCGGTTCCGCATCCGTGCGACCGCGCTCGACGGACGCGAGCTCGTGATCGACGGCAGCGTCTCACCGGTCGCAGGCGGTGCGGTCATCGTCTTCCGCGACGTCACCGACGAGCACGCACGCGAAGTCCTGAACGAGCACACGCTCTACGCGCTCTTCAACTCGCTGCCGATCGCGCTCACCGTCGGCTCCGCACGCCGGCGCGAGATGCTGTCCGTGAACGAGGCGTTCCTCGACCTCACCGGGTTCGAGCGCGACGAGGTTCTCGGTGTCCGGCCGCCGTTCCCCTGGTGGGATCCGGACGAGGACGAGACCGCGGGCTTCGAGCCGGGCTCCGTCGTGCACCGTGTCTTCCGGCGCAAGGACGGCCGCGCCGTGCCGGTCGAGGTCGCCTCGCACGGCGTTCCCGGCGACGACGGCGAGATCGAGCTGCTGCTCGGGATGATCACCGACCTGACGGAGAAGCACCGCCTCGACCAGCAGCTCGTCCAGAGCGGCAAGCTCGCGGCGATCGGCGAGCTCGCCGCAGGCGTCGCGCACGAGATCAACAATCCGCTCTTTGCGATCCTCGGTCTGAACGAGTTCCTGCTCAAGGAGGCCGAGCCCGGCTCGAAGGCGCACCAGCGGCTCGAGCTGATCCAGCAGACCGGCCTCGAGATCAAGGAGATCGTGCGGGCACTGCTCGACTTCGCGCGCGAAAACGCCGAAGAACGTCATGTGGTTCCGCTCGAAGACGTCGTCCACTCGACCGTCGATCTCGTCCGCCGCACGAACGCGCACAAGGGCGTCGAGCTCGTGGACCACTACGACGGCTCGGGCGCTCTCGTCATCGGCAGCCCGAACCAGCTGAAGCAGATCTTCCTGAACCTGATCGGGAACGCCCGCCAGGCGATGCCGAACGGCGGCACCGTGCAGGTCGACGTCCGCCGCGAGCGCGACCACGTGGTCGCATCCGTCTCCGACGACGGCCCGGGGATCGAGCCGTACGTGCTCGACCGCATCTTCGAGCCCTTCTACACGACCAAGCGGCACAACGGCGGGACCGGTCTCGGACTGTCCGTCAGCCTCGGCATCGCCGAGGCGCACGGCGGCAGCCTCACCGCCTCGTCGGAGCTCGGCCGCGGTTCGACCTTCACCCTCCGGCTGCCCGTCGCACGCGAGGAAGATGTATGAGCCGTAGGCTCGACGGAGGCTCACAAGGAGCGGAGGTGCCGGCTTTGCCGGCGCCGGAGCGGATATGAGCCGTAGGCTCGACGGAGGCTCACAAGGAGCGGAGGTGCCGGCTTTGCCGGCGCCGGAGCGGATATGAGCCGGATTCTCGTGATCGACGACGAGGACGTGATCCGCGTGCTCGTGATGGAGATCCTCGAAGCCGCCGGGCACGACGTGGTCGGCGCCGAGGACGCCGAGCGCGCGCTCCTGCTGCTCGACGACGACTTCGATCTCGTCGTCAGCGACGTCGTCATGCCCGGGCTCTCAGGCCTCGAGCTGCTCGAGGCCGTGCGTACGCGCCGCGCATCGCTGCCGGTCGTGCTCGTCACGGGCGCCGGCACCTACGAGACGCTGAGCCAGGCGCTGATGCGCGGCGCGGCCGGTCTCGTGACGAAGCCGTTCGCGCACGCCGACCTGCAGGCCGCGGTCGCGCATGCGCTCGAGCGCGCGTCACGCAGCCGCGACGAGCTGCGTGAGCAGCTGCTCGCACCGACGCTCGCGAGCGCGCTCGCGAACGCGATCGAAGCGCGCGACTCGTACCTGCACGGCCACTGCGAGCGGCTCGCTGCGCTTGCGGTCCGCATCGCGGAAGATCTCGGCCTCACGCACGACGACGTGGAAGCCGTGCGGCTCGGCGCGATCCTGCACGACGTCGGGAAGATCGGCATCCCGGACCGCGTGCTCCTGAAGCCGTCGGCGCTCGACGACGAGGAGCGGCGCATCGTCGAGACGCATCCCGAGATCGGCGACAAGCTGCTCGAGCCGCTCGACCTGCTCGCGAGCGCGCGGCCGGTCGTCCGCCACCACCACGAGCGCTGGGACGGCACCGGCTACCCCGACCGTCTCGCCGGCAACGACATCCCGCTGATCGCGCGCATCGTCTCTGTCGCCGACTCGATTGAGGTCATGTCCGCGCGCCAGCTCTACCGCCGGCCGCTCAGTCCCGACGGAGTCGTCGCGGAGCTGCGTGACGGCTCGGGCAGCCAGTGGGACCCGCGCATCGTGGAGATCGCGCTTCGCTTGATCGACACCGGCGAGCTCGTGCTCTCCACCGACGGCCTGCACCTGCTCACGCCGACGCCGGGCGAGCCCGTCACCGCCCCGCACGCCGTGCTCCTCGTCGAGGACGACGAGCAGGACGCCCGCGCGTTGACGGGCGCCCTCGAACGGGCGCTACCGGGCGCCGTCGTCGTTCGCTCGCGGACCGTCGCGGACGCGACCGAGTTCGCGAACGGCGCGGAGTGGTCGCTTGCGGTCGTCGACTATCTGCTTCCGGACGGGTCCGGCCTGCGCGTGCTCGACGCGCTGCACGCGGCGCATGCCGCGACTCCCGTCGTGATGCTCACAGGGAACGGTGCCGAGGACACCGCGATCGAAGCCTTCCGCCACGGGGCTTCCGACTACGTCGTCAAGGGCGGCCCGTACCTCGAGGCGCTCACCTCCCGCGTTCGCGGGCTGGTGATGGCGCGCGCCGCATCGCCCGTCCTCTCGGAGGTGAACCGATGAACGACCCCCGTTGCCTGCTCGCCGACGATCATCCTGCGCTGACCTCGGCAGTCTCCAACTACCTGACCGAAAGCGGCTTCGAGGTGGTCGGCCCGGCCGCAGACGGCCGCCGCGCGGTCACGCTCGCCGCGGCCGAGCAGCCGGAGCTGGCGCTGATCGACTTCCGGATGCCGCGTCTCTCCGGGCTCGAGCTCATCGCCGAGCTCCGCCAGGCGGCGCCCGACACCCGGATCTGCGTGTACACCGGCGACGCGGACGAGCAGATCGCTCAGGCCGTGCTGGAAGCGGGCGCGGCGGCGCTCGTCCTCAAAGAGGCGCCGCTGGCCGACCTCGTCCGCGCGCTCGAAGCGGTGCTCGCCGGCCGCTCCTACCTCGACCCGGGCGTGAGCCGGCAGGAGGTGGCGAACGCCAAGCTCACGGCGCGCGAGCTCGAAGTGCTGGGGCTGCTCGCGGAAGGCCTCCAGCACGAGGAGATCGGGCGCCGTCTGGGAATCAGCTCCGAGACCGTGCGCACCCACCTCCGCAAGGCCTGCGACCGCCTCGGCGCCTCGACGCGAACCCAAGCAGTCGCGACGGCTCTCCGTCAGGGTTACATCGCGTGACCGGCTCGCTCCGTCCCGAGCTCGAAGTCGCAGCCCTCCATGGGGAGGTCGACGCGGTGATGCGCGGCATCGTCGACCGGTTGATGGAGCTGCCGCTCGCCGACGGAGCTTCGATGTCGACGCTCGACGACGGAATCGTCGAGTTCCGGCATTCGGCTGGCGAAGACCTCCCGCTCGAAGGCCGGAGCTTCCCGCTCGAGGAGACGCTCGGCGCCGCCTGCATCGAGCGCGGCGACGTGACCGTCCTCCGGCAGACAACCGGACCTGAGGTCGACGGCTCGCTGACGCCGGGCGCGCTCTCGATCGCGCTCGTCCCACTCGAGTGGAACGGTCGCGTGCGCGGGATTCTCGGCGTGCGCAGCCGCTCGCCGGACGCATTCGACGCCGCCGGTGTCGAGGAGATCCGCATGCTCGGTGTCGGCGCGTCGATCGCGCTGCGGAACGCCGAGCTGCTCGAACGGCTGATGGCGACGGAAGAGGACGTCTCGCAGCACAAGCAGAACGAGGAGCGGCTGCGCACGAGCCTGGGGCGTCTGCACGCGATCGTGCAGACGCAGCAGGAGATCTCGGCCCTGGAGCTCGACCCCGACGCCGTCACCGGCGCGATCGTGCAGCGCGCGCAGCGGCTCGCCGGCGGGGACGGAGCGGCCGTGCAGTGGTTCGAAGGCCACGACTCGGTGCTCCACTTCTGCTCGGGCACCGCCGCGCGCGCCGTAGGCCTGCGCATCGATCGCGCGCACAGCCTCGCCGGCGTCGCAGCGCTGCAGGGAGAAGCCGTGTACTCGCCCGACACGCGCGTCGACGCGCGCGTCGACGCCAACGCATGCACGCAAGTCGGCGCGCGCTCGCTGATCTGCGCGCCGCTCTACCGCAACGGACAGATCGAGGGCGTCCTCTCGGTGATGGCCGAGGCGCCGAGCGCGTTCGACGAGCTCGCGATCGAGTCGACCCGGCTGATGGCGGAGTTCGTCAGCACGGTGATGCGCAACGCCGGCGAGCTCGAGACGAGGCGGCGGCTCGTCGAGGACCTGCGCATGCAGGGACAGGTCGTGGAGTACATGCAGACCGCGCTGTGGGTGTGGCAGGTCGAGGGCGACTCGATGCGGCTCGACTACGCGAACCGTGCCAGCGAGCGGGCGACGGGCATCAAGGCCGAAGACATCGTCGGACGAACGATCGAGGACGTTCTGCCCGCAGTCTCCAACGAGCTGACCGCGCTCCTCCGCAGCGCGCTCGACGAGGACCGGCCGATCGAGGTCGGCGAGATCGAATACGGCGACGCGCGCATCCCGCCGAGCGTGTTCACCGCGAAGGCGTTTCCGCTTCGGAGTGCCCGCGTCGCGATCACCTTCGAGAACGTCACTGCGGTCGTCCGCGGCCGCCGCGCGCTCCAGGAGAGCGAGGCGCGCTTCCGCGGCGCGTTCGACTCGACGTCGGTCGGGATGGCGCTCACCGCCTTCGACGGGACGTTCGTGCAGGTGAACCGCCATCTGGCCGACATGCTCGGCTACAGCGAGGCCGAGCTGATGAAGCTCGGAGTCCGCGGGATCACGTATCCCGACGACCTGCCCGAGAACGAGGCCCAGATCTCGCGGCTCCTCACGGACGAGATCTCCGACTTCAGCCTCGAGAAGCGCTACGTGCGCAAGGACGGCTCGCTCCTGTGGGCGAACCTGACCGTGTCGCTCGTGCGCGGCTACGACGGCGAGCCGACGCACATGGTCTCGCACATCCTCGACATCACCCGGCAGAAGGAGGCGAGTCTGCTCTACGAGTCGATGTTCGAGCGCTCGGTCGTGCCGATGCTCGTCATCGACAACACCCGCGCCCTGGTGGACGTCAACCAGGCCGGAGCGAACCTTCTCGGCCTGTCGCACGACGAAGCGCTCGGCCTCTCGATCGACGATCTCCTCGTCGACGAGCCCGTCGAGCGGCTGTGGCCGCGGTTCGTCCAGTCGGGAACGATGGAGGCCGAGGTCTGGATCGAGCTTCCGAGCGGCCGGCGCCACCGGATCGAGTTCGTTGCAACGGCGAACGTCGAGCCGGGCCGTCACATCGCGGTCGTCCGGGACCTGACGCGCCAGAAGGAGCTCGAGGCGCAGCTCGGACAGGCGCAGAAGATGGAAGCCGTCGGCCGGCTCGCCGGCGGTATCGCCCACGACTTCAACAACCTGCTCACGGCGATCGCGGGCTACGCGGAGTTCCTGATCGGCGGCGAGGAGGACCCGAAGCTGCGCCGGCACGCGGAGGAGATCAAGAAGGCGACGGCGCGCGCGGCCTCGCTCACGGGCCAGCTGCTCGCGTTCAGCCGCCGGCAGGTGCTGCAGCCGCGCGTGCTCGACCTCAACGCGGTCGTCAGCGACATGGACATGATGCTGCGGCGGCTGATCGGCGAAGACGTCGAGCTCGTGACCATGCTCGACTCGGAGCTCTCCACGGTTCAGGCGGATCCGACGCAGATCGAGCAGGTCATCGTGAACCTCGCAGTCAACGCACGCGACGCGATGCCGCACGGCGGGTCGGTCACGATCGAGACCGCGAACTTCATCACCGACGACGGGCCGTTCGCCGAGCTCCGGCTGACCGACACCGGCGTCGGCATGACCGAGGACGAGCGCCGGCAGCTCTTCGACCCGTTCTTCACGACCAAGGAAGGCGGCACCGGACTCGGCCTCGCGACGGTCTACGGGATCGTCGAGCAGAGCGGCGGGACGATCGAGGTGGAGTCCGCGCCCGGCATGGGATCGTCGTTCCGCATCATGCTGCCCGCGGTCGAGTCGCCGGTCGAGGAAGTCGTCGAGGTGCCCGACGTCGAGGCGCCGGCGCAGGGGGTCGAGTCGATCCTCCTCGTCGAGGACGAGACCGTCGTGCGGCACCTCGTCGCGGAGATTCTCGAGTCCTCGGGCTACTCGGTCCTGCAGGCCGGCGACGGGCCGTCGGCGCTCGAGCTCCTGCGCCGCCACACCGGCGCGATCGATCTGCTCGTCACCGACGTCGTCATGCCCGGCATGAGCGGCCCCGAGGTCGCGAACGCGGTCACCTCGATGCGCCCGGGCACCCAGGTCCTCTACATCTCCGGCTACACCGATTCGGCGATCGGCCACCACGGCGTGCTCGAGCCCGGGATCGCGTTCCTGCAGAAGCCCTTCAGCGCCGACGACCTGACCCGCAAGGTGCGCAGCATCTTCGACGGCGCGACGCTCGCGGTCGACTGACGCAGGCTCGAAGCGCAGCAACTTAGTTGCCGGCTTCGCCGGCAACTAAGTTGCAGGGTCGTGATCCCGCCGCTCCTCCGCCGAAACGCGAACTTCCGTCGCTACTTCATCGGCCAGGCGGTGTCGCTCCTCGGCGACCAGATCACGCTGATCGCGCTGCCGCTCACTGCGGTCCTCGCACTGCACGCGACGCCCGGGCAGATGGGCGCGCTGATGACGGTTGCCCTGATCCCGAACCTGCTCTTCTCGCTGCACGCAGGGAGCTGGGTCGACCGTCGCGGTGACCGCCGCCACATCATGCTCGTGACCGACGTCGTGCACGGCGTCGCGATCGCGACGATTCCGATCGCGTTTGCGTTCGGCGACCTGACCTGGACGCAGCTGTACGTCGTCGCATTCGCGGCAGGCACGTTCGACGTCGTGTTCTGGGTCGCGTACGGCGGGTTCTTCCAAACGGTCGTCGAGCGCGAGGACTACGTCGCCGCGAACGCGATCCTGAACGGCAATCGAGGCTTCGCCGGCCTGGCGGGGACGAGCCTCGGCGGCGTGCTCGTGCAGCTCCTGCGGGGCCCGTACGCCCTCGCCGTCGACGCCGCCTCCTTCTTCTGGTCGGCGCTGCTCCTCGGCCGGATCGACGCACCGGAGCCGAAGCCGGAAGGAGACTCCGGCGGCGTGCTCGAGGGCGCGCGCTGGCTGCGGAACAACCCGATCCTCCGCGCCGACCTGCTCGGCGTCGCGACGATCAACTTCTTCAACTTCATGTTCTTCGCGCTGTTCGTGCTCTACGCGTCGCGGCACCTGCACGTCCAGCCTGCCGTTCTCGGAGTCGTGCTCGGAGTCGCCTCGGGCGGTGCGATCCTCGGCTCCCTGGTCACCGGCCGGATCAGCCGCCGCATCGGACTCGGCCCCGCGTTCATCCTGGGGTGCCTGCTCTTCCCGGCGCCGCTCGTGCTCGTGCCGGCAGCAGGCGGGTCGCATCCGCTCGTGATCGCCTTCCTGTTCGCGGCCGAGTTCGGATCGGGCTTCGGGGTGATGCTGCTCGACATCACCGCTGCCACGATGAGCGCGGGCCTCGTCCCGCCGGCGCTCCGCTCGCGCGTGTCGGGGGCGTTCATGGTCGTGAACTACGGCGTCCGCCCGCTCGGCACCGCGATCGCCGGCGTGCTCGGCTCGACGATCGGCTTGCGGCCGACCCTCTGGATCGCGACGCTCGGCCCGCTCCTCGGCATGCTGTTCCTCTTGCCGTCGCCGATCCGCACCCTGCAGGACGTTCCCGAGATCGCCCCATGAAGTCCGACCCTCTTTCGCTCTTCCACGAGTGGATCGAGGGGCCTGAGGTCGCGCTCGCCACGGCGACCGCCGACGGCCGGCCGTCGGCGCGGATGGTGCTGCTGAAGTCGGCCGACCAGCGCGGCTTCACGTTCTTCACCGGCTACGAGTCGCGCAAGGGACGGGAGCTCGAGGAGAACCCGCGCGCGGCGCTGCTCTTCCATCGCGACGGCGTCCAGGTGCGCGTCGAAGGCCGCGTCGAGCGCGTACCTGCGGACGAGTCGGACGCCTACTGGGCCTCGCGGCCGCCGGCGTCGCGCCGCAGCGCCGCCGCATCGCGGCAGTCAGAAGCGATCGGGTCGCGCGAGGAGCTCGAGGCCGCCGTCGCGGCGCAGCCGGACGAGCCGCAGCGCCCTGCGCGCTGGGGCGGCTACCGGCTCGTCCCCGACACCTACGAGTTCTGGCGGCACCGCGACGACCGGCTGCACGAACGTCACCTGTTCAGGGCACGACCCGGCGGCTGGGACGTGGTACTCCTCCAACCGTGAGGCTGCTCGCCGCCGCAGCGACCGCCACGCTTCTCTTCACCGGAGCCTCTTCGGCGCCGTCGCCGCCGAGGATCGCGACCTGCCCGGTCTTCCCGGCGAACAATCCGTGGAACGAGCCGGTGAACAAGCTGCCCGTGGCGAAGAACTCGGCGACGCTGATCACGTCGATCGGCCTCGACACGGGCGTTCACCCCGACTTCGGCAGCGGCCTGTACGACGGCTCCGAGATCGGCATCCCGTACGTCGTCGTGCACGGCAGCTCGACGCCGAAGGCGAAGGTGACGTTCGACTACGCCGACGAGAGCGACAAGGGCCCGTATCCGATTCCGGCGAACGTGCCGATCGAGGGCGCACCGCAGCACGCGAACGAAGGCGACCGGCACGCGCTGATCGTCGACGAGGACTCGTGCACGCTCTACGAGCTCTTCGCGCTGCGACGCACTTCGAGCGGCTGGCACGCCGGCGCGGGCGCGATCTTCAACCTGCGTTCGAACAAGCTGCGCCCCGCCGGCTGGACATCCGCCGACGCCGCGGGTCTGCCGATCTTTCCCGGGCTCGCACGCTGGGACCAGGACGCGTCCACCGGCGTGATCCGCCATGCGCTGCGCTTCACCGCCGAGGAGACGCGCAAGGCGTTCATCTATCCCGCGCGCCACTACGCGAGCGACGAGACCGATCCGTCGCTGCCGCCGATGGGGCTGCGCGTGCGGTTGAAGGCGGGCGTCGACATCTCGAAGCTCCCGCCGCAGGCCCGCATGGTCGCGCAGGCGATGAAGACCTACGGGATGATCCTCGCCGACAACGGCTCGAGCTGGTACGTCTCCGGCGCCCCGAGCCCGCACTGGTCGAACGATCAGCTACACGCGCTCGGTGTCCTGAAGGGCTCCGACTTCGAGGTGGTCGACACCTCGAAGCTGCGGCCGTGACCCTTTCAAAAGGACGGTGAACGTCGTCCCGCCCGGGCCGCTCTCGACGCGGACGCTGCCGCCCATCGCCGTCGCGAGCTGCTTCACGATCGCGAGGCCGAGCCCGCTCCCGACCGGGCGGTCGCGGCCGATCTTGTCGTACAGGTAGAAGCGCTCGAACGCGTGCGGCACGTCCTCCGGCGGGATGCCCGGGCCGGTGTCGGCGACGATCAGCCGGCCTTCGCGTGCGATGACGCTCACATGCCCGCCGCTCGGCGTCTCCCGCAACGCGTTCTCGACGAGGTTCGACGCGACCTGCAACAGGCGGTCGTGGTCGGCGTCGACCCACGACTCGGCACCTCCCGCGCTCAGCTCGACGCCGAACTCGTGTGCCTTCGCGTTGTGGCGCCCGACGACCTCGCGCGCGATCTCGGCGAGATCGACCGGCTCGCGCCGCACCGAGAACTCGGACCGGTTCATGCGCGCGAGGTCGAGCAGGTCGAGCACGAGCCGCTCGAGCCGGTGCGCCTCGACGATGATCGTGCGCGCGGCCTCGTCGGGTCCGAACGCGCCCTCGGCCAGACCTTCGGCATACCCGCGAATCGCCGTCAGCGGCGTCTTCAGCTCATGCGAGACCGAGAGCAGGAAGTCGCGTTCGGCCTGACGTGAGACGGCGAGCTGTTCGGCCATCTGGTTGAACGCCTCGGCGAGCGCCGACAGCTCCCGCGTTCCCTCCGGCGCGAGCGGCTCGTGTCGCTCGTCGGCAGCAAGTGCGCGCGTCGCGGCGACGACGCGCCGCAGCGGCCCGGCGACCGACCGCGCAAGGAAGAACGTCATCACGGCGGCGAAGATGACACCGGCGAGCGCTGCGAGCAGCAGGTCGCCGAGGAACGGATGCCAGGCCGCGCTGCGCGCGGACGCGGGCCGCAGCATGAGCAGCCCGCGGTCGGGCAGCGTGCGGTACGAGTAGAGCTCCGTCTCGCCGTTGTAGGTCGTCTCGCCGTTCGACGACTTGTTCACGTCCGGCACGAGCTGGGTGAAGAAGCTGCGCGGCTGGACGATCGTCCGCACCTGGCCCGAAGGCTGGTTCTCGGTCGTGTAGTTGACGTGCTGGCGGCGCTGCGCCGCCAGATCGTCGGCGCGCGAGGCGAGCGCGGACACCTGCGATCTGTCGACCTGCCGCCGCGTCAGGACCGCGCCGATCCCGATCGTGAGGACGAGCGTGAGGGCCAGCGCCGCGAGCGTTCCCGCGAACAGCCGGACCCTGAGGCTGCTCATGACGAGACGGCCTTGTAGCCCGAGCCTCGCAACGTCCGGATCAGGTCGGGACGGCCCAGCTTGCGCCGCAGCTGCGCGACGTGGACGTCGACGGTGCGGGTGCCGCCGGGGTACTCCTGACCCCAGACGCGATCGAGCAGCAGGTCGCGTGTGACGACGACGCCCGCGTTCGCCATGAAGAACGCGAGCAGGTCGAACTCCTTCGCGGTCAGCTCGACCGGTTTGCCCGCGACGGTGACGTCGTGCGACTCGCGGTCGAGCGAGACGTCTCCGAGCGTGAACTGGTCGCGCCGCTCCTGCGGCTCGGTGCGCCGGAAGATCGCCTTCATGCGCGCGACGAGCTCGCGCGGCGAGAACGGCTTCGTCAGGTAATCGTCGGCGCCGACCTCGAGCCCGACAACGCGGTCCGGCTCCTCGTCGCGCGCGGTCAGCATCAGGATCGGCACCTGCGAGCGCTGCCGCATCGTGCGGCACACGTCGAACCCGTCCATTCCCGGGAGACCGATGTCGAGGATGACCAGCTTCACCGGGTGACGATCGAGCTCGACGAGCGCGTCCTCGCCGGACCGCACCCAGACGACGCGATAGCCATCGCGCTGCAGATAGCCGCGGACGAGCTCTCCGACCGAGGGCTCGTCTTCGACGACGAGGATCGTCCCCGCCATAACGCCCGAATTATGGAGCGAGCGTCTCCCGGACGCGGACGGCTGCGCCGCCGTCGATGATCATCGTCTCGGCGTAGAGGCCGCGGCGCAGCTGGGCAGCGGTGATCTGGCGGGCGCGGAACATGATCACGGTGCTCGCGTCGAGGGGAACCGGTGTCGGCGTGCCGAGCTCGCGGAGCGTGATCTGGGTCGGCGAGACCTGCATGATGCGGCCGCGGTCGAGGATCAGGGTGTGCGGCTTCTTCCCGATCCGCACATTGATCTCCGCGTGCGCCCAGTTGCCGGGGATCTGCGGAAAGCCGGGAGGCCCGCCGCGCGCAGCGGTGATGGCGGCACCGCCGGCGAGCGCCAAAAAGGAGAGGACGGCGATGGTCGCGGCGAGCCTCCGCATGCACAGACTCTTCCCTGTCTCGGTGACGCCTCGGTTGCACATACGTAAGACGACGGTAAAACAGCGCCGCCGGCGGTGTCGCCGGCGGCCCTGAGCAAGATTTCGCGCTTGGTCGGTGGGTCAGTTGGCACCTCAGCCCGACCTCACCCGTCAATGTGCCTTCGACCTGCGCCTTACGAGACTTCGAAATCCTGTCTATGCGTCCGGACGGAACCGGTACGCCTACTGAACGTCCGTACCTCCTCCGGAGGTTCGCGCCTGACCAAAACCTTCCTGCTCTCGGATCATCGGCATTTCGCGCCGCCGCGGCAATGGGCCGTTCGGCCTACCGCGAGAATGGCTCCATGCCCCTCCGGAACCGCGTGACCCCGCTCGGCGAGATCGTCGCCGTTCCCGAGCGCGGCCTCGTCTACGGCAACCGCGGGTGCCTGCACGACGCCGCGGGCCGGCTCGTCCGGCGGCAGGCGACCCGGCGGTGGATCGCGTGCCGCCTCGAGTTCCGAGGCCGCTACCGCCCGCCGCAGCCACGGCCCGGGCGTTACACGGGGCTCTTCTTCCTCGACGACGCGACCGCGATGGCGGCGGGCCACCAGGCCTGCGCCGAGTGCCGCCGCGAGGACTACAAGCGCGTCGTCGAGGTCCTCGGCCTCGGCGGCGCGAACGCGATCGACGCGCAGCTCGCGACCGAGCGCGAGGGGCGCCGCCCGATCGTCGATCCCTCGACGTTGCCGGACGGCGCCTTCGTGCTGCTGCACGGCGAGGCGCACCTCGTCGTCGCCGGCTCGCTACGACGCTGGTCGCCGGGCGGGTACGGCCCGCCGCTCCCGGTCGACGGCCGGGTCGAGCTCGTGACCCCGCCGTCGCTCGTGCGCGTGCTCGCGGCCGGGTGGGAGCCGCTCGTGCCGTTCCTGCATCCGTCCGCGACGGGTTAGGTCCCGTACGCGCGAAAGATGGGCCGCCGGGACCTGGCGGCCGTCTGGCGGCGACGGAACCATGGCGTCGTGCGCAGGGGTCTCCTCGTCGCGGCGCTGGTCGCGGCGCTCATCGCCGGTGTCACGCGGTCCAGCGCAGCGCCCTCTCGGCTCGCGCCGTTCACCGGAACGGGCAGCTGGGTCTCGCTCTACGACCGCGGCGCGCTCCGCCATCCGGAGCGCGTCGTCGCCACGTTGCAGGCGCATCACATCCACACGCTGTACGTCGAGACGTCGAACGACCGGCAGCGGCACGACGTCATGCATCCGGTCGCGATCGCGCGGCTGCTCGATGACGCCCATGCCGCGCACATCTCGGTTGTCGGGTGGTACCTGCCGTCCTTCGAGCATCCCGGACGCGAAGTTGCGCGCGCACTCGCGGGTGCGCGCTTCCGCAGCCCGAACGGCAACGGGTTCAGTGGGTTCGCGCTCGACATCGAGTCGACGGCGATTCGCTCGCTGAGCGTGCGGAGCGACCGCGCCGTCGAGGTGGCGCACGGCGTTCGCGCGGCGCTGCCGGCGCGCATGGCCCTCGGCGCGATCACCATCGATCCGTATGGCGCGCACTACTGGAACGGCTATCCGTTCTCGCGCCTCGCGCGCTACGTGAGCGTGTTCCTGCCGATGGAGTACTTCACCTACCGCACTTACGGCGTGCGGCACGTCGCGAACTACAGCGCCTCCAACGTGCGCCTCGTTCGCGAGCTCGCCGGCGACTCCGGGTTCCCGGTCAGTCCGATCGGCGGCAACGCGGGCACTGCGCACCTCCCCGCGCTGCGCGCGTTCCTGCATGCGACGACCGCGAGCAAGACCACGGGCGTAAGCCTGTGGGAGTACGGCGGGATGACGCCCGCCAAGTGGTCGCTGCTCGGTTAGCCCCAGCTGCGGACGACGCGCCAGGTGCGGCCGGCATCGGTTGTCTCGAGCAGGCGGGTCGTCCGGCCGAGGTGCTCCATGAGGACGAACCCGACGCCGTGCGCGAGCGCCACCCCGGAGCCGCCGAAGTCGATCTCCGGCACCGCGACCTTGGGCAGCCCGAGCCAGTGGTGGCCTCCGTCTCGGGTGACGTAGAGCGTCCCGCGCGACTCCCAGAGGAGGCCGAACCCGTTGTCGGCCATCGCGATCCCCTGCGGATAGCCGTAGAGGGAGATGCCTCCATGCGCCGGACCGGTCCCCGGCGTCGCGGCGATCAGTCTCCAGGCGCCGTTCACCGCCTCGTACACGAACTTGCTCTGGCTGCCGGCGGCGGGCTGGCCGACGCACAGCGCGTACTCCTTGCCGGCGGGCGTGAAGACGACCTGGTTGGCGCTCGTCGCAGGAACGCCGGGCGGGCAGGGCGCGGGCGGCACCGGGATCGGCGTGGTCGAGAGCTGCCACCGGCGGCCGCGGTCGCTGCTCATGAGCGTCTCGCCGTCGTCGAACGTGGCATAGCTCGTCGAGCCGAGGATCCGAATCGAGACGACCGGACGAGCCGTGCGGCGAACCTGGCGCCAAACGCGGCCGCCGTCCACGGTCAGCGAGATGCCGTGCTTCGTGCCGGCGAGCCCGTCGCGGGCGGTGAAGAACGCGATGGCGTTCGGCGCCGTCGCTGTGGGGGTCGCGACGAGCGCCAGCGCGGCTGTCGCGGCGGCGATCCGCATGGGCGGACCTTACGGCGCCGGTGTTAGGACCGTTTGAGCGTCACGATCGCGACCTCGGCGCTCTGCTGCACGGACGTCACCTGGAACTTCTTCACGTCACCGGCGTCCGGGAAGAGCTTCTTGCCGGTCCCGAGGAGCAGCGGGAACACCATCAGGTGCAGCCGGTCGACGAGGTCGTGCTCGAACAGCGCGTGCGCAAGCGTCGCGCTGCCGGCCACGAGAATGTCGCCGTCGTACTGCGTCTTCAGGTCGGCGACGCCGTCGACCGTGCGCAGAATCGTCGAGTTCTCCCAGGTCGCGACCGTGAGCGTCGTCGAGACGACGACCTTCGGCATCGCGTTCATCTTCTCGCCGAACGCGTCGTTCCGCATCGAGGGCCAGGCCTTCGCAAAGCCTTCGTAGGTGACGCGGCCGAGCAGCTGGGCGTCGGCATCCTCGAGCTCCTTCACCTTGAAGGCGTCGCCTTCGGCGCCACGGTCGAACCGGAACGCCCAGCCGCCGTTCGGGCCGCCTTCGGCCCCGCCCGGATCCTCGATCACGCCGTCGAGCGTGATGAACTCGGTGACGACTACCTGCCCCATCGCATCCTCCTTCGGTTCTGTTCAAGGATGACTGTCCAGGCGGCCCGAACTCATCGGACGGGCGGGCTCAGACGAGACGTGCGAGCTTCCCGAGCAGCGTGTCGGCCGGAAGCAAGAGGCCGCGGCTCGCGAAGCCGACCATGCTGTCGAGCACGTCCAGGAAGTCGCCGGCGAGAGGCGGCGAGCCCCGCAGGCCCCACAGCGTGCGGCCGTTCGTCCAGGCGGCGTCACGAGCGTGGGTGACGTCCCACATCGCGATCACGTCGTCGAGGCGGTGAAACCGGTGCAGCAGGCGATCGACCGCTCGCAGCCAGCCGGTCAGGTAGAGCGCCTTGAGCTTCTGCTCCACCTGTCCGAGCAGCACGTTGACGCGCTCGAAGGTCGCGTGATCGGGGGCGACGTCGAAGATGTCGACGGCGAGCTCCCGGCACGAGTCCACCAGTGCGACGGGGAGATCGCGGTTGATATGCGCGTTCACACCGGCGAGCGCGAACTGGAGCGGCGCGACCCCGCGCCTCGACCGCTCGGAGAACAACGGCACCCACGCCGACGGGACGTCTGCCGCTCCGCGCTCGAACGCATCGAACGCGGAGAAGAACAGGCCGGCGAAGCCGACGTCCAGGCGCTCGAGAAACTCCCCTTCGCTCGCGCTCTGCGACGCGAGCTCGTCGCCGACGCCTTCGGTGACCTCGCGGTACAGCCGCGCGAAGCACACGACGCCGTCGGAGGGCGGAGCGGACTCCTCGATGGCGCGCAGCCGCGCGATCACCGCGGGAACCGACTCCGGGAGCGGCGTCCCCATGCGCTTCACACCTAAGCGCACTCGCCGGACGGCCGGCCGGGCTCGGGCGAGCGGAAACCGTTCGCTACTTGACGAGCGAGAGCATCTTGAACATCGGCAGGTACATGGCGACGATGATCACGCCGACCATGAGGCCGACGCCGATCATCATGACCGGCTCGATGATGCTCGTGAGCGTCTCGATCGACGCGTCGACTTCTTCCTCGTAGAAGTCGGCGATCTTCCCGAGCATCTTGTCGAGCTCTCCGGTCTCCTCGCCGACCTTGATCATCTGCGACACCATCGGCGGGAAGACGGGGTTCTCGACGAGCGGCTGCGAGATCGGCACGCCTTCGTGCACCTTCGTCTTCGCCTCGATCAGCGCTTCCTCGACCTTCCAGTTGCCGGCGGTCTGCGCGGTGATCTCGAGCGACTTGATGATGTCGACGCCGGCCGCGACGAGCGTCGCGAACGTGCGCGAGAAGCGCGCCATCGTGATCTTCAGGACGACTTCGCCGATGCCCATCGGCAGCTTGAGCTTGAACGAGTCCCACGCCTTCTTGCCCGGCTCCGTCTTCCGCCACTTCTTGAAGCCGAAGAACCCGCCGATCGCGCCGCCGAAGACGAGGTACCAGTACGCCTTCAGGAAGTTCGACGCGTCGACCACGTACAGCGTCAGGGTCGGAAGCTGTCCGCCGAGCGTCGCGAACACCTTCATGAAGAACGGAACGAGGAAGAGCAGCATGCCCGTGAGCACGAGGCTCGCGAAGATGAGCACCATCGACGGGTACATCATCGCGCCCTTCACGCGCCGCTTGAGCTTCGTCTCGCGCTCGATCTGGAACGCCATGCGGTCGAGCACCTGGTCCAGGATCCCGGCCGCCTCACCGGCCTCGACCATCGACACGAAGAGGCGCGAGAAGACCTTCGGGTGGCGGCTCATCGCCTGGCTGAGCAGGAGACCGCCTTCGACGTCGCCGCGAAGCTCGTGGATCACGATCGCGAGGTAGCGGTCGTCGGTCTGCTCCTCGAGGATCAGCAGGCCGGCGACGACGCTGAGCCCCGCCTCGATCATCGTCGCGAACTGCCGCGAGAACACCTGGAGCGACTTCGGCTTGATCGCCTTGAGCGCGGTGCGCAGGCCCTCCTCGCCGGCCGACGGCATCTCCTCGAGCTTCTCGGCGAGCAGACCGCGCATGCGCAGCTGCTCACGCGCCGCATCGAGCGTCGGTGCGTGGATCTCGCCGTCGGACGCAAAGCCCGCAGCGTTGATCGCGGTGTAGGCGAACGCAGCCATCAGCAGCCCGAGTTGAAGGTCGTCCCTCCCTGCGTGGAACAGTCGAACGACGAGGACTCGCGCGCGAGCACGCGCGCGCTGCCGTACTTCGTGTTCGGGTCGAACACGACGATCGTCACGAGCTTGCCCGCACGCGGCGGGCTGCCGCCCGACGGCGTCGGCGCCGTGTAGTTCTGGATGTACGTGTCGACGCGGTACGACTTGCCGTCCGGCCCGGTGACGTTCTGGATCATCGCGCACGGGTTGGGCGGGTTCGTCCCGATGCCGACCACGGTCACCGGGTTCGACGTGCAGCCGCTCACCGAGATGTCGCCGCACGTGCCGGAGTGGCCGGTGCAAACGGAGTCACCCGTGTACGTGGCGTCCGTCGTGCCGCCCGTGTTGAGGCCGATCTGACCGTAGATCAGCGCGTGGTACTGCTCCATCGCTCGGTCGGCGATCCCCGAGGCGACGCCGAGCCGCGAGGCCCGGCCCATCGCAACGGCGCCGGACGAGAAGACGGAGACGAGCGCGAGCAGGGCGATCTGGAGGATGGTCATCGCGATCAGCAGCTCGATCAGCCCGAATCCGGACTCGTTCTTGAGCCTTGCCGCTGGCACATCTCTCCTATCGGCCTCGACGGCGCCGGGCTACAGCCCTTATGGGGTCGAGAGGAGCTCGACCTTGTACTTCGCGCCGGTCGTCTGGTTCTCGAGCGTGACCGGCTTGCCCTGATCGAGCGTGAGCGCCTGGTCGCCGTCCTGGTACGACCCGCCGACGATGCCGATCTGCGCGGTTCCCTTGCCGTAGCTGATCAGCCGGAACACGGGGCTGGCGGTCGGGAACGTGTCGTTCGTCGAGACCCGCGAGACGACGCCGTTCACCGAGATCGCGACCTGCGGCTGCGCCGCGGTGGTGGTTGTGCCGGTCGTGCCGGTCGTCGCCGTCCCGGTCGTGCTCGTTCCCCCGTTCGAGGTACCGCCGCTCGGGGTCGTGCCGGTCGGCGGGGCCCCGAGGCCCGGCACGGACAGCGGGTTCGGCGTCGTGGGTGTGGTCGTCGTCGTGGTCGTCGTTGTTCCGGTCGACGACGAGCCCGCCGGCGGCGTGGTCGTCGACCCGTCGTCAGGCGTCGTCACCTGCGGCGTGAACGGGTCCTTGCTCGGGAAGAGGTCGAACGAGACGAGCTGGCCCGGCCCCGCCTCGGGCGGAACGTCGCTGTTCGCAAGCTCGCCGTCGGCGGTCGTCGTGGCGGCCGAGCCGCCCGCGACGCTCGGCAGCGGGATCGAGCCGTCCGGGTTGCGGTTGCCCGCGTCGCTGAACTGGGATCCGGGCGGCGGCTTCTGGTTCAGCATCTTCATCACGCTCGGAACCTCGTACGCAGCGAGCGCGAGAAAGAGAACGCCGCCGACGATCGCAACGATCTTCGCGCGCTTTTCGCGCTGCTTCATCGGGTCGACGCGCTTGCTCTTCTTCGCCGCCATCAGGGCTGCGCTCCCGCCGCGGTCGCGTCGCTCGGAAGGTCGGTCGACGAGTCGGTGCTCGTCGTGTCGGTCGGAGTCGTCGTCGTGCTCGGCGGGGTCGCCGGTGACGAGCTCGACGCGCCGCTGCCGCCGTAGAGATACGCGTCGACGTACAGCTCCGCCGCGATCTGCGGGAACGCGTCACCTGACACGTCGAACGACACCGAATCGACGTTGAAGAGACGGCCGGTTGCGTTCAGCGCGCCGTTGCGCACCGTGACGAGGCTGCGCAGCCGGTACAGGAAGTCGCTCAGGCCGTAGAAGTCGCCGTTGAAGAGCAGGTGCACGCGCACGACCTGAATGCCGCCGCTCGGCTGCGTCACGCCGGTGACCGGCTCGATCAGGTCGAACGAGATCCCCGCCTCCTGGGCGACGTTGCTCAGCGTCAAGATGATGCCGGGCATGTCCTCGGACTCCGGCATCGCCCGGTCGAGCTTGAAGATGTCGGCAACCTGGATCGCCGGCGGATGCTCGCCGCTCTTCAGTTCCGCGCGCTTCGTGACCATCTGGGTCTGCTCGTCCGAGACCTGCTGCTGCAGCTTGAGCGCCTGTGTCCCGAGCGGCGCGACCATGAACAGATAGCCGCCGGCGGCGACCCCGACGAGCAGGATCACGACAACAGCGAGCTGGATGCGCATGTCGAGCGCCGCGATCTTCTTCTTCACGACGACGAACCTCCGATGCGCACGTTGCCCTGCAGCGTGAACGTGTCCATGCCAATCGGGCACGTGCTCGATCCGCCGGAGCTCGCACCCGAGCTGGACGATGAGTCGGACGACTCGGAGCTCGCGAGCGTCATGTCGGACAGGTCGGGGACGAGCTCGAGCCGCGAGAGGAACCGCGCGACCGAATCCTGTGAGTACGTGCAGCCCTCGACGATGAACCCGCCCGGGAGCGCCGCCAGCGACGAGGTCGATCCGGTCACCTCCGTCGTCGCGCCGCCCAGGTAGGCCGGCGACTGCGCCTTCAAGTCGACGAGCCAGACGTCGCTCGGCACGACCTCGGAGACCTCGCGGAGCAGGCGATCCCAGACGACGCGCTGGCCGAGCTCGGTTGCGAGCGCAGCGACGCGCGCGGACTTCTCGCCCGGGAGCTGCTTGTCGATCGTCGGCGCCGCCGGCGGCGCCGGAATGGCGTCGACCTCGGCCGTCGCCTGCGCGAGCGCCTTCCGCTGCGCCCCGACCTTGCTGCTGCCCGACATGTACATGAACGCGAGCAGCGCAGCGACGAGCACGAGCCCGACGCAGCCGACGATGACCGGAAGCGCGGGGCCCGACCGCCCCTCGCTGGACTCGTCTCTCGGGAGAAGGTTGACGGCGCGCATCAGTCGTCGATCCCCAGCCCGATCGCGACCGTGAGCGATCCGAGGGCGTAGTCGTCGGGCGCGTGGAACCGCTTGGGCACCGCGACGCGGTTGAGCGGGTCGCCGACGCGAACCGGCACGCCGATCAGGCGATGCAGCTCCTCGGCGAAGCCGGGCAGGTGCGCCGAGCCGCCGGTGAGGACGACCTCGGCGATCCCCAGCGAATCCGGCTGGTTCTGGTAGAAGCGCAGACTCGACACGAGCTCCCGCGCGAACGCCTGCAGCTCGCGCAGGACGGCGTCGCGTGCGGTCGCGAGCGTCTCGGGCGACACACCGGGCGGCGGTTCGATCTGCGCGACGAGCGAGAGCGCGTGCTTGATGACCGATGCCTCGGCCGGCGTGATCTCGAGCGCGGCGCCGATCGCAGCGTCGAAGTTGCCGCCGCCCCAGCCGAGGACACGGGTGAACTCGCAGATCTTCCCGGCCGACACGGCGAACGTCGAACGCTGATGGCCGATGTTCACGGTCACCTGGGCGCCCTGCACCTCCTCGTCTTCCGTGCGCTCCGGCGCTGCGAGCGCGCGCAGCATCGCGAACGCCTCGAGGTCGATTCCCGTCAAGCGGATGCCTGCCTTGCGGCACGCGGCGACGTACTGGTCGACGAGCTCGCGGTACGCGACGACGAGCAGCACGCGGCGCGTCGTGATTCCGGTCTCCGGATCGGTGCGCTCCGAGAGGATCTGCCAGTCGAGCACAGCCTCCTCGAGCGGGATCGGCAATGTCTCCTGCGCGCGGAACCGAATCGCGTTGGCGAGCTGCTTCGGATCGTCGATGCCGCCGATCTCGAAGGTGCGCACGCCGATGCGGTTGTTGGCGATGCCGAGACGGACCGCCTTCTTCGGCAGCTTGTGCTTTGCGAACAGCTCTTTCAGTGTGCGCGCGAGGGTCTCGACGTCGCGCAGCTCACCGCTCACGACGACACCGTCCTGCAACGTCGCGCGTGCGTACTGGTGCAGCTGCGACACGCCGTTGCTCGTCGACACGCGTGCCGCGGCGATCTGCGACGCGCCGATCTTCAGACCGACGAGCTCGCCCTTCACCGGCGCGGTCGGCCCGCTGAGATCCTTGACCTTGCCGCCCTTCGCCGCCTTCGGCTTGCCGAACTCCTTCTTCCAGAACGGAACGCTCTCGCCCTTCGGCTCCTTCGCGGCCTTCGGCTCCTTCGGCGTCTTCGGCGCCTTGGGCTTGCCGAGCTCGCGCTTCCAGAAGGGGACGCTCTCGCCCTTCGGCTCCTTCGCGGCCTTCGGCTCCTTCGGCGCCTTCGGCGTCTTGGGCTTGCCGAGCTCCTTCTTCCAGAACGGGACGCTCTCGCCCTTCGGCTCCTTGGCGGCCTTCGGCTCCTTTGCGGGCTTCGCCGCCTTGGGCTGTTTCGGCGCGCGCGAGAACGACAGCTCCTTCTTCCAGAACGGCACGTTCTCGGCCGGAGCCTGCCGCGCCGGCTCGACGGCGACCGGCGGCGGCTGGACGGCGGGCACCTCGACCTCGGGCGGCCGCACGGGCGGAACGTCGGGCAGAGGCGTGGGCTCGACCGGCTGCGCCGGCAGCGAAACGGGGGGCGCGGCGATCGTCGGCATCGCGTCGGGCACCGCGTTCGGATCGAAGTTGGCCGTCAGCCAGCCGTAGTCGCCGCTCGGGAGGACGGTCGCATCGGCAGCGGGCGCGGCCGGCTGCGGCGCCGCTGCTGCCGGAGCAGGTGCAGGCGCCGGTGCGTGTGCGGGTGCGGGCGCCGGCGGAGCCGGAGCAACGGGAACCGGAGCAACCGGCGCCGGCGCCGCGACCGCGGGCTGTTCCACCTGCGGCTGCAGGTCGGGCTCAGCCGGCGCAGCCGCCTTCGGCTTGCGCAAGTGAATCTCTTTCTTCCAGAACGAGCTCGACAAGGCCGCCCCCGCGTGCTCCTCAGTCGGCTACCCGAAGGCCACCGAAGACCGGCTCCTGCGCGGCCGGCGCGGCGTGGCCGTTCGCCGCCGCCGCAGGCGCGTCGGGATCCTCGAAGCCTGCGCGCTCGAGCAGTCCCTGCAGCTGATCGGGCCGCGACGAACGAGTGAGCGCCACCTCCTTCAGCACGATGCCGCGGAGGACGAGCTCGGCGAGCGACTGCTCCATCGTCTGCATGCCCTTCGCCGTCCCGGTCTGCATGACCGAGTAGATCTGTTCAACCTTGCCCTGGCGGATGAGGTTCCGCACCGCGTCGTCCGGCAGCAGGATCTCGAGCGCGGGCACGCGCCCGTTTCCGTCTGCGGTCGGCATCAGCGCCTGCGTGACGACACCCTGCAGCGTCCCGGCGATCTGGACGCGGACCTGCTCCTGCTGCTCCGGCGGGAACACGTCGATGATGCGGTCGATCGTTCCCGGCGCGCTCTGCGTGTGCAGCGTGCCGAACACGAGGTGGCCGGTCTCGGCGGCCGTCATCGCGGTGGCGATCGTCTCGAGGTCGCGCATCTCGCCGACGAGGATCACGTCCGGGTCCTGGCGGAGCGCACCGCGAAGGCCTTCGGCGAACGAGATGGCGTCGACGCCGATCTCGCGCTGGTTGACGATGCAGCCCTTGTGCTTGTGCAGGAACTCGATCGGATCCTCGACCGTGAGGATGTGGTCGTGCCGAGTCGTGTTGATCTCGTCGAGAAGCGACGCGAGCGTCGTCGACTTGCCCGAGCCGGTCGGGCCGGTGACGAGCACGAGCCCGCGCGGCTTCTCGGAAAGCTGGTGGAGCGCCGAGCTGAGACCGAGATCCTCGAGCGACTTGATCTCGTTCGGGATCAACCGGAACGCGGCGCCGAGGGTCTCGCGCTGGAAGAACACGTTGACGCGGAAGCGCGCGACACCCGGGATCGAGTGCGCGAAGTCGAGCTGCCGTCCGAGCTCGAGCCGCTTCTGCTGGTCACTCGAGAGAATGCGGTAGAGCAGGTCGCGTGTGTCCTCGGCGCTGAGCGCCTGGACGCCGTCGAACCGCTGCAGGTGCCCGCGCACGCGCACCACCGGCGGCGCACCGACCGTCACGTGCAGGTCGGACGCATTGAGCTGCACCATCTGCGTGAGCAGCTGATCGATTGAGGTCACTTCGCTCATCCGCGTCCGCTATCGGCACGCGGCTTGCCTGACTTGAGGGATTCGCTACGGCCGCCGCACCGGCGGGGGTCACTCGATCGGCGTCACTCGTTCGGACTAACGCACGCCGAGGGACTGCGAATCACTCAATTGAGGCTGCGCGTGGGTGAATCGCAGGTCGATACATCCGGAGCCAATCGGTACCTACCTCATGCTTTTGAAGGGAGCTACGAGGATGCTGGACAAGATGCGCATGCGGCTTAAGGGCGAGGGTGGCTTTACCCTCATCGAGCTCCTGGTCGTGATCATCATCCTGGGGATCCTGCTCGCGATCGCAGTCCCCTCGTACCTGAAGTTCAAGGATCGCGCGAACAACGCGGCCGCGCAGGCGAACGTCAGCGCCGCCGTCCCTGGCATGGAGGCCTACAACGCCGACCACAACGGCTACGGCGGCGTCACCTCCGCGATCCTGCAGGCGTCGTACGACGCAGGCATCAAGCACATCCTGGTGAAGACCGCGACGTCGACCACGTACTGCATCCAGTCGACCGTCGGTGCGGCCGTCTACAAGAAGGCCGGCCCGGGCGCGGACATCACGCCGGGCGCTTGTCCGTAACGTTCGTCTGATCGTGTTTCGCCCGAGGGGCGCGGGAAACCGCGCCCCTCGTTTTGTATGCGGCCGATCCCCCGGAATGGGGGATACGTGACCTTCGCGTCCCCTCCGATACCTCACCCGTCAACCCGCATGACTGCGAGCGCAATAGGCAGGCACGACTGCGGTAAAACGGCAGGAAGGGAGTACCCAAGTTGGACGCAATTCGCAGGCGGATCGGGAGTGACGAGGGCTTCACCCTCATCGAGCTCCTGGTCGTGATCATCATCCTGGGGATCCTGCTCGCGATCGCAGTCCCCTCGTACCTGAAGTTCAAGGATCGCGCGAACATCGCGGCTGCGCAGGCGAACGTCAGCGCTGCCGTCCCTGGCATGGAGGCTTACAACGCCGACCACAACGGTTACGGCGGCGCGACCTCAGCGGTCCTCCAGGCCTCGTACGACGCCGGCATCAAGCACATCCTGGTGAAGACCGCGACGTCGACCACGTACTGCATCCAGTCGACGGTCGGAGCGGCCGTCTACAAGAAGGCCGGCCCCGGGGCGAACATCACGTCCGGCGCCTGTCCGTAACCGTTCACCCCTGATCTGACGGAGGACACGTAACCCCATGAGAACACTCCGAGGACGGCTCTCGAGCGAGAGCGGCTTCACGCTCATCGAGCTGCTCGTCGTCATCATCATCCTGGGCATCCTGATGGCGATCGCGATCCCGTCGTACTTGAAGTTCAAGGATCGCGCGAACACGTCCGCCGCTCAGGCGAACGTGCAGGCAGCGGTGCCCGGCATGGAGGCCTACGCAGCCGACCACAACGGGTACGGCGGCGTCACGTCCGCGATCCTGCAGGCGTCCTACGACGCAGGCATCAAGCACATCCTGATCAAGACGGCGACGTCGACGACGTACTGCATCCAGTCGACGGTCGGCCCGCAGACCTACCACAAGGCAGGCCCGTCGAGCGACATCGTGACCGGGGCTTGCCCGTAACCCTCGCTCAGCAAGCTCGGCACGTCTCCGCGGGGCCCGGGAAACCGGGCCCCGCGGCCGTTTCCGGCTCAAGGACTGGGGTTTCGACGCCGATAGGAACAGTGTGAGCGTGAGCGGAGCGACGCATCTGCGCGGCATCGTGATCGCGGGCGCCCTGGCGGCGGTCGCGCTCGTGGGCGGCTACTTCACGCTGGTGATGAACCAGACGGCCTCGCCCGCGGCGGTGACGACGACGATCCTGCCCCTGAAGGATCGGCATCCCGCCTCCGCGCGGACGTCGACGACCGCTGCGACGACGGCTGCGAAGCCGGCGAAGACGGCGAAGATGCCGGCGAAGGCCGCGCCGAAGGCGGCGAGCACGACTGCGACCACGGCCGCCACGAAGCCGGCCACCAAGCCCGTCGCGAAAGCGAAGGCGAAGGTGACGGCAAAGCCGAAGCCCAAGCCGGTGAGCCCGTACCTGAAGGAGGCACTCGCAGCCGGGCTGCCGCGCGCGATTGCGGAAGGGCTCGCGCAGGCTCCGGTCGTGGTAGTCGAGCTGACGACCAAGGAGGACTCGCTCGCCGAGGAAGGAGCGGCCGAGGCCGAGGACGGCGCGAAGCTCGGCGGCGCGGCGTACGTCCCGGTCAGCGTCGACACCGACAACGCAACCGTGCAGGCGCTCACGCGGCTGCTCGAACAGGTTCCGGACGCGCCTGCGGCCTTGATCTACACGCGGCCCGGAACGCTTGCTCTCACGCTCACCGGGTACGTCGACCGGACGGTGATCGAGCAGGCCGTCGCATCGGAGAAGGCTGCCGCCGCCGGCACGGCCGGCACAACCGGATCGAGCTCGAGCTCGTCCGGCGGGGCGTCCACCACCACGGCGGCCCCGACAACGGCGGGCGCCTCCGCGTAGCGGAGGGACGATGGCGGGACGGGAGCTCTTCGTGCGTCATGCGCGCCGCGACGGTAAGTCTGTCGCGGTTCTGCGTGCGATCGACTACGGCACCGAGTGCATCGTCGAGACGGAGGTCTTCCCGCCGAACGCGTCGACCGCGCTGCGCGCGGGCCCGTACACGTTCGCCGACGCGCGCCAGGCAACCGCGTTCGTCACCGAAGCTGTCGAGGCGCTGATGTACCTCGGCTGCGACGTCCAAGCCGCCTGACGGCCTGCCGCTCCCCGTTCGGACACGCCCCGCGAGCCGTGCACCGGTCGCCAAACGACGTGACAGAAGCGTCACAAACGTTTCACAGAGGGCTGGCCGCGCCGCGGTTCGTTCCCTGGGAAGGGTGACAACACTGCGCGCTTTCTTCCACAGCCGGTAGCTACGGTCGCGGTTCGCGAGCCGTGCCCCGTCGCCAAACGACGTGACGGTAGTGTCACAGACGTTCCACAGGGGGCTGGCTGCACCGCAGTTCGTTCCCTGGGAAGGGTGACAACACTGCGCGCTTCCTTCCACAGCCGGTAGGTACGGTCACGGCTGATGCGGACGCTTCTGTTGGCGCGGCACGGGCAGTCGGTGTTCAACGTCGACGGCGTCGTGAACGGCGACCCGGCGCGCGACCGGGGGCTCTCGCCGTTCGGCGAGGAGGAGGCGCGGAAGCTCGAGCAGCAGCTCGCCGCGATCGCGATCGGTCTCTGCGTGACGTCGCGCTTCCCCCGCGCACAGGAGACCGCGGCGCTCGCGCTCGGCGAGCGCGCGAGCAGCACACCGCGCGAGATCGATCCGGATCTCGACGACATCCGGATCGGCGAGCTCGAAGGCGACACGCTCGCCGCGTACCGCACGTGGAAGCGCGCGCACACCCGCAGCGACCCGTTCCCCGGCGGCGAGAGCCTCGACGCCGCGGCGCACCGCTATGCGGACGCGTTCGCGCGGCTGCTCGACCGCGCCGAGGAGACGATCCTCTGCGTCTGCCACGAGATCCCCGTGCGCTACGCCGTCAACGCCGCCGCGGGCTCGGACGACCTCGACCGGCCGCTCCACGACGTGGCGAACGCGACCCCGTACGTCTTCGACGCCGCGGGCCTCGAGCGCGCGGTGAAGAACCTCAGACGGTGACGCGTGCGAGCTCTTCGACGGAGGTGAGCCCGGCGGCCACCTTCGCGAGCCCGTCGTCCCACAGCGTGCGCATCCCGGCCGCCATCGCGCAGCGCTCGATCTCCTCGCGCGACGCCTTCGTCGCGGCGAGCGTCTCGAGCTCCTCGTTCATCGTCATCAGCTGGAAGATGCCGATCCGGCCGCGGTAGCCCGTCTGGTTGCAGCGCGGGCAGCCGCGCTTGCGGTAGAGCGCCATCCCATCCGTCATCGCCGCGACGTCCGGCGAGACCTTCGCCTTGATCAGCTCGTCGACGGTCGGCGTGTACATCTCGCAGCAGTGCGTGCACAGCTTGCGCGCGAGGCGCTGCGCGAGCACCGCCGTCACGGCCGAGCCCGTGAGGAACGGCTCGACGCCCATCTCGTTGAGGCGCGTCAGCGCGCCCGGCGCGTCGTTCGTGTGCAGCGTCGAGAGCACGAGGTGACCGGTGAGGGCGGCTTCGATCGCCATCTGCGCCGTCTCCGAGTCGCGGATTTCGCCGACCATCACCACGTCCGGGTCGGAACGAAGGATCGAGCGAAGCGCACCGCCGAACGTCAGCCCGGCGCGCACGTTGATCTGCACCTGGTTGATGCCGGGGATCTTGAACTCGACCGGGTCCTCGACGGTGATGATGTTGATCTCCGGCCGGTTGACCTGGGTGATGCCGGCGTAGAGCGTGGTCGACTTACCGGAGCCGGTCGGCCCGGTGACGAGCAGCGCGCCGGTGGGGCGCATGAAGATCTCGACGAGCTTCGCCTGCATGTCGTCGGAGAGTCCGAGCTCGACGAGCGTCGGCACCTTCTTCGACTTGTCGACGAGACGCATGACGATCTGCTCGCCTTCGACCGTCGGCAGCACCGCGACGCGGATGTCCATCATGCGGCCGGCCGCTGCCGAGTTGAGCGCGATGCGGCCGTCCTGCGGCTTGCGCCGCTCGGCGATGTCGAGCTTCGCGAGCACCTTCAGACGCGTGACGACACCGTTCGCGAGGCGCTTCGGGATGCGCTGCACCTCGTGCAGCACGCCGTCGATGCGGAGCCGGACGACCAGCGCGTCTTCCTGCGGCTCCCAGTGGATGTCCGAGGCGCCGTCTTCGGCGGCCTGGAAGATCACCGAGTTGACGAGGCGGACGAGCGGGGCGTCCGAGATGCCGTCGTCGACTTCGAGGTCGTCGGCATCCTCCTCCTGCTCGAGATCGAATGCAGCCTGTTCTTCCTCGAGGGCGGAACGCGCGCCGAATGCCTCCGATGCGCGCACGAGGCGGCGCACTTCGGTTTCGACGTCCTCGCGCGTTGCGACCGCGAGCTCGACGGTGAGCCGCGTCGCGATGCGCAGCTCGTCGATCGCGTGGACGTTCGCCGGGTCGGCGACGGCAACGCGGAGCACGTCACCCGCGATCGCGTACGGGATCGCGACGGTGCGCTCGAGAACGTGCAGCGGAACGGCGCTCGCCGCGTCCGGATCGACGCCGACGGCGGCCAGGTCGACGAGCGGCAGCTGGTAGCGCGAGGCGTAGGTGCGCGCGATCCCTTCCTGGGTCGCGATCCCCTCTTCGATCAGCGCCTGGGCGAGCGAGCCGGTCGCGCCGGCGCGGCCGCGCGCGACCGCGAGCTTGTCGGCGGGGATGAGCCCCGTCGCCGCGAGCAGGTCGGCGAGCAGCTCGGCGGTCTCGTTGACGCTCGGTGCGCCCTCAGGGCGAAGCGGACCGACGTCGGTCGGGGGCGTCGGGTTCCCGACGCCCGGTGCAGTCCGAAGCGTGAAGTCGTCGCTCATATCCCTCAATCGAGGTATCGGCAGCGAAGGCCGAGCCCTTGAGGGGGTTTGTGCCTAGTGCAACAGGCTCAAATAGGCGTCGAGCAGGGGTTTTCCGGCGAAGAGCGCGAGCAGCCCGCCGAGCGCCAGGAACGGGGCGAACGGGATGCCCATCTTGCGGGCAGCGACGCCGTGGCGGGCAAACAGGACGGCCGAGGGGACGAGCGCGAAGATCATCCCGGCGAAGAGGGCGATCGGCACGGTCTTCCCGACCATGAACCCGAGGAGGAGCGCGAGCTTCACGTCTCCCATGCCCATCCCGCGCGGGTACGCGAGCGCAGCGAGGAAGAGAAACAGCGACGCGCCGAGGCCGCCGAGCACCCACTGCACGGACGGCTTGACCGCCGTCTGCGCCGCGAGGACGATCACCGCCGCCGGCAGCACGATCCGGTTCGGGACGATCCTGCGGTCGATGTCGATCGACGACAGCACGACGAGGACGGCGCAGTAGAACGAGGCGACAGCGGCTTCGCCGCTGAGCCCGAACTTCCAGAAGCACGCCGCGATCAGCACGGCGGTCGCGAACTCGACGGCGGGGTAGCGCCACGAGATCTTCGCGTCGCAGGAGCGGCAGCGGCCGCGCAGGACGAACCACGAGAGCACTGGCACGTTGTCGTACCACGCGATCGGGGTTCCACACGCCATACAGGCGGATCCGGGCCGCGCGATCGACCGGCGCAGCGGCACGCGCGCGGCGACGACGTTCAGGAACGACCCGAGCGCAAGCGCTGGGAAGAACGCGATACCTGCGGCAGCGAGCGCCATCGGTCAGCCGGTGAAGTTCATCGGCGTGTTCGCGTCGTTGTTCGACGGCTCGTTGCCCGGCGCACCCGACGGCCCCTGGCCGCCCCAGGTGCTCTGCCACGCCGTGACGTTCGAGTTGAGCTGCAGCTGGTTTCCGATCATCGGCCCCATGATCGTCGTGGTCGACTCCGCGTGGATGTTGTTGGTCGCGTACAGCCAGCCCTGGAAGGTCGAGCCGGCTCCCAGCTCGATCCCGTCCCCGGCCGGGACGGCGCCGCCCTGACTCTGCACCGTGTTCGGCGTGGAGGCGTTGCCGTTCGCGGCGATGACGAAGAACCCGAACAGGCTCCAGAACGAGCTACAGGCGCCGTGCGACACCACCCAGGCGCACACCTCGGTGTTCGCGCCGAGCAGGAAGGTCCCGGAGAGATAGATCGTGCCGTAGCCCTGGTAGGTGTTCGCCAGGCCATTCGCGATCGTCGCGCTGCCGTCGATGAAGATCGTCCCGCCGAGCTGCAGCTGGTCCTTCGAGGCATCCCAGTAGATGTGCCCGTTGTTCGTCCAGCACTTGTACGAGTAGTTCGGTGTGAGATTGACGATCTGGTTGTACGGCGCCTTGTCGAGGGTGTCGTCGCGGAGCAGGTTGTAGTCGAAGACGGGCCACTGGCTCGACGGCGACGACGACTTGCTCGCCACGCAGTTCACGTGCGGGCCGGGCGCCGCTGAGCGGTACCACGCGTCCCAATCGACGACCGGCGGCGTGATCCCGTCGGTGGTGCCGCTCGACGACTTGATGAACTGATGGGCGGAGCTCGTCGCGCACGGGTGGTACGTGGTGCCGCTGTAGATGCAGCCGAAGTTCGTCTTGACCGTTCCGACCGCCGAGTTCGTCGACGTGCCGACGAAGCTGTTCGTGCTGCTCTGGAGCTCGATGTACCCGTTCGCCTCGACCTTCGTGCTGTGGCTCGACGAGTCGATGAACTCGCCGTTGCCGCTCAGACAGAGGTTGCCCTGCGCGTAGACGAAGGTCGAGATCTGCGTCGTGTAGGTCTGATCGCAGGCCTTGTTCGCCGACTGCGTCTGCGTCGAGAAGAGGTAGCTCCACGAGTCGTCGACGGCAGAGGTGTCGTTCTCCGCCTGGAGCTGGATCTGCGCGCTCACCTTGTGCTGGATCGGCCGGGCGCCCTGGCTGTCGGTGTTCGCGGCATAGCCGTACGCGGTGAGGGTCCAGACGGACGCGGAACCGCTCGTGTCCAGCGAGCCGCCGTACGTCGCCCACGTCCGCTGGCCGGCCGGGCAGCTGCCGTTCACGGCCGCGACGTTCGGGTCGACGCAGATCAGCGTCATGTTGCCCGCGGACCCGAAGAGGGTCGAGTCCTGGTCGTTGTTGTTCGGGTTCTGGATGACGGCGATCGCTGCTGAGAGCCCCGCCTCGGCCGCGTGGTAGGCGTCGCCCTGGGCCCGCGACTGGGTCGACTCCCGCGAGTTCGACTGGGCGTAGAAGTACGCGGTCGCGGCCCCGGTCGTGAGCACGAGCATCACGATGAGCGCGAGCACGAGGGCCATTCCGTCTTGCTGAAGAATCAGCTTCCGCACGATCAGCTCCTTGACGAGTTCCTCAGCACGATCACGTCGTTGACCTCGTACTTGTCGAACTTCTTCGACGTGCGGAGGGAGACCGGAACGTCGAGGTAGAGCAGAGAGAGGTCGTGTGCGTCGTTGCCGCTCGAGACGCCTGCGGTGTAGGTGAAGATGTTCCCGGTGGTGAGGTAGTTCGCTTCCTGCTTGCCGCCGGTCGTGCCACAGGCCGACGCGTTCGGAAGGCGGTACAGCTGGTAGACGCTGCCGCTCGCGCGCGTGCACCAGACGATGCAGGCGCCGACATAGCTCGAGCTCGTGCAGTTCGAAGCCGTCCAGCCCGAGTCCGCCGAGTAGCACTGGTTGTTCGAGCTGTCCCAGTAGTAGAAGAGGACGCTCGAGTTGCCGGTGAGGGTCGCGCTGCACGCGCTGTGTCCGTCGGTGCGGATCGTCGAGATCGCCATCCGCACCTGCTGCTCCGCGAGGAAGCGCTTGTTCAGGTCGGTCTCGGCGTGATCGCCCTGCACGAACATCGTCGTGAGCCCGCCGAGGATGACGCTGAGGATCGCCATCGTGACGATCATCTCGATGAGCGTGAAGCCGGCCTGCGAACTCGGCGCCGGCCGCTCCGCGCTCATTTCGCGCGGGCCTCCGTGTAGGCGAGCGCGCTCTGCGCGAGCGCCGCGCTCTTGTCACCGATCCCCCACAGCGCCATCGCCTTGTGGTCGACCGCGATGAGCGTGTCGAGCGCCTCGGCGCCCTGCCACCAGCCTTCGCGCGCGCCGTCGACGATCCAGGCGTTCTGGTAGAGCCAGTAGCGCACGTTGGCGTCGGTCGGTTTCGGGTTCTTCTCGATCCAGTTGAGGAGCAGCTGCGCGCGGTTGGTCAGCGGCATCTCGTCGAGCGGCTCCTTGCGCGCGCCGGGAACGACGAACGCGGGCGGGCGGTGCTGCGGCCAGCGATGGGCCGGCGCCTTGGCAGGCGTCTTCTTGGCCGTGAGCCTCGTCGTCGTCGTGCTCGTCGTGGTCGTCGCGGCGGTCGGCTTCGTCGCCGCGTGCAGGGCGCTCGGAAGCTCGAGCTTCGTGCCGACGGTCGGCGAGGTGTTCTCGGGAACGCCTGCCTCCTTCACGCCCTTCGCCTTGGCGAGCGTCAGCGTGATCGTCGGGCTGCCGGTGTTCACGACCTGCGTTCCGGGCTTCGGCGACTGCGTGACGACCGTGTCGGCGGCGTAGCCCTGAACGGGGCCGGTCACATGCCAGGAGAAGCCGGCGTCGGAGAGGACGCCTTCGGCGAAGACGTAGGCCTGGTTGCGGACGTCCGGAACCGCGATCGTGGCCGGACCGGCGACGGTCGTGGTGGTGGTCGTCGTCGGCGGCGTCGCCGTCGGCGGCGAGGCGATGCGGCGGGACGCCGCGTACGTGATCGCCGCAGTTGCGAGCAGCCAGACGAAGGTAAGCGCGATCAGACGCCGGACGAACGGGCCCATACCGCCCCTGTCGGCAAAAAACGGGCCGGACTCAACCCCGGAACCGTTAATTCGTGGAGAAGAAGATGACCGGCTGGGCGGCGCTGGCGAGGCTCCGGGAGCCGCCTACGACCGCGAAAACGACGCTCTGCGCGGCATTCGACTGGACGGAGTCCGACCAGCTGAAGGCGGTCCCGGCGAAGGACTCGAACCAGGGCTCGTCCTGGGGGTATCCGGTCGCCGGCTGGAGCTGGAGGTGGAGATGCGGCCCGGTGGCATCACCGGTCGAGCCGACGAGGCCGACGCTCTGGCCCGCGGCGAGCTGGGCGCCCGCGACGACCGCGGGGTCGATCTCGGCGAGGTGGCAGTACGTCCAGGAGAGCCCGTCCGTGGTGGTGAGGGTGAACCCGTTGCCGCAGTCACCGCCGCTCGAGGTGTCCCAGACGCGGTCGACGACCGCATCCGACAGCGCGTAGACCGGCGAGCCCTCCGGCGCGTCGATGTCGGCGGCGGGATAGTCGTGATGCGTGTGGCCGACGCTGACGATGCCCGCGCCGCCGCCCACGGGGAAGACGTACCCGTCCGAGTACGACGGCGCCGCGAGGAGCTGGCTCGCGCCGGGCTGGAAGGCCGTCGCCGAGGTCGAGTCCTGGGCCGAGGTCAGCTGCGTCTCCGCGTTCTGCAATGCGACGCGCGACGAGTCGACGCTCGCCTGCGCGCTCTGCACCTGGAAGTCGGTGAGCGTGGCCGACTTCTGCGCGTCGAGGCGGTCGGAGAGCGTGGCGGCGTTCGCGGCCTGCGCAAGGAACACCGCCTCGCGCTGCTGCAGCGACGCCACCTGCTGCCGCGCACCGTCGAGCTGCTTCTTCGCCGCGACCACCGCCTGACGTGCGGCCGCAAGCTCCTGCTGCGCGTCGGCGAGCTGTGACGCGAATGCGTCGCCGCCGGCGTCGAAGTCCTGCGCGAGGTCCATCACCTCGTTCACGTACCAGTCGGCGTGGTTGTACGAGAAGACCGCGCCGCGGATGTCGGTCGAGCCGCCCGAGGCGGCGAGGTAGCGCGCGGCGCTGTAGATCGCGTCGGTCGGGTCCCACGGAGAGGCGACGCCGTCACCGTCCGCGTCGACGCCCCAGCGCTGCCACGTCGACGGCATGAACTGCATCCAGCCGATCGCGCCGGCGGAGCTCGGGCCCATGTTCTGGCCGAAGTTCGACTCGACCTTGTTGATCGCCGCGAGCACCTGCCACGGGATGCCGTAGGTCTGCCCGGCGCCCTGCCAGATCGGCAGGAGCTGGTCGTAGCTGAGCTTGACCGGGTTCGCCGGCGGAACGAGCAGCTGCGGCAGCAGCGGGCTCGTCAGGTTCGGCTCCTGGGTCCCGGGCAGCGAGTCGGCCGACGCTGCCGACGCCGCGACGAGTGCGACGAGCGCGACGGCGAGCAGCCGCTTCATCAGTCCCCCAGCGGCGCGAGACGAAGCTCGAACTCGGACGGCTCGGGCTCCGGCTCGGCCTCCTCGCGCGGCGCGACCTGCGCCGCGGCGGGAGCGTTCGGGTCGATGCCCGCCGCCTGCGCCTTCTCGGCGTACTCGAGCGCGACCAGGAAGTCGTGCTTGCTCGACGACGCGTTGGCTGCGACCTCGCGGTCGACCGCACCCTCGAGCACCTTGTTGATGAGCGCCTTCTGGAAGGTCTGCATGTCGAAGAAGTCGCCCTCGGCGATCGCGTCGGTGATCTCCTCCGGCTTGTTCTCGCGGATCAGGTCGGCGATGCGCGCGTTCACGATCATCACCTCGACGGCTGCGACGCGACCGCCGCCGGCGCGCGGCAGCAGCCGCTGGGAGATCACGCCGCGCAGCACGCCCGCCATGATCGAGCGGATCTGCTGCTGCTTGCCCTCCGGGAAGAACTCGATCATGCGGCCGACGGTCTCGGCCGCGTCGACGGTGTGCAGCGTCGAGAAGACGAGGTGGCCCGACTCGGCGGCCTGCAGCGCGGTCTGGGCCGTCTCGGCGTCGCGGAGCTCGCCGATCAGGATCGTGTCCGGGTCCTGGCGGAGCGCGCGGCGGAGCGCCTGGCCGAAGTTCTCGGTGTCGAGGCCGACCTCGCGCTGGTTGACGATCGACTGGTGGTCCGGGTGCAGGATCTCGATCGGGTCTTCGATCGTGACGATGTGCGACTGCCGCGACCGGTTGATGTAGTCGATCATCGCCGCGAGCGTCGTCGTCTTACCGGAGCCGGTGGCGCCGGTGACGAGGACGAGGCCGCGATGCTCGTCGGCGAGCTTCTTGATCCCCTTCGGCAGGCCGAGATCCTCGAAGCGCGGCACTTCCTTGGGGATGACGCGCAGCGCGAAGCTCGTCGCGCCGCGCTGGCGGAACGCGTTGACGCGGAAGCGCGGCAGGCCGTCGTTCGTATAGGCGATGTCGAGGTCGCCCGACTCGTGGAAGAGGTCGTAGCGCTGCGGGGCGATGGCCGTGACCGCCCGCACGTAGCCGTCGAGATCGGCGTCGGTGAGCGGCGCGCAGCCGGTGAGCTCCTGCACGGAGCCGTCCAGGCGCACCATCGGCGGCCGGTCGAGCTTCAGGTGGATGTCGGAAGCGCCCGCATCGACGGCACGCCGCAGCAGCTCGTTCAGTTCCATACCGACATCCCTTGTCGGCAGGATCGAGGCGGCGCTTGAGAGCCTCTTAGGTGCGGCCGAGGACGTCCAGGGCCCGGAGCGGGATGCGGGCGAGGCCGTGCTGGTCGCTCGGGGCGGCGAGCTCGCCGGTCAGGAGCCGCTCGATGCTGCCCCAGAGGAGCCTCGTGCGGGCGATCCGCCAGCTGGCACGCGGCCAGCGGTCGAGCGCGCGCTTCAGCTTCCACGACGCCCGGTGCAGGTTGCCGAGCGCGTCGTCGAGCCGCTCCGGGTAGCGGGCGAGGTCGCCGGCCAGGATCGCCTCGGCGGCAAGGCGGCTCGAGACGAAGCACTCGTACATGCCGTCGCCCGAGACCGGGTCGATCAGCCCTGCTGCGTCGCCGACGAGCAGCCCGCGCTCGCCGGCGAACGTCGTCCCGGGACGGCGAAGCGGCAGGCGGTGGCCGCGCAGCGACTCGAGCTGGCTGGGATCGAGCCCGTGCCCGGCGCAGACGCGTGCGAGGTGCTCGCGAATGCGCGGGCCTTCGTCCTGCCAGGCGCCGACGCCGACGTTGACGTGGTCGCCCTTCGGGAACACCCAGCCGTAGCCGCCGGGAATGTCGGCGAGCTCGATCACGGCGCGACGTGCGTAGCGCTCGTGCGGGACGACGCCGTACGCGACGTTCCCCTCGTAGGCGACGCCGTGGACGATGCCGGTGCCGAGGCCGAGCGCCTTCGCGGTCGTGCCGTTCGCGCCGTCGGCACCGACGACGTAGTCCGCCGGTGCGTCGGAAGCGTCGATCGTCTGGCCTTCGCGCACCTCCACCCCACGCTCGCGAGCCGCATCGAGCAGGAACGCATCGAGGCGCCGGCGCTGCGTCATCCGGATCACCGGCGATCGAGTCTGCCGCTCCACCGAGTCGCCGTACCGGAAGCGAAGCTCGACCAGGTCGACCTCTTCCTCGACGACCGGCGACGGATCGACGGGGCACTGCTTGAACGCCCGGGTCGTGAGCCCGCCGCCGCACGGCTTGTCGCGCGGGAAGGTCGCCTTGTCGACGAGCAGCACGCGCGCACCGCCGTCGGCGAGGCGAATCGCCGTCGTCGAGCCGGCCGGCCCGCCGCCGACCACGAGCACGTCGTAGCGTCCCATGAGGGTGAGGCTACAATCCGCGCGCACTCCAGGGCGTGTGCCCGAGCGGCCAAAGGGAACGGGCTGTAAACCCGTCGGCTCAGCCTACGGAGGTTCGAATCCTCCCGCGCCCATCAACGCAAGCTGTCAGACACCTTTGGTGTCTGACACCTGTACCTAGACTCCGCTGGTGCGTTACCTCAAGCCGCTGATCGGGCTCGTGGCGACGGGGCTCTGCGTCGCCTACCTCGTCTGGAAGCTCGACTTCCACACCACCTACCACGTGCTCACGCACGTGCGGCTCGCGCCCGTGCTGCTCGCGTACGCGGTGCTCGTGCTCGCGCTGCTGCCGCTCGCGTGGCGGTGGCAGCGGCTGCTCGAAGCACGCGGGATCGACGAGCCGTACCCGCGGCTGCTCAGCTCGTACTTCGTCTCGTACGCGCTCGGGCAGATCCTGCCGACGTCGCTCGGCGGCGACGCGACGCGCATCTTCCAGATCGGCCGCGACCGGCCGAGCGAGCGCGGGCTCGTCACCGGCTCCGTCGTGATCGAGCGGGCGCTCGGCGGCTTCGCGACGCTGCTGCTCGCCGCCGTCGGCGTCGTGCTCGCGATCGGCCGCTACGACGTCGGCGCCTACCTCTGGCTCGAGCTCGCGATCGCCCTTGCCGCCGTCGCGCTCGCCGTGCTGATGTTCTCGCGGCGCGCGCGGCGCATGTTGCGGTTCGGCGTCCCGCTCGCGCGCAAGCTGCGCATCGAAGGACCGCTGCGCTCCGCGTACGAAGGCGTGCACAGCTTCCGCGAGCATCCGATGCTCCTGCTCTCGATGTTCGCGCTCACCGTCGCCGTGCAGGCGTTCCGGATCGTCACCATCTACCTCGCCGGGGAAGCGGCGCACGTGCACCTCGGGCTGGTGCCGTACTTCGTCATGGGGCCGCTGCTCTTCCTGGTGATGCTCGTCCCGTTCACGATCAACGGCTTCGCCGTGCGCGAGTCCTTCTTCGTCAGCTTCCTCACGCAGCTGTCCGTCAACGCGGACCGCGCGTTCGTGACCGGGTTCCTCTACTTCCTCTTGTCGGTCGCCCTGGCGATCCCGGGGACGATCCTGCTCGGGCTCGGAAGCGTGCGCGGCGTGCTCAGGCAGCCGGCACGGCCACCGGAGCGGCAGGCGCCGGAGTGAGCGGCACGACGACCGACGCAGGCCGGAAGCGCGCGTCGGCGAGCGAGAACGCAGCCGTCCTCATCTGCTCGACGCGCTCGCGATCGGCGGCGAGCGCGAGGAGCGTCCGTGCGAGCGCTTCGGCATCGCCGGGCGGGACGTAGGCCGCCGCATCGCCGAGCGCGGCGCGCTGCGGCGGAGTGTCCGAGGTGACGATCGCAGCACCCGCGGCCGCGCCCTGGAAGACCTTCGTCGGCACGACCGAGCGCGCCTTCGGACCGGTCCCGAAGATGCCGAGGACGACGTCGTGCCTCGCGACGAGCGGTGGCAGCTCCATCGGCTCGACCCAGTCGATCCACTCGACGTTCGCGCAGTCACCCGCGCGGCCGCGCGCGTCGTCCCAGTCCTGGCCGCGTCCCACGACCGTCAGCTGAATCGGCTTGCCGCAGAGAAGCGCCGCCGCCTCGGCGATCACGGGCGCGCCCTGCAGCGGCGTGAACGAGCCGAAGAAGATCACCTTCAGCGGCTCGTCGGCGGAATGCTCGTCCGGCTCTGCGAACCACATCTCCGGCGCCCCGACCGGGACGACGACGCCGCCGCGGCGGCCGGCGAACGCAAGGTGCTCGTCCGTGTCGACGCACACGACGTCTGCGGTGCGCGTCGCAGCCCAGTCGAGCAGGCGCAGCGCGCCGATGACGAGGCGATTCGTGCAGCGGCGGTCGATCGCCGCCTCGCCTGCCGGAACGAGATGGTCGAGCACGATCGGCACCTTCGGCCAGAGCGCGCGCGCGAGGTGCACGTCGAACTGGCCCATGTAGCCGACGACGACGAGGTCGACGTGGCCGGCCTTCCGCGCGCGCCAGGCGAGACGGGCCCAGCAGCGCAGGATCGCCCAGACGAGCACCGGCGCGAGCCACGGCCTGCGCAGCATCCGCACACGGAGGCCGGTCGGGATCCGCAGCGGCTCGTTCAGCTCGACGACTTCGTCCCCGAAGCCGGCGAACCCTTCGCGCAGCACGGCGACGCGCGGGTAGATGCTCGCGTCGTACGTGCCGAAGAAGAGGACGCGGCGGCGGCCCGGAATCGTCCGGGTGCCCTGCCGCAGGCCGAGCCGGCTCCGCATGCGGGTCCAATCGGCACGGGCATCCCCCGCCTTGAGGGATTTACGAGCAGCTGCCGGGCGTGAAGTGCGGGAAGCTGGTGCGGGCGCTGACCTGGCGCAGGCCCACCCAGCCGTGCGCGGAGAAGCGGTAATGGAACGTTCGCGCGCCGCAGACCGAGACCGTCGTGGGCGTGTTCGCGGCCAGCGTCAGGTGCGTGCCGGCGAGCGTCAGCTTCAGCTTCTCGGGCGCGGTGACCGTAAAGGACAGACGCCCGTGCCGGTAGATGCGGCCTTCGCCGCGCTGCGCGATCCAGGTGTCGCCGCCGCGGCCCTCGAGCACTGCGACGAGCTGCGGCGAGCCGGCCTCGAGCCAGGTCGCGTTCCAGCGCAGCGGCTGCGCCGGGACGAGCGCGGAGCCGTCCTCGTCGAGGACGACGCGGCCGGTGAGGCCGCCGAGCCGGCCGTCCTTCGTCAGCGCGGTCGCGGTCGCCCCGAACGAGTCGGGCAGCACGACCTCCGGCAGGACCGCCGCGGCGGTCGCGCCGCGGTCCCAGAAGAACTGCTGGAAGAAGCTGTCCTGCGACGACGCCCCGAGGACGACGGTCGCGTGGCCCGTGATCCAGTCGGGCCCGTCCGGCAGGAAGGCGGCGCGGGTCGCGACGGTGTTGCGCGAGTCGAACGAGACGGCGAGGGCCGATGCACCGCAGCAGAACGCGAGCGCGAGCACGGCGGCAACGGTCGTCAGCCGCTTCCAGGCGCAGAGCGCGCCGACGAGCGCGAGCAGGCCTGCGGCGAGCGCGAGCGTCACGCCGCCGGCGCCGGGCGTGCCGGCAACCTCGTCGAGCCGGTGCAGAGCGATCAGGAACAGCGAGTGCGCGGGGCTCCAGCCGGACATCGTCACCGTCGCGGCGGCGAGGAGTAGCGCGGCGCAGAGACCGGCCGCGACGCGCGGCCACGGCCAGCCGCGCGACGCGTGCAGCGCGAAGCCGAGGAAGAGCAGCGGCAGGACGTAGAAGCCGTAGCGCTCGTGGACGCTCGACGCCGTGCCGTACAGCGTCGCCTCGAGCAGGACGCCGACGCCGGCGACGGACGCGAACGCGCCGAACGCGCGCTCGAGCTCGGTGCGCGGACGGAGCCATGACCCGCCGATCCCGAGCAGACCGGCCGGCACGACGACCCAGCCGGCGGCGAGCGCGAGCACGAGCGCGTTCCTTCCGAGCGCAAGCGGTGAGAACGCATCGAGCTTGCCGCCGCCGTAGAAGCCGAAGACCGCCGCGGCGACGACGAGCATCGCCATCCCCAGCCCCGCCAGCGCGACCCGCTGGTGGCGCAGCCGTCCGAGGAGCAGCGCGGCGACGAGGTAGGCGGGGATCAGGATCGCGAGCTGGAGGCGCGCGAACGCGGCGGCGAGCGCGAGCACAACGAAGAGTGCTTGCGACCGGCGCGTCGGCCGGGCGAGCGCGGCGGCGCCCGTAACGAGCGCGGCGAGGAAGAGCGGGTACGCGAACGGCTCCGACAGCACGAATGCGGAGTAGCCGAGGTCCGGGATCGCAACTGCGAGCGCGGCGGCCGCGAGCGCAGGCCCGCGGTTCGCACCGAGGCGGCGCGCACCCCAGAAGCAGACGAGCGCAGCGCTCGACATCGCGACGACGCCGAGCTCCTGCGTGATCCGGTAGCCGGTCTCGAGCGACCCGAACCACCACGCGGGCGCGGTCAGAATCGGCTCGAGCAGCGCCGGGAAGTGCGCGGCGTGCCCGCGCACCGACGGCAGGTGACCCGCCGCGATCGAGCGGGAGAGCGCTGCGTAGGTGTCCTCGTCCGGGAAGTAGTCGGGCGCGACGCGTCGCCAGGCCGCGAGCGAGCGCAGGACGACGCTCGCCCCGAACACCGCGGCGAGGGCGAGCCGCGTCGCGAGCGCACGGTCGAGCGCGAGCGACCGGCGGCCTGCAAAGGAGAGGCCAACGTCCATCTGCGGCTCTCTTCGGCACCCGGCATCCGTCACTTGAGAAACTGCGCGCATGGACGGACGGGCGCTGGCGGATCTCGAGGGGCTCGCCGCCCGCGACGCCGACCTGGCCGAGCGGGCCGGCCGGCTCCGCCGGCTGGACGAGCAGGTGGCGGCGCTGCGCGAGCGGGCCGAGGCGATCGACGCCTTCTTTTCCGTGTACCCGGACGAGGAGAGCCGCCGGCGCGACGAGGCCGCCGCCGCAGCCGCCGAGCTGGTGCGCCGCCAGGACGAGCTCGCCCGGGCCGAGACGGCGCTGGCCGCTGCGCACGACGAGGACGCGCTGCCGCGCGCAGAGCAGGTCGTGGTCCGCGCCCGGGACCACGTCGCCGTGGCCACCGCCTCGCTCGAGCGCTCGCAGTCGTCCGCGGCGGAGCTCGAGCGCGACGCGGCCGCGCTGCCGGCCGAGGTGCCGCTGCTCGAGCAGCGCGCGCAGGCGATCGCGACCGAGGCGCCGGGTGTGCCGGCGCCGCCGGCGGGCCCCCGCGGGCTCGTCGAGTGGGCGTCGCACGCGCACGCCGAGCTCTTCGTCGCCGCACGCCAACTCGACTCCGAGCGCGACCGCGTGATCCGCGAGGCGAACGAGCTCGCCTCGATGATCCTCGGCGAGCCGACCTACGGCTCGACCGTCGAAGGCGCGCTCGCGCGCGTGATTGCGATTCACGGAGGCGGGTAGCAGCAAGCCGTGTTCCAGATCGGGACGGCTCTCGCTGCGGCACGCGAGGCGAGGGGTCTCGAGCTCCGCGATGCGGAGCGCCTCACCTGCATGCGCCTGCGCTACCTGCAGGCGCTCGAAGACGAGCGGTTCGACGACCTTCCCGGCAAGGCGTACGCGCGTGCGTTCCTGCGCACCTACGCGGCGGCGCTCGGCCTCGACGCCGACCGGTTCGTGGCGGAGTTCGACGAGCAGCATCCGGACCCGGTCGAGCCCGAGGTCGTGCGCCCGGTCCGTCCGCGCCTGCGCCTGATGCCGCTCGCGGCTGCGCCGGTTGCAGGGCTGATCGCGCTGGCGGTCGTCCTCGTCTGGTCCGCCTGGTCGAACGACCACCTCGGTCCGAACGTTGCCGCACCTCCGCCGCCGCCGAAGGCAACCGCCGCACCGGTGGCGCACGTCAAAGCCGCGACGAAGACGGTGCGGCGCTCGACGGCGCTCGTCGTGCGTGCGGTCGGCGGGCCCTGCTGGGTGCAGGCGCGCACCGGTGGCCCGGCCGGGACGGTGATCGCCGAGCGCACGCTCGAGCAAGGCGACACGCTGCGTCTGGAGCAGCGCAACGTGTGGCTGCGGCTCGGCGCCCCGTGGAACGTTCGCGTGTCGCGCGGCGCGCACGCACTGAAGCTCGCGCCGACGAACGTGCCCGTCGACGTGACCGCCTAGCGAAGCTCGTCCGCCCACTCGCCGGCGAGCAGGCGCGGGACGAGATCGTCGAGCACGCGCAGCGTCATCCCCCAGAGCACGCGCCCGCCGACCGGGATCCCGTCGACGAGCAGGCCTTCGGGCCAGCGCGCGGACGTGAAGAGGAGCTCGCGGCGGCTGCCGGGATCCCACAGCTCCTCGACGCTCGGGGTCAGGATCTCGACCACTTCGTGCGGGTTCGGCCGCCAGGCGATCTCCGCAGGGATGCGCCCGAGGAATGCGTGCACCTCGAAGTTCGTGGGGCCGCTCCGGACCGGCGGCAGCTGTGCCACGAGCTTGACGTCCGCAGGGTCGAGGCCGACCTCTTCTTCTGCCTCGCGCAGTGCCGTCGCCGCGAGGTCGGCGTCGTCCGGCTCGGCGCGTCCGCCCGGGAAGGCGAGCTGCCCGCCGTGGTGGCCGCGGTCGGTGCGCACGATCAGGACGAGGCGGAGCTTCCCGTCCGCGTCGCGGAAGATCGGCGCGAGGACGGCGGCGACGCCGTCAGCTCTGGACGTCGTCACCGGGCCAGGTGTCGCTCAGTAGGTAGCCCTGCGGAAACGGATCGCGCTCGTCGACGTACAGCTCCGTCCGTCCGGTGATGAACCCGCTGCCGCGGATCGCCGGCACGATCCCGTCGTCGGTCTCGGCGACGATGAAGCCGTCGAACGTCGACCCGATCGGCGAGGCGTGCGTCATCGTGTCACCGGCCTTCATCAGGCCGCGCGCGTGCAGCACGGCCATGCGCGCGGAGAGACCGGTGCCGGTCGCCGAGCGGTCGAGCCGGCCGGGCGAGATGACGACCGCGTTCTTCGAGACGGCGCCGACCCCCTGCCAGGGGCCGGCGAGCTGCACGATCGAGACGTTGCCGTCGACCTGCTCGCGCGCAGCGACGCGAATCTTCTCGCCTGCATCGCAAAGGTCGCGTGCCTCGTGCGGTTCGAGTGCGAAGCCGAGCGCTGCGGCGTCGGCGATCGCGTACCACATGCCGCCGAACGCGATGTCGATCGCGAGCGTTCCGAGCCCTGGAACCTCGAGCGCCGCGTCGAGCTGCGTCGCCCGCGCGGGCACGTTCGTGAACGCGACCGTCTCGACCCGGCCGTCGCGGCAGTGCGCACGCACCTCGACGACACCGGCGGGAGCCTCGAGCCGCACGGTCGTCTCCGGTTCCTGCATTTCGACCATCCCGGTCTCGAGCAGCACGGTCGCGACGCAGATCGTGTTCGAGCCCGACATGAGCGGATACTCGGTCGGCTCCATGATGATGTAGCCGTACGCGCAGTCGTCGCGCGTCGCGGGCACGATCAGGTTGGCGTGCGTGGCCACCGAGCCACGCGGCTCGCGCAGCAGGAAGCGGCGCAGGTTGTCGTCGGCGCGCAGCGCCTCCATCTGCTCGCGCACGGTTTCGCCCGGCGGCGGCGCGATCCCGCCGATCACGACGTTGCCGACCTCGCCGCCCGCGTGGCAGTTGACGACGGTGATGGTGCGCCGTGCCATACGGTTCGATTCTGCATGCATCCGTCAGGTGAGCAGTACGAGTTGCGCTTCGGCGAGGCGCACGCCGTGGCCGTCGAGGTCGGCGGCGGGCTCCGCTCCTGGGACGGCGTGCTGCTCGGGTACACGGAGGACGAGACGGCATCGGCCGGCCGGGGCCAGGTGCTGGCGCCGTGGCCGAACCGGCTCGGCGACGGCCGCTATTCGTTCGACGGCCGGGAGCACCAGCTGCCGCTCGACGAGCTGGACACGCAAACGGCGATCCACGGGCTCGTGCGCTTCGCGAACTGGACCTGCGTCGAGCGCGCCGAGGACCGCGTCACGCTCGAGCACGTGCTGCATCCGCAGCCCGGCTATCCGTTCCTGCTGCGCCTGCGAGCGTCGTACCGGCTCGGCGCGGACGGGCTGAGCGTCGAGACGAGCGCCGAGAACCTCGGGGCCGGCCCCGCGCCGTTCGGGCTCGCGCACCACCCGTACCTCGCCGGCCGCGCCGACGACTTCGAGGTGACGCTGCCCGCGCGCACGCGTCTCACGGTCGACGAGCGCAAGCTGCCGAACGGGCGCGAGCCGAACGAGCTCTCGCGCGCGTTCGTCGTCGGCGACCGGCAGCTCGACACGACGTTCACGGATCTCGAGGAGCAGCGCGTGCTCGTCGGCGAGCGGGAGGTGTGGTTCGACGAGTCGTTCCGCTACGTGCAGCTCTTCACCGGCGACCATCCGGCGGTCGAGCGGCGCGGCCTCGCCGTCGAGCCGATGACGTGCCCGCCGGACGCGTTCCGCAGCGGCGAGGGCCTGATCGTGCTCGAGCCGGGCGAGACGTTCCGCGCTCGCTGGGGCATTCGCTAGTCGGCGAGGGCCTCGAACGTGTCGAGCACGACGTCGTCGACCGACTCGACGTGACGCGCACGCACGCGCCCGAGCGCGAGCCCGGCGATCGAGCTGCCCACGCCCCCGGCGATCATGAGCGTCCACACGTGGTGGAACGTGGCGACGTTCGCGCCGCCGGCGCCGAGCAGCGCGACGAGGACCGCGATGCCGACGACGGCGGCCAGCTGCCGGAACATCGAGAACAGCCCCGACCCGGTCGAGAAGCGGTCGCGCGGGAGCTCGGCGACTGCGGCGGAGCCGAAGCTGCCGAACGACAGGCCGACGCCGGCGCCGGTGAGGAACGTCGCGGGCAGGAACACGGTCGCGTAGTGCGGCGCTGCGCCGATGCGCGTCGCGAAGAGCAGCAGGCCGAGCGCGAACACGAGCCCGCCGGGAACGGCGACGACGCGCTGACCGAAGCGGTCGGACAAACGTCCGGCGATCGGCGAGAAGGTGGCCGCCATCAGCGGGCCGGGTGTGAGCGCGACGCCGGCGCGCAGCGTCGAGTAGTGCCAGACGCCGGTGAGGAAGAGCGCGTTGGAAAGGAGCAGCGCGTAGAACGAGAGCCCGAAGACGAACGCACCGGCGGTTGCGACGGCGAACGAACGCACCCGGAAGAGCGACAGCTCGACGAGCGGCCGCGTCGAGCGGAGCGCATGCGCCACGAAGGCCGTGCCGAGCGCTGCTGCGGCGGCGAACGCGCCGACGATGCGATCGCTGCTCCACCCCCAGGTGCCTCCGTCGACGATCGCGAGCGAGAGCGCGCCGATCGCTCCGACGAGCAGCCCGATGCCGAGCGGGCTCGGGAACGCGGCCGCGTGCTCCTCGCGCAGCTCACGGAGCAGCCGGCGGGCGGGCACGAGCGCGGGCACGCCGATGAAGAGGTTGACGAAGAAGACCGCGCGCCAGTCGAACGCGTCGATCAGGACGCCGCCGAGGGCCGGCCCGGTTGCCGCGGCGATCCCGCCGGTCGCGCCCCAGAGAGCGGTCGCGGTCGCGCGCTGCTCGAGCGGGAACTCGGGGAGCAGCAGGCCGAGCGAGGTCGGGACGAGCGCTGCCGCCCCGATCGCCTGCACGGCGCGCGCGGCGATCAGCACGCCGACCGACGGTGCGAGCCCGCAGGCGGCGGAGGCGGCGAGGAACAGCACGACGCCACCCATGAAGACGCGCTTGCGTCCGACCCGGTCGGCGAGGCGGCCGGCCGGGACGAGCAGCGAGGCGAAGACGATGTTGTAGGCGTTGATCACCCACGAGAGGTCGCCGAGGCTCGCGCTCGTGAACGTCGCGCGGATCGACGGGAAGGCGATGTTGACGATCGTCGCGTCGAGGAAGCTGATGAAGACCCCGACCGAGGTCACGGCGAGGATGAGCCACTTGCGTTGCATGACGAAACCGACTCTACCAAAGATGGGTTTCGTCATGCAACTGTGCTAGTCTGAGCGTGTGCTGAAACGGGACTACGAGGGCCAGAACTGCTCGGTGGCGCGGACGCTCGAGCTGATCGGCGAGCGCTGGACGCTGCTCGTCATCCGCGACGCGTTCCTCGGCCGGCGCCGGTTCGAGGAGTTCCAGGAGAGCCTCGGGATCGCGCGGAACGTGCTCTCCGACCGGCTCGCGAAGCTCGTCGAGCACGGCATCTTCGAGCGCGTGCGCTACCAGGAGCGGCCGGAGCGCTTCGAGTACCGGCTGACGCGCAAGGGCCGCGACCTGCGGCTCGTCCTCGTCGCGCTGATGCAGTGGGGCGACGAGTACCTCTCACCCACGCCACCGCGGATCCTTCGCCGCAAGTCGGACAAGACACCCGTGCGCGTCGAGCTCCGTGCCACCGACGGCGCACCGGTCGACCCGACCGAGATCGAGAACATCGCCGCCTGAGCCCCGCGCAAAGCCCGCGCTAGGATGCGGGCTCTTGCCCTCTTAGCTCAGTTGGTAGAGCACCTCCATGGTAAGGAGGGGGTCAACGGTTCGAGTCCGTTAGAGGGCTTCTTCATGCGCCGGCTAGACGGCGACCGCCTCGCGCGGCTGCGCCGCTCTTCCGGGTGAGCGGGCCGCGACCGTTCGCGCGTACGCGGAGGTCATGATCGTCCAGCTGAGCCAGGTGAGGATGAAGATGCGCTGGCCGACTCCGAAATAGCGGCTGTTGTTGAGTGCGAGTGCGAGTAGCAGAGCTGCGACGGCGCTGATCGCCCAGATGAGTGTCGGTCGTGCGAGGCGCTGCCAGCGGGGATCGAGGCGGAAGCGGCGGCTGGAGATGAACATGGCAGCGATGAGCAGCACGAATGCGATCAGGCTGGCCGTCTGGTGGATCTCGTCGTGCAGGCTCGTCGTCGTCGCGCTTTCAGGGTCGGCGTGGAAGACAGCGGAGACGCAGGCAAGGAGCCCGGCGGTCGCCAGGAGCACCGGTGCGGTGCGCGAGCGGTCGACGAGGCGGCGGTGAAGAATGCCGAGGCAAATGAGCCCGGTGCCGGCGCCGCAAAAGGCGATCCACATCAACCAGCCGGCGCGGCCGAGTGCGAGCTCGCTGACTGCGTCGCTGAGCGGGTGGTAGTGGCCACGCTGAACCACGTGCAGCGCGACGACGATCACGGGGAATGCCGCGAGCCCGGCGAGGGCGGCGTTCGCAAGGGAGCGGTTGGAGAACGTGGACGAGGTCATTGTGATCCTCCGGTGGTCGGGACGCTCCCGACGGTAGGCGCGTCGCGCTCGGGACGCCTCGGCCGCGAGGTCGAACCTGAGGCCGATCTTCGTTGCGGATCTCGTCCTGGAGTTGAGCGGGGATCGTCCCTGGGACGATGCGCCGGAAGGGGCGTCGCGGTACGGTCCGCCGATGAACACCGCGGCCGTTTCGCTGCCGCAACGGTTGCGGCACCGCCCACAGCTCGGGTTGGTACTGCCGGTCATCCTCGCCGGCCTCGTTCAGGTCGACATCTGGGGCGGCCGACTCGCACTGGGGCATATGGTCGGCCCGCGGCCGGTGATCGGCGTGCTCTACGCCGCCACGTCGCTGTCGCTGATCTGGTGCAGGCGCGCACCACTTGCCGTGCTGGCGTTCATCGTCACCGCCGATTCGGCGGTGTACCTCGCCTTCGGGGCGCCGGAGGGCCTCGGCTCCTTCCTGCCGGTCCTCATCGCGTTCTATGCCGTCGGGCGCTATTCCGAACCGGGAAGCATCGTCTTTGCCGCACCGCTCGTGTTCGCCGGCATCGCCATCCACGAGCTAACGGATCCGGTCTACTCGTTCGGAGGTTCTGACGCGGTCTTCTATGCCGTGCTCGCGACAGGCTGGCCGCTCGGGTACGCCTTCCGGCGGCGTGCGTTGGAGAGCGAAGCACTCGTCGAGGGGCGGGAGCTGACGGCACGGGCGGCCGTGACAGCCGAGCGCGCCCGGATCGCGCGGGAGCTCCACGACGTCGTCGGTCACGGGCTCAGCGTGATCGTGCTTCAGCTCGTCGCAGCGCTCTCCCTGCTCGACGCTGCCGACCAGGATCCCATGCGCGATCGGCTGCTGAGCGTCGAGCGAAGCGCACGTGATGCACTCGCCGAGATGAGGCGGCTCCTCGATCTCGTCGATGACGGCGCCGGCGCGAGCCTCGCCCCACAGCCCGGACTCGCCCAGCTCGACCGCCTCGTCGAGGACACGCGCGCCGCCGGCGCCGAGATCGACGTTGCCGTTCGCGGCAAACGCGTCGATCTGCCGGCAGGCGTCGATCTGGCCGCATTCAGAATCGTCCAGGAGTCGCTCACCAACGTGCTCAAGCACGCCCGACCACCCAAAGCGGCGGTCTCGGTGGACTACGGCGCCGACGCGGTTATCGTCGAAGTGATCGACCGAGGCGCGCAACCAGTGGTGGCCACCGGGGGCGGCCGCGGCCTCGCCGGAATGCGCGAGCGGGTCGCGCTCTACGGCGGTGAACTCGACCTCGACGCACGGGTCGACGGCGGATTCCTCGTGCGCGCGCGCCTGCCCTTGCGTCGATGAACACGCCGATCCGGATCCTCATCGCCGACGACGAGGCGATCGTTCGCGACGGCCTGCGTGCGATCGTCGAGCACGAAAGCGACCTCGAAGTGGTCGGCGAAGCGGCAGACGGGGAACAAGCCGTCGCTGTGGCACGGGAACTCGAGCCGGACATCGTTCTCCTCGACATCCAGATGCCGAACGTCGACGGTGTCGAAGCGACACGACGTCTTCTTGCGCTGGCCCGCCCTCCGCGCGTGCTCATACTCACGACCTTCGACCGAAACGAATACGTCTACGAGTCGATGCGGGCGGGCGCCAGTGGCTTCTTGCTGAAGGACGTCCGTCGCGGCCAACTGACCGACGCGATCCGCACCGTGGTCGGCGGCGACACGCTCGTCGCACCCACGATCACCCGCCGGCTGATCGAAGAGTTCTGCCGACGCCCTTCCCGGACCGGCGCAACGCCACCCACACTCGCAGACCTCACTGCACGCGAGCTCGAAGTGCTCCAACTCGTCGCCGGCGGCCTCTCGAACACCGAGATCGCCGCCATACTTGTCGTCGCGGAGACGACGGTCAAGACGCATGTCGCACATATCCTCGGCAAGCTCGGGCTCCGCGACCGCGCGCAGGCCGTCGTCGCCGCCTACGAAACTGGGCTGGTCGAGCCCGGCGCCTCCTGAACTCGATCGCAAGGAGGGGGTCGACGGTTCGAGTCCGTTAGGGCTTCACGTCTTTGGGAAGTTCCACGACGCTACGACGTGCCGATCTCGCCGGGTCTCACGAGTCCGCTCTCGTAGGCGAAGACGACGGTCTGCACGCGGTCGCGCAGGCCGAGCTTCGCGAGCACGCGCGCGACGTGGCTCTTCACGGTGGTTTCGCCCAGGACGAGCGTTTTGGCAATCTCGGCGTTCGAGAGGCCGCGAGCGAGAAGCTGCAATACCTCGTGCTCACGCTCGCTCAGTTCCGCGGTGGCGGTCGGCACCGACCCCGGTTCGGGCCTGCGGCAGAAGTCCTCGATCAGGCGGCGCGTGACGGCCGGTGCGAGCAGCGCTTCGCCACGCGCGACGGTGCGCACGGCGCCGACGAGCTGATCGCGCGTCGCATCCTTGAGCAGGAAGCCGCTGGCACCGGCCCTCAGCGCTCGGTAGACGTACTCGTCGAGATCGAAGGTCGTCAGCACGAGGACGCGTGCTCTCGATCCGGTCGACGCGATACGTTCAGTCGCCTCGATGCCGTCCAGCTCCGGCATCCGCACGTCCATCAGCACGACATCCGGGTCGACGCGGCGGATCTCGGCGAGCGCCTCCTTGCCGTTCCGGGCCTCGCCGACCACCTCGATGTCGGCCTCGACATCGAGCAACATGCGCAGCCCCTCGCGCACGAGATCCTGGTCGTCGGCGAGCACGACCCGAATCACGAGACGACCGGCAAGCTGGCGCGCACGACAAAGCCGCCCCCGGGACGCGGCCCGGTGCGGAGCTCACCTCCGAAGATCGCGACCCGCTCTGCCATGCCGACGAGTCCGTGCCCGTGCCCTGTCGGCCCTGTCGCACCCATCCCATCGTCGACGACCTCGAGCGAGACGAAGCCGGAGCCGCGGCTGATGTGGACTCGCGCCGACGATGCGTGCGCGTGCTTGAGCGTGTTCGTGAGCGCCTCCTGGACGATCCGGTACACCGACAGCTCGAGTGCGGGCGACAGTTCGAGCGCCTGTCCGTCAATCGTCAGCTCGACCTCGAGACCTGTCTCGCGCACGCCCGAGACGAGTTCCTCGAGCTGCGCGATGCCGGGCTGCGGCGCGAGCGTCGCCGACGTTTGCTCCTCCCGCAGCACGTCCAACAGGTGGCGCATCTCGACCAGTGCCTCGCGGCCGCTCCGCTCGATCTTCTCCAGCGTCGAGGCACTGGCGCCCGCGGCGCGCGCCCCCGCCGCCTGGAGCACGACGACGCTGAGATTGTGCGAGACGATGTCGTGCAGCTCGCGCGCCATCCGCGCCCGCTCTCCCGCAACCGCAAGCTGCACCTCGTGCTCGGCGCGCGCTGTGCGGGTCGCGAGCAGTGTGGCTTCCCGGCGGCTACGCACGAAGACGCCCAACAGCCAGACCGCGACGAGCGCGGCGCCGAAGAACGCCGCGGCCCACTCGTTCTCCGCGGCGCGCGAGCCGCGCTGGGTGACGTTCGGGTCATAGGCCGCGTAGACCGCGTAACAGGAGACGATCAGTGCGAGCGCCGCGATCGCCCGCCGCCGTGCGGAATGTGCGGCGACGGAATAGGTGACGACGAACATCGGCACGATCAGCTCTATGCCTTCCGGTGAGCCGCGCCAGACCGAGTAGGCGACGATCGCACATGAGACGAGTGCAGCCGCGAGCAGCGGCGCGGTCCGTCGCAGAAGCATCGGCAGGACAAGGAGGAGCAGCAGCGGCAGCGCGCGCCCGAGCCGCGGCCCGGGAACATCGTCACTGGTCCAGATCTCCAGCTCGGTCAGCGCCAGCGAGACCGCTACGAGCGCGAGGTCGCCCAGCGCTCCCCGAGAGATCCGGAGCCTCATCGACGTGGACGCTAGCGCCGCCATCGCGCGAGCGCATCCTCCGCGCGGACGTCGCAGTTCGTCCGCACGGACGAACCGAATCGGCAGCCCGGCCGCAGACAGCGGCGCGCGCGGCGCCTAGCGTCGGATCGTCCATCGAAGGAGGAACCATGACGCTTCGCGATCCATACGCACTCCCCAGGCTTGCGCTCGCCGCCTCGCTCGTCGTCGCGCCCATCGCCTATCTCGTCTCGACGCTCGCCGCACCTCCGCTCGAGTCCAACGAAGCGGCACAGCTCGCGCAGATGGCGGCACACGCCGATCGCACCTACCTCTTCGCCCTGCTGACCATCGTCGGCTCGATGCTCCTGCTACCCGCGACCGTTGCCCTCACGCAGCTCTCCGCCCGGCGATCGCCCTGGCTCGCCTACCTCGGCGGCGGACTCGTCGCACTCGGAGTGCTGGTCGCGATCGGCGATTCCTTCGGCCTCCTCTGGGAATGGCAGATGACCGCCCGCGGCAGCGACCGCGCTCAGATGGCCGCCCTCTTGCACCGCTTCGACACCGTGACCAGCGTCGCCCTGCTCTTCACGATCGGCGGACTCGCGCTCCTCGCCGGCTGCGCCCTGCTCGCCGCCGCCCTCTGGCGCTCGCACGCCGTCCCCCGCTGGGCCGCCGTTGCGCTGCCCGTCGGCGCGGTCGCGAACATCGCAGGCTTCAGCGCCAACAGCCTCGCACTGCTGGACGCAAGCGCACTCGTGCTGCTCGTCGCGTTCATGCCCGCCGCACTCAAACTGGTGGGCATCGCCTCGGCACGAAGCGAGCTGCGCCAGCCGCTGGCCGAGCACGCGAGGTGACGAAGGGCTCGTCGAGCGCCGACAGGTGACCGCGCAGCGGTCAAGATCGCAGCGTGCGCGTCAGCTCGCCGCGGCGACGAGCGCGCAGAGGAGCGACACCGCGTCCGCGTCGGTGAGGCCCTGTTCGCGTGCGAGGGACTTCCAGGTGGAGAACGAAATCGCATGTCCGAGCGCGGCGCGCTCACGGCGGCGGGCTTTCCCTCGACCGCTGCGCCCCACCATGAGCGCGTCGCGCGCTGCTGCGACATACGAGCGAAATACGGCGAACCGCTCTCGGACGAGCGGAACCGTGTCCTCGTCTCGGAAGAGGTTGTCGAGCATCGCCTCCGTCTGTCGGTAGAACGCGTAGAGCTCGCCGAGGGCGACCCGCAGCCGGGCATCGGGGTTCTCGATTGCCGACCATGCCGTAAGGTCGGGCGGCGGGTTGGCGGCCGCCCAATGGGCTGAGCAGGCGTCGAAGAGCGCTGCTTCATCCGGGAAGTGGCGATAGACGGTCGAGCGGCGAACCCCGGCGTGCGCTGCGACCGCGCTGATCGATGTTCTTGACGGCCCAACCGTTCCATGGAGCGCCACCGCGCTCTCGGTGATGCGCAAGCGCGTCTGCGCTTGGGACTCCGCCCGGCGTTGCATGCGGTAGGTGCGGGTTTTATCGGCCATCACCGTCGCCTGAATATTGACAGCTGGATCATCGACTGTAGGGTTGACGAGACACTACTGTCTAACGAAAAGAGTCTACTGATGCCGACTGCGACCTCCACGCGCGTCCTCGGTCCCCAAGACGGGAAGGCCGGGTTCCTCGGCAGCATCGGAGTTCGCTTCATGATCGACGGCGGCGCAACCGACGGCGGTTTCTCGTTGGTCGAGCACCCGATGGCCGGCCGCGCGCTCGCGGCGCCGCTCCACCGCCACCTGCGCGAAGACGAGTACAGCTACGTGCTCGAGGGGCGCATGGGCGCGCTGCTCGGCGACGACGTGCTCGAGGCTGGGCCGGGTGATCTGGTCGTCAAGCCGCGCGGCGAGTGGCACACCTTCTGGAACGCCGGAGAGACGCCCTGCCGGATTCTCGAGATCATCGCGCCGGCCGGCTTCGAGCACTTCTTCTCCGAGCTCGTCGACATGGGAGGCGTCGTCCACGCCGAGCCGGCAATGCTCGGCGCACTCTGCGAGCGGTATGCACTCGAGATGGACCCGGAGAGCATCCCCGGCCTCGTCGAACGGTTCGGCGTGCGCTTCCCGGCAGACCCTCTCGTCTGAGTCCGTCCGCCCTGATCGCCTGATCAGGGCCCATCGACGCCGCCCCGGTTCGGAGCCGCGTCACTCCAAGCCAGAGGAGAAACACCATGAGACTGAGCTTCCGCTCGATGTCCCCGTCGCGCGCAGGTGCTTGCACCGTTGCCGTACTCGTGTCCGTCGCCGCGGCGGGGGCCGTTGCCGGCTCGGCGTCGGCGACCCCGGCGCGGAGCTCGGCGGCACCGTGCGGTTTCGTCGCGCATGCCGCTGCGTGGTCGTTCAGGGGTCAGAAGGGGACGGCGTACACCGTCGTCGTCGAGGGCGGCGCGCGGTGCTCGACCGCACGCGCCTGGGTGCCCCGCCTGACACGAGAGCATGCGGCCTTCGATCTCAAGCCGGTGCCGGCAGGCTGGCATTGCTCGACGACGGGCGGTGTGACGACGGGGCTCGCGAAGAGCGGGCAGTGCACGACCTCGACGGGCGGGATCGTCGAGTGGCTGCCGAAACTGAAGCATTAGGCGTCGTATCCGTGCCGGTCGTCTCGGACAACGGTCCGGACGCGGCCGGCACGGAGCCTACGTGACCGCGAGAATCGTCTCGACGAGCAGGGCGGTGTCCTGCCAACGCGTGACGGCCACGCAGTCGACGCCCATCGCCGCGACCGGGTGGTCGTTGCCGCCCTGCTCCAGCCGGTCGCCGACGAAGAGGACGTCTGCCTTCGCGATGCCGAGGTGCGCGATCAACATCGTCATCCCGTAGGCCTTGTCGATCCCGTGCCGGGTGACGTCGATCGACGTCGACCCGCCGACCCGCACCTCGAAGCCGGGGATCTCGGTTGCCACCAGGTCGCGCAGCGTGCGCTTCTTCGTGTCGTCAGGATCCCAGGCCTCTTTCTCGGCGACCGGCGCGTTCTGGCCGAGCGCGGAGAACGTCACCTGGCTTCCTCGATCCTCGACCTGACTGCCCCACAACCGAGCGTTCTGAAAGCCGAGCGTTGCCGCGCCTTGGTCGAGCGCGGCGACGATCACGGCCTTGTCTTTCGGCGAGATGTCCTCCGCGTAGACCTGTCGCCACTCCTCCGCGTCCACGCCGTAGCGGTAGTAGCGCGTGCCGCACGTCGGGAGCAGGTGCAACGCACCGAGGCTGGCGGGAGAGACGACCAGCCGATGCAGCAGTTGTGTGCGGAACTGCTCGAAGGAGCCGCCGGAGATGACGCACACCTGAAGGCGCGTGAGCAGTTCCCCTAGCAACGCCGCCATCCGGCCGGCGATCGGCGACTTGCTGTCGGCCAGCGTGTTGTCGAGATCGAACGCGATCACGCGTCTCCGCACGAGCGTTACACCGCCACCCCTGGTCGCTTGCGCTTCGCGGCGGGCGGACGCGGTTTGCGCTTCTTTCGTGCCGAGCGGAACACGGTGGCCGCCGCCTCGCCGGCGAGGAGGCGCTCGAACTGGTCCTTGTCGATCGTCTCGTGCTCGATCAGGATCGCCGCGATCGCGTGCAACTGCGGCTCGTGCTCGACGAGCACCTGGCCGGCGCGCCCGTGCGCGTCCTCGATCAGGCGGTAGATCTCGTCGTCGATCTCGTGCGCCATCTCTTCCGAGTACGACGGCTCGGATCTCAGATCGCGGCCCATGAAGGGCTCCCGTGGATCGGCGCCGAAGACGCGCGGGCCGAGCTTCTCGCTCATGCCGTAGCGCGTGACCATCTGCCGCGACATCGCCGTCGCGCGCTCGAGGTCGTTCGCCGCACCGGTCGTGATCTCCTGAAAGACGATCTCCTCCGCCGCGCGGCCTCCGAGCATCATCGCGAGTTGGTCGAGCAAAGCCGAGCGTGAGGTCAGGAAGCGATCCTCGGTCGGGAGCGACACGGTGAGGCCGAGCGCCTGCCCGCGACTCACGATCGAGATCTTGTGGACGGGATCGGTGTGCGCGAGGAACCGGCCGACGAGCGCGTGACCGAGCTCGTGGTATGCCGTGATCTTCCGGTCGAGCTCGGAGAACACGCGCGTCTTCCGCTCGGGCCCGGCGATCACCCGCATCACACCTTCCTCGAGCTCGGCCTGCCCGATCGAAGTGAGCCCGCGCCGGGCGGACAGGAGCGCCGCCTCGTTGATGAGGTTCGAGAGCTCGGCCCCGGTGAAGCCGGGAGTCGCCGCCGCGAGCTCGTCGAGGTCGATGTTCGCAGCGAGCGGCTTGCCTCTCGCGTGCACCGCGAGGATGTCGTGGCGGCCGCGGCGATCCGGCCGATCGACCACGATCTGCCGGTCGAAACGCCCCGGGCGAAGCAGTGCAGGGTCGAGGACATCCGGCCGGTTCGTTGCCGCGATCAGGATGATGTTCTGGTTGACGGAGAAGCCGTCCATCTCGACGAGCAGCTGATTGAGAGTCTGCTCGCGCTCGTCGTTGCCGCCCCCGATGCCGGCGCCGCGGTGGCGGCCGACCGCGTCGAGCTCGTCCACGAAGACGATGCACGGCGCCGCCTCCTTCGCCTCCTTGAACAGCGCGCGGACCCGGCTCGCACCGACCCCGACGAACATCTCGACGAAGTCGGACCCCGAGATCGAGAAGAAAGGCACGCCCGCCTCGCCCGCAACCGCGCGCGCGAGCAGCGTCTTGCCGGTGCCCGGCGGCCCGTAGAGGAGGACTCCCTTCGGGATCCGCGCGCCGAGCGCCTGGAAGCGGCGCGGCTCGGCGAGGAACTCCTTGATCTCCTGCAGCTCCTCGACCGCCTCGTCGACCCCGGCGACGTCCTTGAACCCGATCGTCGGCAGGTCCGGCGCAAGCCGTTTGGCTCTGCTCTGGCCGAACCCCATGATCTGGCCCACCCCTCCCGCACCGCGCATCCTCCGCATCACGAAGATCCAGACAGCTGCGAGCAGCACGAACGGGAGCAGCGAGATGAGGATCGTCGTCAGAGCCGAGCTGTGGTGCGGCCCCTTCGCGGCAAAGTCGATCTTTTGCCGCTGCAGCAGCGTCTGCAGGTCGAGACCGGACTGGTCGCTCGGATAGTTCGCCTCGAGAACGTTGCCACCAGCAAGCGTCGCCGTCGCGAGCAGCGATCCGGGATCGAAGACGACGCGGCTGATCGACGCCGGCTTCGTGTCGATCCGGGCGATCAGCTGCGACAGATCCGCCGTCTTCGTGGTGTGCGCCGGCGCATGCTTGTGCAGCGAGGTGAACTCGAACACGACGACGCCGATCATCAGCAGCGGCAGCGCCATCCGGAGGGACCGCGAGGACAGACGATTCATCGTGAGAGCCACTCCTCCTCAGCGCAACGAAACTCGCTCGCCCGTTCCTACGCTGCTGAGGTGGGCCTTCGCGCGGCGCCGGAATCGCTCTGGCTCCGCTCCTCTCGAGTGTAGCGTGTCTTCTGGCCACAGCGATCGGCCGTTTCGTCCGTCCTCAGCAGCGCAGGTCGGTTCCCTGCCCGCGGTGTCGCAGAAGCGATCACCGTCGAGCCAGAGTCGAGGAGGACGAAGCAATGACCGCTGGTCTCGTCATCATCGCCGTCGTCGTAGTCGTCGCCGTGCTCTTGGCGGCGTCGTCGGTCCACATCCTGAAGCAGTACGAGCGGGCCGTGAAGTTCCGGCTCGGCAAAGTCGGGGACGACGCGTTCGGCCCGGGACTGATCATGATCATCCCGCTCATCGACAGGATCAACCGTGTTTCGCTGCGCATCGTGACGATGCCGATCCAGTCGCAAGGCATCATCACCCGCGACAACGTCTCGGTCGACGTATCGGCTGTCGCCTACTACAAGGTCGTCGATGCGGTCAGAGCCGTCGTCGCGATCGAGAACGTCGCCGCCGCCATCGACCAGATCGCACAGACGACCCTGCGCGCCGTCGTCGGCAGGCACACGCTCGACGAAACCCTGTCCGACACCGAGGAGCTCAACAAGAGCATCCGCGAGATCCTCGACGTCCAGACCGAGGACTGGGGGATACAGGTCACGCTGGTCGAGCTGAAGGACATCCAGCTGCCCGACACCATGAAGCGCGCGATGGCGCGGCAGGCCGAGGCCGAGCGCGAGAAGCGGGCCAAGATCATCGCCGCCGAAGGAGAGGCTCTCGCCGCGGGCGAGCTTGCTCGCGCTGCCGACGTGATGATGGCCCACCCCCTCGCCTTGCAGCTCCGGAACCTGCAGACGCTCGTCGAGATCGCCGTCGACAAGAACTCCACGGTCGTCTTCCCGGCTCCGCTGATGAGCACGATCCAAGAGCTCGGCGCGTTCCTCAGCCGCGAGTCCAACGCCGCCGCGCCGCTCGCGTCGCTCGTTCCGAACGGGTCGGCTGTCGAGCCCACACCCGGCTGAGCTATCCGTGCAGCAGACGCCGCCGGTTGAGCGCGAGCACGAGCGAGGCGCTCACACCGGCGACGCCTGCGATGAGTGCGGTGCTCGTCAAGAGAAGGCCCGAGGCAAGCGAGAAGTTGACTGCTACGCGCGCCGGTGCGCCGAGCGCGAGCAGGACGCCAGAGGTCGCACCAATGCTGACGACGGCGCCGCCGGCGGTGATCGGCACGATCGATGCCGCCGCAGCCATGCAGAGGATCACGAGCGCGAACGTCGGAGAGAAGCCGATGCCGAGCGCCCAGAGCAGCAACGTGTTCCCCAACGCACGCATCAGCCAGCACCCCGCGAGGAAGCCGGCGGCGGCGAAGGTCGACGACGTGCATGCGGCGCTCCCACCGACCCGGCGACAAGCGCGCTGCAACAGAGCGGATCGTGCGACCAGCCGCACGGTCCCGATGCGCGGCCCGACTGCCAGCACCGCGATACAGCCGACGCAGAAGAGCATCACGACCGCGAGCGGCGCACGAAAGATCGCTCCCGATGTCACGAATGCGGCAACCGCAAGCGGAAGCATCGCGACCGCGTCGACAAGACCGAGCGAGACGATCGAGAATGCGATCGTCTCCAGCCCGAGCCTGATGCCTCCGAGACGACGCAACGTCGCGACCTTGACGACGTAGTCGAGCCGGAACGGCAACACCGCGCCGCTCGCCGCGGCGGCGCCGCACGCCGCGAGGCAGCGGCCGCGATCCGGCCGCGTACTCTCGGGGAACAGCTGCTGCCACCCGAGAGCTCGGAAGACGAAGCTCGCGAGGTACGCGATCCCCGCGCCGAAGGCGAGCTCGAACTGCGCGCCTTGCAGAGGCCAGCTCGTAGCGGTGACGTGACGTCCGACCAGAACGGCGCCGACGATGCCGGTCACGCACACGACCGAGCCGCCGAGTCGGCGGAAGGCCATTCGCGTCATGCGCGAGGGAGGACGAAGAAGGCGATCGTCGCGTACTGGCAGATCACGGCGACGATGACGAGCGAGTGGAAGATCTCGTGGTACCCGAACGTGCGCGGAAACGGATCGGGCCGTCTGCGTGCATAGATCGCCGCGCCGACGGTGTAGGCGAGCCCGCCGGCCACGAGGAGGGAGGCTCCGCCGTAGCCGATGCGGCCGACGATCTGCGGGAAGACGATCACCGACACCCAACCGAGCGCAACACAGGTCGCGGCGGTGACCCAAGCCGGCGCCGCCGGCCACCTGAACTTCGCGATGGCGCCGCCGAGTGCGGCGCCCCAAACGACGAGCAGGACCGGCGCTCGCCAGTCCGGACGCAGCACGATCAATGCGAACGGCGTGTACGTGCCCGCGATCAGCGCGTAGATCATCGAATGATCGAGCAGGCAGATCCAACGCTTGCGTGACGCCTGCCAAGCGACGCGGTGGAAGAGACTGCTGGCTCCGAACATGGCCACGACGCTTGCGGCGAAGACGATCGCGCCGAGCCGGGCGCTGCCGCTTCTTGCATGCAGTCCGAGGGCGACGCCGACCGGGGATGCGACAGCCAACCCGAGCAGGTGGGAAACGCCGCGAAAGCGCGGTGGCGCGACGCTCGCGATCTGCGCCGTGCTCACGCGGCCGGGGCTTTCGGAGCCCATGGGTCGTCGCGTAACACGTGAAGCAACGCCTTGCGGCTCGGTTGTCCCGGCTCCTCGATCGGCGAGAGCGTCTCGACGAGGAAGAGCCGCCGCTTGACGTTCCTCGACCCGGTCGTCCGCTCGGAGTACTTCGGTTCCTTGTCCACGAGCAACCTCCAGCACGGGGTTCACCGCCGGCCGGAGGACTGCGGCCGACCACGGGCTCCAACCCGCGCTGCTGAGGGTGGACGTCCACGACCCGAGGTGGTATGCGCCGTGGGGACCGGCTGCGCCCGTTGTCTCGGACGCGAGCCGTCCTCAGCGTATCACCGTCCACGATGAATCAGGCCGGTAGCGGGCCGTAGGCCTGCACCGCGCGTGTCTTCGTCAGTCGCTTTGTGTAACTCGACGGTGGATCTCGCGCGTCAGCGCCTCCACCTTTTCCGTCAGCTCTTTGTCCTGCCGGGTGAGGTCGTTGTTCGCCGCGAGGAGCGCCTTGAGCTCGTCCGTCTCACGCTTCAGCGCTGCAGCGCGTTCCTGCATGTGGCGCATCACGGCTTCCCGATGCTGCTCGAGTTGGTCGAGCGCGACCTTGTCGCGTTCGACCTGGCGTGTCTGTGCGAGGAGGATCAGCGGCGCGGCATACGCGGCTTGGGTTGAGAAGGCGAGATTCAGCAGGATGAAGGGATAGGGATCCCAGCGAAGACCGACCGCGACGGCGTTGAAGGCAATCCAGGCGACGACGAGCGCGGTCTGCCCGGCGATGTACCTCGGCGTTCCGAAGAACCGCGCGGCAGCCTCGGCCCGGCGACCGAAGGAGTCGTCACCGAAGGCGCTCGGCACGTGAGACATGAGCGGAGGTTCGGGCCGTCACGCGCGGCTCCTGCCCGGCCCCGTCCGGTGGTCGGCTCATTCTTCGGAGATGCCAGAGGCCGAACCGCTCGACGGGCCGCCGCCACCCGAGCCGGATCGGTTGCGTGCCGCAGCGCGGGAGGCGCGTGACGATGCGGCGCCCTTCGCACTCGCCGCCGCAGTAGCGCTGGCCGCGCTTGCCCTCGTCAGCGAACACGCGAGCTGGGATCTGCTCGGACAGCCGTTGTGGTGGATGTGGCTGGTCGTTGCGGCTCCGTATCTCTTCCTCGCCGCGACCCTGATCTTCGGCCTGGGGCGTCTCGTCCGCCACGACCGCAGGCGGGAGATCGTGATCGGGCTCTTGACGGTTGTCTGGGTCTTCAGCGTGCTGGGCGTCGTCGTCCTCGTCGTCTCCCTGATAGCGCACTCCGCGACTCACATCACCGGACGCCAGCTCTTGTTCAGCGGCGGCACCGTGTGGTTCACCGATGTCGTCGCGTTCGGGCTTGCGTTCTGGGAATTGGACTGTGGTGGCCCGCTTGCCCGAGCTCTCGCGACCGCTCCTCGCAAACCGGACCTCCAGTTCCCTCAGGACGACAATCCTCGACTCGCGCGTGAAGGTTGGGCGCCGCGCCTCTGGGACTACTTCTACGTCTCACTGACAAATGCGACCGCGTTCAGCCCGACCGACTCGATGCCGTTGACACGGCGAGCCAAGGCGTTGATGGCGGCAGAGTCCATCCTCTCCGCGATCACCGTGCTGCTCGTCGCAGCGCGCGCGGTCAACATCCTTTCCTGAGTCGGCCGCCACTTGGGGCCGGCCCCGCGACGGAGCGTGCTAGATTGACTGATGACGGCACGACGTGAGCGCTTCGCCTAGGCGAGCCGAGCTCTTTCATCTTGCGTCCCGTCCCATGCGGCAACTCGCCGCAGATCGAGTGGTGAGCGATGAGCACGCCCGAGAGCACAGCCGAGACTCCTGATCTCGATGCAACCGAACGCGCACGGCGGGACAAGCTGACCAACAGCGTCGGCACGCGCCTCGCACAGTCATCCTCCGACGACAAGCTGCCCTGGTGGAAGCGCATTCTGGGACGGCGCTGAGGATGGCGACGCGCAAGCAGAGGCTCCGAGCGGCGGTCGCCGCAGCGCGCGCAGGCAGTCCCGCTGTGAAGCAGCCGGCGAAGCCGCCGAAGAAGCAGGCACGCGGCAAGTAGCGACCGTCGATCGCTCACCGCCTTGACGGCGACCTCGAACACGAGGCCGAGACGGCTTCGGCGTCGTGAGACCACCCCGAGCTGCGGCGAGCTTTCCCCGAATGGAGGGACGACGATGGCGAAACGGATCGAGCACTCACGACGGCACGGTGTCTTCGACCCTCGCTTCACGAGCAGGCGTATTCGCCCGGCCGTAGCTGCGAGAACGGCAGACGCACCGCGTAGATCTCCGCAGGCCCGGTAGGAGGCTGAAGCCCCACGTGCGTGTCGCCATCCTCTCGACGTATCCACCAAGGGCCTGCGGTATCGGCACGTTCTCGCACGACGTACGTCAGGCGCTCCTCACCGCGGACGGGGTCGACGACGTGTCGGCCCTCGTGATCGTCGACCAGCCGTCCGCGCCTCAGAGACCCGAGATCCTCCAGACGATCTCTCAGGGCGCCCGCGGCGACTACGTGCGCGCCGCGCGCGGGCTCGCTCGCACCGACGTCGACGTCGTGCTGTTGGAGCACGAGTACGGCATCTTCGGTGGCCGCGACGGCGAATACGTGCTGTCGCTCGTGAACGAGCTCTCTCAGCCGCTGGTCGTGACTCTCCACACAGTGCTGGCTGCCCCGACGCCGGGTCAGCGACGCGTCCTGAGCTCGCTGTGCGACGAAGCGGAGCGGGTGATCGTGATGACCGAGACCGCGCGCCACATCCTGGAGAACCTCGGGGTGTGCGATCCCGGCAAGATCGCCGTCGTGCCGCACGGGGCGCCGCCCCAGCTCGCAGCTGCGCGGCTGGAGCTCGATTGCGGACGGTCGCCGCGCTACCTCACGGCGACCGCCGGCGGCTTCGAGGAAATGGAAGCTCGCTTCGTGCTGTCGACATTCGGGCTCATCTCACCAGGCAAAGGACTCGAGGTGATGTTGGAGGCGCTTCCCGGCATCGTCGCCCGGCACCCCGAAGCGCTCTACGTGATTGCCGGCCGAACGCACCCGCAGGTCGCGCGGCGCCAGGGCGAGGAGTATCGCCTGCTGCTCGAGCGACGGGTGCTGGAGTTGGAGCTCGGGAAACATGTCGTATTCGACGACCGCTTTCTGTCGGTGGACGAGCTCGCCGACCTGCTGGCGGCGACCGATGTCTTCGTCACGCCGTACGCGAGTCGCGAGCAGAGCTCTTCAGGCTCTCTCACCTTCGCGCTCGCAAGCGGCTGCGCCGCGATCTCGACCCCGTACTGGTACGCGCGCGACGTGCTCGCGTCCGGCGCCGGCACGCTCGTCGACTTCGGTGACGCCGAAGGACTCGGTGCCGCCGTTTGCGCGTACGTCGAAGCGCCCGAGGCGCTCGCGCGTGCACGACGCGAGGCGCGTCGCATCAGCGCGACGTTCGCATGGTCATCGGTCGGCGCGGCGACCGCAACGGCTCTTCGTCAGGCGGTCACGCTCGCGCCGCGGCGCCCGACGTTCGCCGCCGCGGGACTCGAGCTGCCCGATGCTCGAACGGATCATCTCCTGTCCCTGGTCGACGACTGCGGGATCGTCCAGCACGCGCACGGCGCGATTCCGAACCGAGCCACGGGCTACTGCGTCGACGACGTCGCGCGTCTCGCGGTCGTCGCGCTCGAGCTCGAGCGCCGCACCGGCGACCGACCGTGGGCGTCGATCCTGTACCGGTCGTTGGCGTTCCTCAACGATGCGAGCGATCCGGACGGGGCCGGGATGCGGAACTTCATGAGCTACGACAGAAGGTGGCTCGACAGCGCGCACATCGGCGACCACGTCGGCCGCTCGATCTGGGCGCTCGGAGAGGTCCTCGCGACCGCCTGGGCTCCGCCTCTCGTCGATCCCACACGGCGACTACTCGACACGCTCGTCAAATCGCTCGACTGCGACGTGCCCAATCGCACCGCTGCCTATGCAACGCTCGGACTCGCGCACCTCGACGCGGACCGACTCAATCCCGGCGCGCGCCTGCTCCTGCAGCGCTGCGTGACGCAACTCGAGGATGCCTACATCGAGCACGCGGACCACGACTGGTGCTGGTTCGAGGACGCGCTCGCGTACGACAACGCACGACTTCCCCAGGCGTTGATCGTCGGAGGGGCCGCACTCGAGCGGCCCGACGCGATCGAGCGCGGTCTCTCGTCCCTCGCGTGGTTCGGTGACGAGTGCGGCCTGAACGAAGGGGTGCTGCGGCTGCCGGGGCACGTCGGTCGACACCGCGACGAGACCGGGCCGGGAGCCGGAGACGAGCAGCCGCTCGAGGCGTCCGCGATCGTCGACGCCGAGCTCGCCGCGTTCGCGATCACCGGCGACATCGCTCACGGCGCCCGGGCCAAGAGCGCGTTCGACTGGTTCCTCGGCCGGAACAAGCTCAGTCGCCCGCTCTACGACTTCGCCACCGGCGGTTGCTGTGACGGGCTCGGCGACGAGGACGTGAATGCCAATGAGGGCGCAGAGTCGACGCTGGCGTTTCACCGTGCCCACCTCGCAATCGACGCCGCGGGCTTACCGCGCGTGGCGCGCGTCGTCATAGGGGAGCTTGCAGCGTGACGAACCGGGAGCTTTTCCGTCGGCATCCTGCGAACCCGATCCTCACCGCCGCCGAGTGGCCCGACGAGGTCAACGTCGTGTTCAACCCGGCCGCGGTCCAGCTGGCGGACGAGACGATCCTTCTCGCGCGCGTCGAAGCGCGAACGGGGATCTCGCACATCGCGGTCGCTCGCTCCGACGACGGGGTCGGCGGCTGGAAGATCGATCCCGAGCCGCTCCTGATACCCGCGGACGGCAACGACGGCGAATGCTGGGGCTTCGAGGACGCGCGCGTCGTCTGGGTCGAAGAGCTCGGCACGCATGTCATCTCGTGCACGGCGTACGGGCCGGCCGGGCCGGCCGTGTTTCTCGCGACGTCGGTGGAGTTCAAGGCCGTCGAGCGCGTCGGCATCGTCGTCGCCCCCGAGGACAAGAATGCCGCGCTTCTTCCCGAGCGAATCGACGGAGAATGGATCTTGTTCCATCGACCGACCTCGAACTTCGGGAATCTCCATCCGGGGATCTCGCTGTCGCGGTCGCCGGACCTCCGCAGCTGGAGCACCCCGGAAGTCGTGATGACACCGCGGACGGGCGCCTGGTGGGACGCACTACGGATCGGGATCGGGCCGCCCCTCCTGCGAACCGAACACGGCTGGCTGCTCGTCTACCACGGTGTGAAGGAGACGGTCAGTGGCGCGATCTATCGAGTCGGGCTCGCGCTGCTCGACCTCGAAGAGCCGACGCGGGTCCTCCGCCGAACGGACGAGTGGGTGCTTTCGCCCTCCGAGACGTACGAACGTCAGGGCGACGTCCCGAACGCCATCTTCCCGTGCGGCCTCATACACGACGAGAAGAAGGGCGAGTTGCGCCTCTACTACGGCGCCGCGGACACGTGCATCTGTCTCGCTACCGCGTCGTTCGAGGAGACGCTCGCAACTGTCCTGGCCGCGAGCAGCGACTTCGCGGGTTGACGGCGAGCAGGTCGTTCTCCAGAAGCAGCGTCGTCACCTCGCTGATGCCGTACCGCCGCGGAAGAGGAGGGACGGCAGCGCCGCCCCTCCCCGCACGCACGAGCTGCTCGAGCTAGTGGCCGCCGCCACGACCGCCGTCGTCGCTGCCACCGCCGCTGCCACTCGAGCCTCCGCCTTCACCGCCTTCGTCGTCCGAGCGCAGCCGGGTAAGCGTGATCACACCGTTCTGCTGCACGCCGCGCACCTCGACCAACACCCCGAGAGGGACGGTCGGGAGGGTCGAGCCGGCCGGCGCGACGAAGGTGAACGACAGACCGTTCGCGCTCACGACCACCTCGGTCGCCGTCGAGCTCGTGACGACACCCTTCACCTCGACCTCCTGGCCTTCCGCGACCGGATTGACGTTCTCGGCCTCGTCGACCGCGACAAGGGTGAACGTGTTCGCAGCGCCGACGTCCACCGTGAGCCCGATTCGCTGTCCCGGAACGAGCGTGCTCGGCAGTGCGACCCCGGACGGCACGCCGATCGTCAGCGGCAGGCCGTCGAGCGACACGACGAGGGGCGAGACCGTGACGATCGAGCCCTCGATCTGCACACTCCCCGCCTGACCGACCTGGGCCGGCGGCCCCGACTCGACCAGATCGTCGTCATCGCCGAAGCGGATCCGGAACTCTTCGACGACCCCCGCTCGCAGACCGCCATGATCGGCAGCCGAGGCAAGCCTCCGTCCGGACCGACGGATCATCACGACGCTCCGGCCGCTCGCAAGCAACGTGCCGCGGGCGACCGTGCGGACAACCGTGCCACGCACGAGCGCGGTATGAACGCGCCCGAGCACATCGAGCCGTGACAGGCGAATGGTGCCGTCGTGCAGCCGGATCCCCTGGACACGGATCCGCTCACCGACCGCGGTGCGGGCAAGACCGCCGCGCACCGTCACGCCGACGCCGTGTGCACCGGCGAGGAGCAGCGTCCCGCGCTGCTTCTGCTTGGCGACCACGGTTCCGGAGAAGCGCCCGGCGTTCGCCTGCGCCGGAAGCGCAACCACAAGGAGCGCCGCCGGCACCATCAACATGCGAAGTCTCATCAAGTTCTCCTTCCTGGGCAGTGTTCTCACCGCCAGAAATCAGCGGCTCGATCACAAGGAGTGGCGGCAGGCGAAAAAGTCGCGACAGATCAGTGGTCGCCGCCCGGGCCGCTCGAGCCGCCGCCGTTGCTCGTGGAGCCACCGTCGGAGCCGGAGCCGGACGAGCCGCTGCCGGACGAACCACTGTTGCCGGAGTCACCGCTCGAGCCCGAGCTGCCGCCGACGTTCGGGCCGCCGTCCGAGCCGGACGGGCCTTCGGTCGGCGACGAGGGACCTGGGCCTCCGCCTGCGCCGTCGATCACGAGCGTCGGCGCGATCGGCGTCGCGACCGCGCTCGGCCCGGGGCCGCCGTGCGAGTCGGAGCCGCTTCTCGTGCTGTCGCCGCTCCTCGACTCGACCGTCGTCGAGTCCTCGTGAGCGCTCGATCGACCGCGGCCGGTGTCGCGATCGTCGCGCACCCGCACGCTCGGCGTGCGTGCCGCGACGACCGCCGGCCGAATCGTCACCGGCGTCGCGGCGGCGGCGTCGACACTCGACACCGGTCGCGGCGCCGAGGCGACGTGCCCGGCAGCGTGAGTGACGCGCGGGTGCGGCATCCGGTCGCTGCCCGGAACGAGGACGGCGCCGGTCGTGAAGACGAGAGCGCCGAGCCCGACCGCTGCCGTCCGCGACGCCGTCGACAGCGCCGGGCTCGGGCCGTCGCCGAACAGACGCGCAATCAGGTTCAGCCACGGGGCGCCGCCGAGCGCCGCACTGCCGCGCCGCAGCTGCGCGCGCAGCGTGTGGCGCGCGCGATTGAGCAGCGATCGCACCGACGGATGGCTCAGGTCGAGATCGGCGACGAGCTCGTCGTAGCTGAGCCCGCATACTTCGCGGAGGAGCAATGCTTCGCGCTGCGACTCGGGCAGGCGCTCGATCGCGCGCCAGATGCCGGCCAGCTCACCTCGGCGCGCGACGAGCGTCGCCGGATCCTCCTGCGCGGCGTCCTGCGACTCCGGATCGAGGGTCGCGGTCTGCCGCCGGCGTGCGCGGGCCCAGCTCTCGTGCCGGGCGATCGTCGCGAGCCAAGCGCCCGGGTCACGCGGTGCCGTACCGCCGAGCAGCGCGTTGAACGCCGATACGAACACCTGCTGCGCAGCGTCCTCGGCGTCGTGACGATCACGCAGGATCGCGCCGCAGATCCCGCGCACCTGCGCACCGTGCGCCCGGTACATGACGTCCAGCTCTTCAGCCGGCCGAAGTCGATGTGCGGCGGTTGCCATGCGGCGAACGGTTCTACGCCGCGGCGGCCGATGCGGTTTGGCGATGAGTTCCGCGGACGCTGCCGGTCTGAACGTTCACTCGCTGACAACCCGAAGGAGAGCGTCATGGCCGCCACGTACACGTTCGACGTCTTTTCCAGCCTCGATGGCTTCGCCTCCAACCGCGGCGACTACGGCGGGTACTGGGGCAAGCAGGGGCCGGAGCTGCTCGACCACCGGCTCGCGCTGTACGACGACGAGCAGCGGCTGGTCCTCGGCGCCACCACGTACCGCTTGTTCGCGCAGTTCCTGTCGTCGAGTGACGTCCCCGAGGTAGGCGACCCCTGGGTCACGCGCATGTTGAGCGTGCCGACGACCGTGGTGTCGAACACGCTCGCAGGACCCCTCGCATTGCCGAACGCAACCGTGGCGAACGGAGACGCCGTCGACGTCGTGGCGCGGCTCAAGGAGGAGTCGGACGTGCCGCTGCGCTCGCACGGGAGCCTGGCGATGAACCGCGCGCTGCTGGCCGCCGGTCTCGTCGATCTGATCCAGATCACGGTGTACCCGGTGATCACGGGTCAGAGCGGCGAGGACCCGGTCTTCGCGGGCTCGGCCGACTTCGATCTCGACCTGGTCGAGAGCCGGACACTCGACGGGAACATCCAGGAGCTCGTCTACCGCCCGAGCTTGCACGCGTTGACGACCTGAACGTCGCTGGAGCCGTGGACACCGATCGCGTGTCCAGCTAGTCGAGCGGGCCGCCGGGCGGGAGCAGCTGATGGCTTTCCACCACCGCTGCCGCGACGTCTGCAAGCCGGCGGCCAGTGCGCTGCGAGTGCTGCCGTAGCAACGCGAACGCCTGGTCCGCATCCAGCTGATGACGTGCCATGAGGATTCCCTTTGCCTGCTCGATGATCGCCCTTCGACCGAACGCACCCTGGAGATCGTGGTACTCGGCGAATCGCTGCAACGTGATGTCGATCGTGCTTTGAAGCTCCTCCGCGCTCGTGTCGACGATGTACGCAAACACACCGCGCTTTGCCGCCTCGTGTACGTAGTGCGGGTCGCTCGCCGAGAGCAGCGCGATCACGGGGCAGAAAGCCTCGTGGACGATCTCCGCGATCAGCTCGAGCGCCTGCGAGGACGAGAGCCCGACGCCGACCAGGGCAACGTCGGGGCGCTCCTGCTCGGTCACCGCCGCGATCCCACGTACGTCCTCGTGCGCGATCACGTCGTGGCCGAGCTCCGACACGACCTTCACGAGAAGGGCCAGACGATCGCGACGCTCGTTCGCGATCAGGATGCGCAGCCGCCGAGACCCGCCGTCGGGCATCGGCGCCAGTATGCTCCCCTCGGTCGCGCCTCGGCAAAGCCGAGGCCCATGGGGGGGAGGAGATGAGATGAACGTCGAACCCGACGGCGCGACGGAACAACCGCCGCCGCCCGCGTCGCCAACGGAGCCGGTCGAGGATCGCACCGCACGGCTGCGTCGCCACGGCCGCCGTGGTCGCCTCTACGCGTCGGCCTTCTTGCTCGTCGCGTTGGTTGTGATCGTCATTGCGCTCGCAGTCGCGAACACGCGCCAGGTCACTGTGAGCTGGGTCGTCGGCAAGACCCACGCCCCGCTCGTCTGGCTCGTCCTCGCGACCGCCATCCTCGGCTGGCTGCTCGGGATCGTGACGAGCATCGTCTTCCGGATGCGTACGCGCCGGCGGCGCGCGAACTGACCGTCAGTCGGGCGGCGGAAGTGTCTGAACGACGCCGTCGTCCGGGCCGACGGATGCGGGCGGGCGCGGAGGCGCATCCGGCGCCGGAAACGGCTGGAGCAGCAGCAGATGACTGTCCACGATCGCCGCAGCGACGTCTGCGAGCTTCCGGCCGTGACGCTGCGAGTGCGCGCGCAGGACCGCGAACGCACTATCGGCGTCGATCCCGCGGCGGGCCATCAGGATCCCCTTCGCCTGCTCGATCGTCGCGCGGCGCCCGAAGGCGCCCTGAAGGTTCTGGTACTCGCTGAAGCGCTGCAGCGTGATGTCGATCGCGCTCTGCAGCTCTTCAGGCGTGCCCTCGATGATGTAGGCGAAGACACCGCGCTTCGCCGCCTCATGGATGTACGCGGGATCGTTCGCATGAAGCAGAGCGATCACCGGGCACGAAGCCTCACGGACGATCTCTGCGATCAGCTCGAGCGCGTGGTCGGACGAGATCCCGAGGCCGACGATCGCCACGTCCGGCTGTTCGCGCGCGGTCGCAGTTCCGACCTCCTTCACGTAGATCTCACGCGCGATGACGTCGTGGCCGAGACCGATCACGACCTGCGCGAGCAGGTCCAACCGGTCACGCTTCTCGTTGGCGATCAGAACGCGGAGATGGCGTGTCTCGTCGTGCACGATCTAGAGACAGCTCCGACGAGCGACGGCGCGCTCGATCGAGCCGACGGTCCCGAAAGACGCTGCTGATTCGGTTAGGGCGCTCACATGGCCTCCAGTGGTCGAGTAAGGCTGACCGGCGCAGGCGGTCGGCCAAAACTGCTCCAACCCGCAACAGCTATGGGAGGACATTTCGTCGGGCCGCGCGATTTGGAGCCCGACGAGACACACGACGACGCCGACTTCTTAAGACGTGGTCGCTCCGAAGAGTAGCACCGTCCTCCGCCCTCGCTCTCGAAACGAATCGGGCAGCAAGAACGGCACGAGAAAAAACCCGCACACCCGCCGCCACCGTCGCGGCCGGCGGCGCGGTGGCTGGACCCGACCTACTTCTTGTCGGTCTTGAACCAGCTGCGAATCTTCGCGAGCAGTTCGTTCATACAGCCACCTTACTCCCTTGAGCCGCGGCGCGGACGGCGGGCTCGTGCGCGCGGACGTTCGCCCGACACCGCGAACCCGAGAGCATGGCCGAGGCGGCCGGCGATCTTGCCGACGTCACCCTGCTGCTCCGGGAGCACGAGCGTGAACGCGGTACCGCTGCGACCGGCGCGGCCGGTGCGTCCGGCGCGGTGGACGTAGTCGTCGTCCGTTCGCGGCGGGTCGAAGTTGATCACCTGCGTGATCGCGTCGACGTCGAGGCCGCGCGCGGCGACATCGGTCGCGACGAGTGTCGACACCTTGCTGCTCTCGAACTGCGCGAGTGAGCGCTCGCGCGCGTTCTGCGACATGTTCCCGTGCATGACGACGGTGGAGACGTTGTGGTCGCGTGCAAGCTTGCGCGCGAGCCGGTCGGCGCCGTGCTTCGTTCGCACGAAGACGAGCGATAGACCGTCTGCCTGGCCGATCGTCTCCGCGAGGCGGCCGATCTTCGTGCTCGCCATCACCGGGATGAAGCGATGCTCGATCGTGCCCGGAAGGTCGTCGGCCTTGCGCTCGAGGCGAATGTGCACCGCGTTCGCGGTGTAGCGGCCGGCGAGCTCCATCACCTTGCCCTCGAGCGTCGCCGAGAAGAGCAGCGTCTGCCGGTTGGCCGGAACGTCGCGGAGCACGCGGTCGACCTGCGGGCGGAAGCCCATGTCGAGCATCCGGTCCGCCTCGTCGAGGACGAGCACGCGGACATCGCGCAGCGACACCAGGCGGCGCTCGATCAGGTCGTGCAGGCGGCCCGGCGTCGCGACCAGGATCTGGGCGCCACGCGCGCGCCTCGCCTGCGCACCGACCGACGTCCCGCCGTAGACCGCTGCGATCCGCAGCGAAGATGCCGCAGCAAGCGGCGCGAGCTCGTCCACGACCTGCGAGGCGAGCTCACGCGTCGGCACCAGCACGAGCGCGGACGGACGGCCCGGCGCGCCGGCGATGCGCTCGACGAGCGGGATCCCGAAAGCGAGTGTCTTGCCGGAGCCCGTGGGCGACGCCACGAGGACGTCGATGCCGCTGAGGGCGTCCGGCAAGACGAGTTGCTGTACGGCGAACGGCGCCGTGCAGCCTCGGCGCGCAAGCGCGCGCACGATGGGTGCGCTCACGCCGAGCGCGGAGAACGATTCCTGCATGTGTTCACTCCTTGTCCTGCCAGGGTCGAGATAAGAGACTCGAAACGCCCGGAAAGGAGGAACGAGAAGCCGATCTCACGGCGCCGAACGGCAACCGTGCAAATCACGGTAGCACGGGACGCTTCCTGGGCCGTTCAGGTCACGAGCCGACGGCGAGCTGCCGGTCGAGCCACGTCTCGGCGTCGGCGACGGGGACGTTCCGTGCGAGCGCGATCTCGCTCGTGAGCAGCCCGCGCGCACGCCTCACGAGCTCACGTTCGCTCGGTGCGAGCCGCGAACCGGAGCCGCGAGCAGGAGCCGTCTCGCGAAGATGCCCGTCGCGGATGATCTCGGCCAGGCCGACCGCGTCCCCCAGCTTCGCCAGTGCCTCGCGGCGACGCTTCAGCCACGAGTCGCCGCTGCTGGGCGGAGCGTCGCGGAGAACCTGCTCGACGGTCGCAAGCCCGGACTCGTCGACCAGCCCGCGCAGCTGTTCCTGCGCCAGCGCGAGCGGAAGCTGCACCGACAAGCCGCCGGCCAGGGCAACGACCACCACCGTCTGCTGTTCCCCGAGAACGCTGCGCGTCTCGCGCGCCTCGACCGTGCCGGCGCCGTGAGCCCCGTACACGACGACGTCGCCGACGTCGAGGTTCACCACCTGCGCGGCTCGGCGGCAACGGCCGACACGTCGCCGTGCTCGTCGACGGAGACGACCAGTCGCCGCTCGCCGCCGCCGACGCGACTGAACCGTCGTGTCAACGGCGAGCGCGGGCGGACGATCACCGCTTGCACCGCGGTCCGCGTCTCGATCGAGTAGCCGTCGCCTGCCCGCCGGGCGAGGTAGGCGTCGAGCGCCGCCGCGCGGACATCGTCACGCGCCGCCCCGGTCACCGTTCGAGCGCCCGTCCGAGCTCGCCGCCTGCGACCACACAGACCGCGCAGCTGCCGAGTTGCACGACGAGCTGCCCGTCGCCTCCCCAGAAGCCGCGCTCGAACTCGTCCGGTCTGATCACGAAGCCGCTCTGACGCGAGCCGACGTGGAAGAACAACGTCTCGACCTTCGCGTCGTCGCCGCGCAGCAGCACCTCCTGTAACCGCGCGTCCAGCTCGCCGCGATCGAGCCGGCCCGTTACCACGCCGGCGATGAACGGCGAGCCTTCCGCACCCGAGAACAGGACGAGCACCTGCCGGCCGACCAGGCTCAGCAGCGCCTCGAGCGTCTGCTCGAAGCTGAGCTCGGACGCACCTTCCGGCAGCCCACCTCCGGAGAAACGACTCACGTGAACGAGATCATCGTGCCTTCCATCGACCGCTCCCTTCTCGGCACCAGTCCCGCGAGAGCGGCTGCTCTCGCGGGACCATGGAGCGGACTAGACAGCGACGACGCTCTTCGCCTCGGGACCCTTCGCCCCGTCGACCGCCTCGAACTGCACCTGCGCGCCTTCGGCGAGCGACTTGAAGCCGTCGCCGGCGATCGAGGAATGGTGGACGAACACATCCTTGCCACCATCCGCGGGGGTGATGAACCCATACCCCTTCGCGTCGTTGAACCACTTGACGGTTCCGGTTGCCATACAAACACCTCCTCTACCACGAAAGAACGGGCAGAGGACGCGCACACTGCGCAACCGGCACTCGCTCGGAATCTTTGTTCACACTAGCACGAACCGTTCGCGGCCTTGGCCGGACGAACGTCACAGCGGCGAGCGCGTATGGTTGGGATCTACCGAAGGGACTCTAGATGCCGCTGGTGCACGAATGTGCTCACGAGGGCTGCCACATCCTGACCATGAGCCTCTACTGCCTCGAGCACGAGCAGCCGGCCGGTCGCCGCGTCGACGAAACCCTCCTCGCCGCTGCGTCGGCGGCCGCCGACATCAGCCGCGAGGCGGACGAGCCCTCCTAGTCGTCGCCGACTACCGCTTGTCCCTCTTCGCCTGCCGCTTCTCCTTGAGCGTCTTCTGCGCGGGCTTCTTCGCCATCGCCTTCTTCGCGTTCTTGTCCTTCGCTGCCATCACGGCCTCCTCTCGATTGAGACACGACGCCTGAGCGCCTGGTTCTCCTCGCGCGGCACACGCATGCGCATCAGACCGGCGACCACGTGGCATGGCCGTCGCTCGCACGGCGGACCGCCTCGCTCTCGCGCTCGGTGAACTGAACGGGCTTCCGCAACGAGGGCGGCGCGTTGATCGCGCCCGCCATGCTCGCCGCCGCCGTGGCGGCTCCCGCCAGCAGCCCGAGCTCCCACAGCGCCGCGACGATCGCATGCGCATCACAGCCGTCGACCACAGCCCTGGCTCCGTCGAAGCGCACGAGCGTCAGCCGACCGTCCACGCTCACGTCGCCGCGTCGAGGCTCAGGCCTGCGGCGGACGTCTTCGCATCGCAGCGGAGAGGCTCCATCGGGCCTCCGATCCCGCCACGGCTCGGCGGCCGACGGCCGGAAAGTCGCGACGCTCGTGTCCTCGTAGCCTAGCGCCCCGCGGAGTTGCAGGCGCTAGACGAAGACTCCCTGGAGCCGTCCCGAGCCGATCCAGCGCTGGGCGATGACGACGACGGCGACAACGGGGACGCAGCTCACGAGAATCAGCAGCGCCTCGACGGACAGAGGCGCCGCCGTCTGCAGCTCGAGATTGCGGAGCGGGTAACCGCCGCCGGTGGTCCCGGCCGCGAGCTGCTCGGCGATGCCGAGCGCCACCGGGAACCGGCCGGTGACGTCGTACGACCAGTACATCGCCCAGGGCAGGAAGTAGTTCGTCCAGCTCGCGATGAAGTCGAGCACGACGACGATCGCGACCGCGGGCACGGAGAGAGGCAGTGCGACGTAGCGAAAGGCCTGCCACTCGCTGCAGCCGTCGCTGCGCGCCGCGGCGACGAGCCCGTGAATGCGCGGAGTGTTGAAGTAGAGATACGCGATGTACACCCCGAACGGAAAGAGGCCGTAGGGCAAGATCACCGCGAGCGGGCTCGTGAGCAGGTGGAGCGCGTGCGCCTCGAGCGCAAGCGGCAGGACGAGCGCGTTGCTCGGGATCAGCATCGCGAGCATCGTTGCGATGAGCAGCGGCCGGCGGCCGACGAAGTCGAACGTCGCGAGCCCGTAGCCGGCCGGTATCCCGAGCGCGACTGCGATCAGCGCCCCCGAGCCCGAGTAGAGAGCGGAGTTGCCGACCCACGTGCCGAGCTCGCCGGCGGTCTGAGTCAGCACGTCCCAGTTCAGGTGAACCTGACCGAGCGAGCCGAACCCCAACGCCGACCCGTCCACCGCGTCCGCCTGCGTCCTCGTCGTCTCGAGCAGCAGCCAGACGACCGGGAGCGCGAAGAAGACGCCCGCAGCGGCGAGCAGGCACCACGCGATCAGCTGTCGCAGCCCCGGTACGAGCCGGCGAGGCGACCATGGACGCGAGCGCACGGAGATGTTCAGGGTGATCGAGATGTCGAACGAACGCATCGGTTAGTCCACGGAGAAGAGCCGGGTGCGAAAGACGAGGGCGGCGGCGCACACCACCGCGACGACGAGCAGGTCGACGGAGATCGCAGCTGCCTCGTTGAAGTTGTCGTGCTGGAAGGCAAGGAACGTGGCAAGCGTGTTCGGCGACCAGGTCGCGTCCACCATCCCCTTGCTCGCCTCGCTGACGAGCTGCGGCTCGGCGAAGAGCTGCGTCCCGGCGGCGAACGTGACGATGAGCATGTAGACGATCCATCTCTTGATCAGCGGGACCTTGATCCAGAGTGCCGTCTTGATCGGGCCGGCCCGATCGAGCGCGGCCGCCTCGAGCACCTCGTTCGGGATGTTCGCGAGAGCGCCGTGGATCACGAGGATCCAGCCGCCGGCGCCGCACCAGAAGGCAATCAGGGCGAACGCAACCGGCAGGTTCCCGCCCGCGAGCGAGTCCCCGAGCGTCTGCCGGCCGAGCGCGCGCAACACGAAGTCCCACGGGCTCGGGCCCGGCTGCAGCATGAACAACCAGAGCAGCACGCTCGCCGAGCCCGCAAACGCGGCCGGGAGATAACACACGAAGCGGAAGGCTGCGCCGAGCCGCCTCGAGAGCGTGTGCGTCACGAGGCACAGGCCGACTACGACGACGACGAGCGTCGTCAGCCAGATCGCGGTGAACACGGCGATATGCACGAACGCGGGTACGAGCTGCCCCGCACGGAAGGTGTCGACGAAGTTCGCCAACCCTGTGAAGGCGCCGCCGAACGACGTCACGGCGAGATCGAATGCATACACGGCCGGCCAGATGCCGACGAGCACGAGCAGCGCGACGTATCCGCCGACGAACAGATAGCCGGCACGCGAGCGCGAGCGGACGCCTGCCGACGCCGTCACATGCGAACCGGACGCTCGAGACCCGCGACGGCGTCGGCGGTGAGCTCGGCCACGCTCGTCACTCCGAGAAGCCGAAGGGTGCGCGCGAGGTCGTCGTGCAGAAGCTTCGCAAGGTGATCGACGGCCTGCTCGCCTCCGGCCATGAGCGCATAGAGGTACGGCCGCGCGACGAACGCCGCCCGCGCGCCGTAGGCGACCGCCGCCGCGACATCGGCACCCGACCGCACGCCGCCGTCGAGATACACCTCCAGCCGGTCACCGACCGCGTCGACGACTTGCGGAAGCAGCTCGAGCGGCGTCGCTGCGCGGTCGAGCTGGCGACCGCCGTGATTGGAGACGGCGATCCCGTCCACGCCGGCTGCGGCGATGTCGATCGCGTCGTCGACCCGTTGCACGCCCTTCACCACGATCGAACCGCTCCACGACGAGCGCAGCAACTCGAGATCGCCGAGCGTCACTGACGGATCGAAGGCGCTGTCGATCAGTGTCATCACGTCCCGTGCGGGTCCCAGCGTCTCGAACGCGAGTGGCTCCGTCGTCAGCGCATCGAAGAGCCAGCGCGGCTTCGCCAGCATGCCGGCGAAGGTCCGCATCGTCAGGGAGGGCGGGAAGGTCAACCCGTTGTAGACGTCCCGATGACGCGCGCCGGCAACAGGTACGTCGACGGTGAGCACGAGCGCGGAGTAGCCGGCCTCGGCCGCGCGCGCCACGAGCTCGCCGGTGCGGCCGCGGTCCTTCGAGACGTACAGCTGGAACCACCGCTCGCACTCCGGCGCCTCCTCGGCGAGTCGCTCGGGGGACGTCGTGCCGAGAGTCGAGAGCGCGTACGGGATACCCGCGCGCGCTGCGGCGCGCGCCACCGCCCCTTCACCCGCGCAGTGCATCATTCTCGTGAACCCGGTCGGCCCGAAGATCACCGGCATGGCGACCGTGCGCCCGAGCACGGTTGTCGACGTGTTGACCGAGGCGACGGCGCGGAGCACGTGCGGGTGGAACGTGACTCGCTCGAACGCGGCGACCGCGCGATCCTTGCTCAGCTCGCGCTCGGCGGCGCCGTCCACGTAGTCGAACACCGAGCGCGGTGTTCGCCGCAGCGCGAGTGTGCGGAAGTCGTCGGCCGTGCGCGCACGACTCCACCGCGGAGACCGGTGCAGCGAGAAGCTCGGCGCGACGAATCTGCCGACGTCGGCAAGCCGCGGCAGGCGTCTCTTCATCGGCGCGACTGGTCCTGCATGCGCCAGACGAGCGGCAGCGTCGGTCCGCCCTCCGGCAGCTCGAAGTGATCGACGTACTCGCCGATGAACGCCTGCCAGCGCTCGTTGGCCGGGTCGTGCTCGAGCTCGGCCACCGCGGCGGCGAAGTCGTCGCAGTCGACCAGATGGAAGAGATCTCGACCGCTGCGCCAGATCCACCAGTCGCGAATCCCGGCGCGGCGGTGCGCCTCGACCAGGTCGTCCGGGATCCGCTCGTGCGCCGCGTCGTACCCGGCCTCGCGGCCGGCCTGCAGCACCGAGTGCAGCGCCACGTAGCTCATCGGTTAATTGATACTACGATCATATGAGTTCTCGTGGAAAGATCGGAGCAACTTCACCTTATACCGTCGCATTTCCCGCCTCTTCGCCGAACGGCCTTGACAAAGATCGGGTCAATAGAGTACAAGTCTCGACCCAGATGGAGGGCCAGGTCGGAAGCAACGAGCGAGGAGGAGCAATGAGGTTTCGCAAGCCGCAGGTGGCCCTGCTCTGTGCGGTCGCGACGGCCACCGTCGTCGCGGCAGTGCTAGGGCTGCAGAGTTCGTCGCCGGCCCACGCGGCCCGCGCCGCTGCCCCGGTCACGATCGGGGTCGCGCTGACGTACAACAACACGGCGTTCTGGTCGGCGTACATCAACTACGAGTCGCAGTACGCCAAGCAGATGAACATCAAGCTCATCGGCCCGCTCCTCGCGGGCACGAACGCCGCGCTCCAGAACCAGCAGGTCGAGGAGCTCGTGAACAGGGGCGCGAAGGCGGTGATCGTCAACCCGGAGACCGCGGTCAGCCTCGGCCCGGCGATCGACTACGCGGCCAAGCACGGCGTGAAGCTCATCTCCGTCGACACGATCGTGGGCGTCGGGAAGGTGTACATGGTGGTGCGCGCCTCGAACCTCCAGTACGGCGAGGCCGCATGTCTCTACATCAGCCACCACGTCCGCTCCGGCGACGTCGTCGACATCGAGGGCGACCTGACGTCGTCGAACGGTGCAGACCGGACGAACGGGTTCAACCAGTGCATGAAGGAGAACGACCCGGGCGTCAAGGTCCTGTCCGAGCCGACCGTCTGGGTCGAGGCAACGGCAGCGACCGACATCCAGACCGCGCTCGCCGCGTACGGATCGAAGATCAAGGCGATCTACGACCAGTACAGCGGGCCGGATCCGGCGGCGATCGCAGCCGTCGCGAAGCAGGGCCTCACCGGCAAGGTGATGATCATCGGCGACGACGGCGTCCCGTACGAGATGTGCGACATCCAGCGCGGGTACATGTCGGCGGCCTCGTCACAGCCGGCGAACCTCTATGCGCAGGGCGCGCTGACGTACGCGCTCGACGCAGCGCAAGGCAAGGTGCTGAAGGTGGGCCAGTCCGCCGTGGGGGCACCGACGCTCCAGAACGTGACCTACAAGGGTGACGTCAACCTCGGCGACCCGATCGTGGCTCCGTTCGTCACGAAGACGGCGCTGACGCTGACCGGGAAGGGTGTTCCGACCGTGGCGACGCCGATCAAGACGACGGCGGTCACGGATGCGAAGCTCTGGGGGAACGTGTACGGAAAAGCCCACGGCGGCGTCTGCGCAGGCGTAGCGAAGCCGTAGGCATCAGCTGCCGGCCGGGCGGGCGACACGGATCGACGTGCCGTCCGCCCGGCAAGCAGCGCCTCCGCAGCGGAGGCGCAACGCCGATGAACGAAGCGAGTCAACCCCAGACCAACGAGCACGCTCCGCCGATTGTCGAGGCGCGCGGAATCAGGAAGCGCTTCGGCAACACCGAGGCGCTGCGCGGGGTCGACGCCGCGCTCCACTCCGGCCACTGCCTCGGGCTCGTCGGGCGGAACGGTGCCGGCAAATCGACGCTCGTCTCGATCCTGTCCGGCCTGCAAGCACCCGACGCGGGCGACATCCGCTTCCAGGGCGAGCCTGCGCCGGCCCTCGACGACGTTCGCGCCTGGCGCAGCCGCATCGCGACCGTCTTCCAGCACTCGATGGTGGTGCCGCAGCTGACGGTCGCCGAGAACATCTTCCTCGGCGATCTCCCCGGCCAGCGCAACCTCGTGAACTGGCGCACGACGCGTGTCGAGGCGCGCAACGTGCTGCGCGAATGGGACTTCGACGTCGACCCCGGCGCCGAGTGCGGCACGCTCACCGTCGAGCAGCGCCAGATTGTCGAGATCGCCGGCGCGCTCGCACGGGGGACGCGCGTGCTCCTCCTCGACGAGCCGACCGCCGCGCTCGAGCGCGATGCCGTCCGCCGCCTCTTCGAGCGGGTCCGCGCGCTGGTCGCCGCCGGCGTCGCCGTGCTCTACATCTCGCACCACCTCGAAGAGGTTTTCGAGATCTGCGACGACGTCCTCGTCCTGCGAGACGGCGATGTCGTCCTGAACGCGCCGACCGGGACCTTGACCGAGGACGAGCTCGTCACCGCGATGGTCGGCGAGCTCGACACGGTCGCGGCCGCGAGAACCTCGACCGCCCGAACGTCGCGCCGCCCGGCCGCGGCCCCGAGCGAGGAGCGCCTCGTCGTGAGCGACATCGTCGCCGAGTCGTCCCGCGGTTCGCTGCTGGGCACGTCGCTCGTCGTCCGCGCGGGTGAGCGCGTCGGCGTCACCGGCCTCCTCGGCGCCGGCGTCGCGACGCTCGGCCGCGTGATCGCCGGAGCGCACGCCTACCAGTCCGGGTCGGTCCGCCTCGACGGGCGGCTGCTGCCGGCCGGGCGCCCGGACGCGGCGCTCGCCGCCGGAATCGGCTACATCCCCGAGGACCGATGGCTCGAAGGGTTCGTTGGCCAGCTCGGCTGCGCGGAGAACATGACCATGAGCATCAGCCGTCGCCTCGCCGGGCCGCTCGGCGTGCTCAAGCCGTCGGCGCGGACGCGCGCGGCACGTCCGCTCGCCGACCAGCTGTCGCTCGTGTCCCGCGGGCTGAACCAGCCGGCCGGCGAGCTGTCGGGCGGGAACCAGCAGAAGGTCACCGTCGCGCGCGCCGTGGCGAGCCGGCCGAAGCTCGTCGTCGCGATCACGCCGACGCGCGGCGTCGACGTCGCGTCGAAGGAGCTCCTGCTCGCCGCGCTCGCCGATCTCACCGAGAGCACCGGCGCGAGCCTGCTCCTCGCGAGCGACGAGTTCGACGACCTGCAGATCTGCGACCGGGTGGTGATCCTCGTGCGCGGACAGGTGTTCACGGAGTTCAGCGAGCCTCCGTTCGACGACGAGGAACTGATTGCGGCGACCGAAGGACTCACGACCGCGGGGAGGGAGCGATGACCGAGATCGGTCAACCGGCGGCGGGCGCAGTGGAGCTCGGGCCGCTGTTCGACAATCGGAGCCGGCGGCTCGCCGCCGCGGCGTTCGTACGTGGCGCCGCACTCCTGCCGGTGATCGTCGTGCTCTTGGTCGTCGGCTCGTTCATCAGCCCCGTCTTCCTCACGACGTCGAATCTCGCGCAGGTCGGGCAGGAGATCTCGGCGCTCGGGGTCGTGGTCGTGGGCGAGGCGCTGATCATCATGATCGGCGGGATGGACCTGTCGCTCGAGTCGACCTTCGGTCTCTCGGCGATGGTCGCGGCGTGGCTCATCATCCCGGTCTCCAACTACGGCGAGGGCACGCAGTGGAGCCCGTACCTCGGCATCCTCGCGCTGCTCGCGGTCGGCGTGGTGATCGGCTTCATCAACGGCATCGCGATCGTGAAGGGCCGGCTCAACGGCTTCATCTGGACGCTCGGGATGACGGTCGTCCTCGGCGGGATCCAGGACGGGATGGTGAACGGGCAGTCGCTCTACAACCTGCCCCCCGCGTTCAACTGGCTGGGCTCGGCGTACGTCGGCTCGGTTCCCGTCTCGCTGATCTTCACCGCCGCGATCTTCACGGCCGTCGGCCTGTTTCTCCGCTACCACACCGTCGGGCGCCAGATCTACGCGATCGGCGGCAACCAGGCAGCAGCGCGCGCGGCCGGCATCCGCGTCGACCGCGTTCGGATCGGCGTGTACGTCGCCGGCAGCGTGCTCGCCGCGATCGGCGGGCTGATCGAGGCCGGGCGCGTACAGGCGGTCGCGGCAGACCAGGGGTACGGCGAGGGGATCATCTTCAACGTCTTCGCCGCCGCCGTGATCGGCGGCGTGAGCTTGAAGGGCGGCCGCGGCGGCATGGTCGGCGCCGCGAGCGGCGTCGTGCTACTCGGGCTGGTTCAGAACATCCTCGACCTCGGCGGCGTCAACAACTACTGGATCCTCGCAATCACCGGCGGTGTGATCCTCGTCGCCTTGATGATGGCGCGCGTGATCGGCGGCGAGGTGACCGCCGAATGACGCTCGGCCGCCCGACGGAGACGCGCTAGGAGATGAAGATCGCCTCCCTCGACGTCCGGGACATCCGCTTCCCGACGTCTCTCTCGCTCGACGGTTCCGACGCGATGCACCAGCGTCCGGACTACTCGTGCGCCTACGTCACGCTGAGGACCGATTCGCCCGGCGAGCTCACCGGCTGCGGCCTGACGTTCACGAACGGACGCGGCACGGAGATCGTGGTCGCCGCGGTCCGCGCGCTCGAGCACCTCGTCGTCGGCCGCACGCTCGAAGAGATCACCACCGAGATGCGCACGTTCTGGCGCAGCCTCACCTCGGAGGACCAGCTGCGCTGGCTCGGACCGGAGAAGGGCGTGATCCACCTCGCGACGGGCGCGATCGTCAACGCCGTCTGGGACCTGTGGGCCAAGCGCGAGGGCAAGCCGCTCTACCGCCTGCTGATCGATCTCGAGCCCCGGCAGCTCGTTGACGCGATCGACTTCCGCTACATCGACGACGCGCTCTCACCGGCGGACGCTCTCGCGATCCTCGAGGCGATGCGCGACGGCCGGGAGGCACGAATCGCTGCGCTCGAGGAGTCCGGGTATCCGGCCTACACGACCTCGGCGGGCTGGCTCGGCTACACCGACGAGAAGGTCACCGCGCTCGCGCAGGAGGCGGTCGCGTCGGGGTTCACCCACATCAAGATGAAGGTCGGTCAGGATCTGACGTCGGACGCCCGCCGTGCGGCGCTGCTCCGCGGCGTGCTCGGATCGCACAGCTTGATGATGGACGCCAACCAGTACTGGGGCGTCGACGAGGCCGTGGCGGCGATGCGCGTCCTCGGCGCGTACGACCCGTGGTGGATCGAAGAGCCGACGAGCCCGGACGACATCCTCGGCCATGCGCGCATCCGGCGGGAGATCGCGCCGATCCGCGTCGCGACCGGCGAGCACGTCCAGAATCGCGTGATCTTCAAGCAGCTCTTCCAGGCGGATGCAGTCGACGTGTGCCAGCTCGACGCCTGCCGCGTGGGCGGCGTGAACGAGGCGCTCGCGATCCTGCTGCTCGCCGCGAAGTTCGAGATCCCGGTCTGCCCGCACGCGGGCGGCGTCGGCCTCTGCGAGTACGTTCAGCATCTCGCGATGTTCGACTACGTCGCCGTCAGCGGCACGACCGAGAACCGCGTGGTCGAGTGGGTCGACCACCTGCACGAGCACTTCGTGCACCCGGCCACGGTCCGGCACGGACGGTACGTCGTCCCGACCGCACCCGGCTACAGCATCGAGATGGTTCCCGAGTCGCTCGACCGCTTCGAGTTCCCGGGCGGCGCCGCCTGGAGCCCGCCGCTCGCACTCGACGGAACCGTCGGCGCGGTATGACGGCGACTCCCTCAGCTACCGTCCGGGAGCCTTCGTGCCCGCGTCCGTAACCGATCAGGCGATCGCGAAGATCAAGGACCTGATTCTGTCGGGGGAGTTCAACCCCGGCACGAAGCTTCCCCGCGAGCAGGACCTCGCCGCCCGCCTCGGGCTCTCGCGAAACTCGCTGCGCGAGGCGGTGCGCGCCCTCACGCTGATCGGCGTGCTCGACACACGGGTGGGCGACGGCACGTACGTGACGAGTCTCGAAGCCGACGCACTGCTCACGGGGCTCGGCCTCGTCGGAGACCTGCTCGAAGGAAGCACGTTGATCGAGGTGCACCAGGTGCGCCGCATCCTCGAGCCGGTGGCGACGGGTCTCGCAGCGACGCGCCTCACGGAGGCGGACTTCGGCGCGCTCGAAGGGTGTCTCGAGCGGATGGACGCGGCCGAGTCGACGCAGGCGTTCATCGACGCCGACACCGAGTTCCACCGGATCATCGTCACTGCGTCCGGCAACGCCACCCTCGCGTCGCTGATCCAGAGCCTCTCGGGCGGCATGGCCCGCGCGCGGCTGTGGCGGTCGATCACCGAGCACGGCGCGATCGAAAGCACCAAGCAGCGGCATCGCGACATCTACGACGCACTGCGCGCGGGCGACGCCGAGCGCGCCAGCGCGGCCGACCTCCTGCACCTCGCCGACGGCGAGCGCTGGCTGCGACGCTGGCTGGCGCGCGACGAGCGGCGGCCGGCCGGCGACGACGCCTGAGCTCCGTCGTGGCCGTGATCGACGCGCACCAGCACTTCTGGGACCCCGCACGCGCCGACTACCCGTGGATGACCGATGACGTCGCGACGCTGCGGCGACGGTTCGGCCCGGAGGATCTGGAGCCGTTGCTGCGCGCGAACGGCGTCACGGGGACCGTCGTCGTCCAGGCGCGCCAGGAGCTCGCCGAGACGAAGGAGCTGCTCGCGCTCGCAGAGGAGTGGCCGTTCCTCCTCGGCGTCGTCGGCTGGCTCGACCTCACGGGTGACGTGCCGGCGCAGCTGGCGGGGCTCGTAGGCAAGCTCGTCGGCGTCCGGCATCTCGTGCAGGACGAGCCCGATCCGTCATGGCTCCTCCGCCCCGACGTGCAGCGGGGCATCGCCGCCGTCGGAGACGCCGGGCTCGTCTACGACCTGCTCGTGCAGACGGACCAGCTGCCGGCGGCGATCGAAACCGCTCGACGTCAACCGAGCGTGCGCTTCGTCCTCGATCATGTCGCGAAGAGACCGCGGGGCGACGACGACGCGTGGCGCGCCGGGGTCACTGCGCTCGCAGCATGCGCGAACGTGGTCTGCAAGGTCTCCGGGCTCTTCACGGAACATGCTCCGGAGGAGACCGCTGCGCTCGCGCTCGAGTGGTTCGGCCCCGAGCGGTGCATGTTCGGCTCGGACTGGCCGGTCTCGACGCTCGCGGTCCCCTACGAGCAGACGCTCACCGTCGCGGCCGGCGACCGCGACGTCCTCGGCGAGACCGCGGTCCGCACGTACGGGCTCGAGACATAACCTCTACGAGACGTCCGCGACGGCGGCGCGAAGCCGCCTCAGGTTCCGCATCGCATCGTCGCCGCCACGCCCGAACAGGTCGTGCAGGCGGAGGTACTCGGCATAGAGCGCGTCGTACGCGCCGCGCCCGCCCGACGGCCGGTAGACGGTGTCGCGAAGGTGCGCCATCTGCTCCGCGGCCAACGTGATCGTGCTGAACGCCCCGCCGGCAACGGCTCCCCACATCGCCGCGCCGAGCGCCGGGGTCTGCGCCGAACCGGCGACGGAGATCGTCCGCCCGGTGACGTCGGCGAAGATCTGCATCAGGAGCGGATTCCGGTCCGGCACGCCGCCGCACGCGACGATTCGCTCGACGGGCAGCCCCGCGCGCTCGAAGCCGTCGACGACCACGCGCGTGCCGAAGGCAGTCGCCTCGAGCAGCGCCCGGTAGATCTCGGCCGGGGTGGTCGCGAGCGTCAGCCCGACGACGAGCCCGCTGAGCTCGGCGTCGACGAGCACCGACCGGTTGCCGTTCAGCCAGTCGAGCGCGAGCAGCCCGCTCTCCCCGGGACGAAGAGTCGCGGCCTTTGCGGCGAGCGCGTCGTGCGACTCGCCGAAGCCGCGCACGAACCAGCCGAAGACGTCGCCGAGGCCCGACTGCCCCGCCTCGTAGCCGAAGAGGCCGGGCAGCACGCCGTCCTCGACGACGCCGCACATCCCTTCGACGTCGACCAGCTCGTCGCCGAGCAGCATGAGCCCGTTGCTCGTGCCCATGATCATCACCAGCGTGCCCGGCTGCGTCACCGTCGCCGCCGGCACCGACGCGTGAAAGTCGAGGTTCGCCGCGGCGACCGGCGTGCCCGGAAGGAGCGTCGTCCACGACGCCGCCGCCTCGGATAGCGCACCCGCGCGCGCGCCCGGCGGAAGGAGCCTCGTGGACATCTTCTCGTCGACGACCTGCTCGAATCGGCGGTCGAGCGCCGCGAAGTACGAGGACGGCGGGAACCCGTCTCGCTTCGACCACATCGCCTTGTAGCCGGCGGCACAGGCGTTCCGCGACTCGACGCCGGTGAGCTGCCAGACGACCCAGTCGCAGGCCTCGAGCAGTCGCTCCGCGCGTTCGTAGACCGCCGGCGCCTCGTCGAGGATCTGCAGCGCCTTGGGGAAGAACCATTCGGAGGAGATCTTCCCGCCGTACCGTGCGAGCCACGGCTCGTCGCGCTCGGCGGCGAGCGCGTTGATGCGGTCTGCCTCCGGCTGCGCGGCGTGGTGCTTCCACAACTTGACCCACGCGTGCGGGTGCCGGCGCAGCGACGGCAGCTTGCACAACGGAGTTCCGTCGCGAAGGGTCGGGAGCATCGTGCACGACGTGAAGTCGATGCCGACGCCGACCACGTCTTCGGGACGCACGCCACTTGCCGCAAGCGCGCGCGGCACCGCTCCCTGCACCGCGCGGAGGTAGTCGTCGGGATCCTGCAGCGCCCAGTCGTCTGCCAGCGCAACTCCGTCGCCCGGCAAGCGCTCGTCGATCACGCCGTGGTCGTACGCGTGCACCGCCGTTGCGAGCTCGCGACCGTCTGCGACGTCGACGAGCAGCGCACGCGCCGACTCCGTGCCGAAGTCGATGCCGAGCGCCGCCTTCACGGCACGGGCTGGCCGTAGTACGCCGCGGCGCCGCGCTTGCGGGCGAAGTGCCGCTCGAGGAGCGCAGCCGGCAGCGACCCGGAGCCGCCGAGGAGGTGCGAGCGGAACGCGCACGCCGCGACGGCCTCGAGCGCGATCGCGTTCTCGACCGCCTCTGCCACGTCCGTGCCCCACGCGAACGGCCCGTGCCAGGCGACGAGCGCCGCCGGCATCTCGGCGGGACCGAAGCCTCGGGCGGTGAGAGCCTCGACGATCACCTCGCCGGTGCACGCCTCGTACGCGCCGGCAATCTCCTCCTCCGACAGGGAGCGCGTGACCGGCACCGGCCCGCGGAAGTGGTCGGCGTGCGTCGTCCCTGCACACGGGAGCTCGCGCCTCGCCTGCGCCCACGCGGTGGCGAACGGCGAATGCGTGTGCACGATCCCGCCGACGCCGGCGAACGCGCGGTACAGCACGAGATGCGTTGGCGCGTCCGACGACGGCCTGCACGTGCCGTCGACGACGTCGCCGGTCGCGAGGTCGAGGAGTGGGACGTCCACCGGCCGCAGCAGCGAATAGTCGACCCCGCTCGGCTTGATCGCCATCACGCCCGCGTCACGGTCGACTGCGCTCGCGTTGCCGAACGTGAGCACGACGAGTCTCGCCTCCACCAGCGCCCGGTTTGCGGCGACGACCTGTTCGCGCAGCTTCTCGAACATCTACGAGATCTCCACCAGCTCGATGCCGGCGATCCGCGCGAATGCGCGAACGACATCGGGCGTGACCGCGAGGCTGAGAACCGTGTGATGCGAGCCGCCGGCGGCGAGCCACGCCTCGGCGGCCGCCGCGAGGTTCGGCCGCGGGCGCCAGACCGCGTGCGCGACCGGCAGGCGCGGCAGCGGCTCGGGCGGCGGCACGACGTCGACCTCGCTCGCGAGCAGGCGGAACCGGTCGCCGAGATCGACCAGCGCGACGTTGACCGCCGGCCCCTCGCCGGCTGCGAAGACGAGGCGGACCGGATCGTCGCGGCCGCCGATCGCAAGCGGGTGGCATTCACATGACGGACGCGCGGCTGCGAGCGAGGGACACACCTCGAGCATGTGCGCGCCGAGCACGAGGCCGTCGCCCGCGAGGTCGTAGGTGTAGTCCTCCATGAACGACGTGCCGCCGGCACGACCTGCCGCCATCACCTTCAGCGCGCGCAGCAGCACCGCGGTCTTCCAGTCGCCCTCGGCGCCGAACCCGTAGCCGTCCGCCATCAGCCGCTGCACCGAGATGCCGGGAAGCTGCCGCAGGCCACCGAGATCTTCGAACGTATCGGTGAACGCCTTCACGCCGCGTGCCTCGAGGAACGCACGAAGGCCGAGCTCGATCCGGGCCGCGTCGCGCAGGCGGTCGTGACGCTCGCCGCCGCGCCGGAGATCCGGCGCGACGTCGTAGCTCTCCTCGTACTCGCGTACGAGCTCGCCGACGCCGGACGCGTCTTCGACCGCCTCGACGAGCTCGGTGACGCCGTAGCCGTTCACCGCGGCGCCGAGCCGGAGCTGCGCCTCGACCCGATCGCCTTCGGTGACCGCGACCCGGCGCATCGTGTCGCCGAAGCGCGCGACGCGCAGGTGCTGCAGCTCGTGCCAGCCGCAGGCTGCGCGCGACCAGTCGCCGATCCGCCGCTGCAGGTCGGGATCGTCCCAGTGACCGGCGACCGTTGCGCGCCGCACACCCATGCGCGTCAACAGGAACCCGAGCTCGCGGTCGCCGTGGGCCGACTGGTTCAGGTTCATGTACGCCATGTCGATCTCCGCCCACGGCAGCTCGCGGGCGAACTGCGTGTGCAGGTGCAGGAGCGGCACGCGCAGCGCGGAGAGACCGGCGATCCACATCTTCGCCGGCGAGAAGGTGTGCATCCAGACGACGAGGCCCGCGCATGCGCCGGCCGCGCCGGCCTCGAGACACAGGCGCTCGATCTCCTCGGACGAGCGGACGGCGCCGCGGCCGCGTACCCGGACCGGAACGTGCGGGCTCGCGTCGAGCGCCGCCGCCACCCGGCGCACACGGTCCTCGACGGTCGCGATCACGGTCGGGCCGTAGAGATCCTGCGTGCCGGCGACGAGCCAGACCTCGCGGTCTCCGAGCGGCATCACCGGTCGACTCGGGCGGCACCGCCGGCGACGAGCCGCTCGACCTCGGCGCGCGTCGCGCTCGACGTATCGCCCGGCGTCGTCATCGCAAGCGCGCCGTGCGCCACGCCGTACGCGAGCGCCGACTCGACATCCTCGCCCTCGAGCAGGCCGAAGATGAGGCCGGACGCGAACGAGTCGCCGCCGCCGACGCGGTCGAGGATCTCGAGCCCGTCGAACCGCGGGCCGACGTGGAAGCCGTCGCGGCTCCGGCACACCGCCGTCCAGTCGTTCACGCTCGCGGTGCGCGCCTGCCGGAGCGTCGACGCGACGAGCGCGAGCTGCGGATGGTCCTCGAGCACGCGTCCGAGCAGCTCTTCGTAGATGGCGATCTCCAGCTCGAGCAGGTTGTCGTCGACTCCGTCGAGCCGGTAGCCGAGCCCGGCGGAGAAGTCCTCCTCGTTCCCGAACAGCACGTCGACGAGCGGAACGAGCGCGCGATTCACGCGCGCGGCTGCCTCGACGCCGCCCTGCGCCTTCCACAGCGACGGCCGGTAGTTGAGGTCGTACGAGACGACGACGCCGTGGCGGTGCGCCGCCTCGACCGCCTCGAGCGCGACCGCCGCCGACGTCTCCGACAGTGCGCAGAACACACCGCCCGTGTGGAGCCAGCGCACGCCGTCCGCGCCGAAGAGGCGATCCCAGTCGACGTCTCCCGGCTTCAGTTGCGACGCCGCCGAGTGCCCTCGGTCGGAGCACCCGACGGCGCCGCGTACACCGAACCCCCGCTCGGTGAAGTTGAGCCCGTTGCGAACCTCGCGGCCAACGCCGTCGTAGGCCCGCCAGAGGAGGTGTGCGCTCTCGACGCCTCCCTGCAGCATCAGGTCCTCGATCAGCCGGCCGACCGGGTTGTCGGCGAGCGCGGTGACGATGCCCGTGCGCAGACCGAAGCAACGGCGCAGCCCGCGCGCGACGTTGTACTCGCCGCCGCCTTCCCACGCGCGAAACGTGCGCGCGGTGTGGATCCGCGCCTCGCCCGGGTCGAGACGGAGCATCACCTCGCCGAGCGCAACGAGGTCGTAGCGGCACTCCTCGCGCGGGCGCAGCTCGATCATCCGGCCGCCACCGTCGCGGCGCGGGCGCGACTCGTCACCTCGGCGAAGCTGCGCTCGGCGACGAGCGTCCGGTCGGCGATCCAGCTGCCGCCGCACGCGAGCACCTGCGGGACGGCCAGGTACGAGGCGAGCGACTCTGCATCGATGCCGCCCGTGGGGATGAAGCGCGCGTGCGGAAACGTCGCCGAGACGGCGCGCAGGAACGCGGGCCCGCCGAGCTGTGCCGCCGGAAAGACCTTGACGACGCTGCAACCGAGCCGCAGGGCGCGCCCGAGCTCCGACGGCGTCGCGACGCCGGGGAAGAACGGCAGCCCGAGCCCGGCGCAGGTCTCGACGACCTCGTCGTCCGTGCCGGGCGCGACCGCGAAGGCCGCGCCGGCCGCACTCGCGGCGTGCGCCTGCTCGGGCGAGAGCACCGTCCCGGCGCCGACCAGCATGCCCTCCACCTCCGCCGCCTTCGCGATCGCCGCTTCGGCGGCCGCCGTGCGGAAGGTGATCTCGATGCACGAGATGCCGCCGAGAAGGAGCGCCGCGCAGAGGTCGGCGACGAGGGAAGGATCATCGACCGCGACGACGGGGAGCACGCGCGCGGCTGCGAGCGCGTCGAGCACGGCCTGCTCGCTCACCGGCCGAGCCAGCCGCCGTCGACGGGGAGCACCGCCCCGTGGATGTAGTCGGCGGCGGGAGAGCAGAGGAAGACGATCGCTCCCGCGATGTCCTCCGGATCCGCCCACCGTCCGGCCGGGATGCGCGCCAGGATCGCCGCGTACCGCTCCGGATCGTCGCGCAGGGCCTGGGTGTTGTCGGTGCGCACGTAGCCCGGCGCGACCGCGTTGACGTTCACGCCGCCGGCCGCCCACTCGTTCGCGAGTGCCTTCGTCAGGCCCGCGACGCCGGACTTCGCCGCGGTGTAGCCGGGGATGTTGATGCCGCCCTGGAACGAGAGCAGTGACGCGACGAAGACGACCTTGCCGCGCCCGCGCTCGAGCATGTCGCGCCCGAGCTCCCGCGTCAGGACGAACTGCGCCGTGAGGTTCACGGCGAGCACGCGGTCCCACAGCTCGTCGCCGTGCTCGGCCGCCGGCGCGCGCTCGATCGTGCCCGCGTTGTTCACGAGGATGTCGACCGCGCCGACGTCCTCGCGCACCTTCGCGACGAGCTCGTACACGCTGCTCCGGTCCGCGAAGTCGCAGCGATAGGAGACGCCCGGGACGTCGTCCGCCGCCGCGCTGACGCCGACGACCCGCGCACCCGCGGCTGCGAGCGCATCCGCGGCAGCGCGCCCGATCCCGCGCCGGGCGCCGGTGACGAGCGCGGTCTGCCCGGCGAGGTCGGGCACGGTCACGCGCGGCAGTCGACGAGGATCTTCATCGCCTCGCGGCCGGCGAGCAGCTCGGCGAAGACCTCGGGAACGCGCTCGATCGGCTCGACCGCGGTGAGCAGCCGTTCGATACCGAGGCTTCGGGCGGCGAGGAGGGAAAGCGCCGCCTCGAAGTCCTCGGGCTCGTAGACGCGCGCGCCGCGCACGTCCAGCTCTTTCCAGAAGAGGTCGAAGAGCGCGACCGGCTTCGGCTCCGGGAAGATCGCGACCACGACGACGCGGCCCCGGATCGCCGCATGCCGCGTTGCGGCGAGAATGCCGGCCGCCGAGCCCGAGACCTCGAACACGACGTCCGCGCCTGCACCGCCGGACTCCGCTTCGATCGCAGCGTCGAGCTCGTCGCCGGGCTCGACCGCCGTGAGCTCGAGGGCGTGCGCGAGCGCCCGGCGCCCGGCGTCGACCTCGACGAGGAGGACGCGCGCGCCGCGGGCGCGCGCGACGAGTGCGATCAGCGTCCCGATCGGGCCGCCGCCGATGACGAGCACGAGCTCGCCGGAAGCGACCTCACCGCGGCGCACGTCGTGGCACGCAACGGCGAGCGGCTCGGCAAACGCGGCAAGCTCGAGATCGAGCCCGTCCGGCACCCGGTGCACCGTGAAGGCGGGCACGGTCCACGACGCCTGGAGCGCGCCGGGGGAGTCGATGCCGATGAACCTGAGGTTGCGGCCGACGTGGCTGTGCGCCCGGTCGGCGGCCGGCACCTCGCGCGTGTCGAGCGGCCGCACGACGACGGGGTCGCCCGGGCGCAGCCCGTCCACGTCCGGGCCTACCTCCGCGACCGTGCCCGACATCTCGTGCCCGATCACCCGCGGCCCGCCGATCCGCTCGTCCATCGCGCCGTGCGCGATGTGCAGGTCGGTGCCGCAGACGCCGCAGTAAGCGACCTCGAGCCGCACCTCGCCCGGCCCGGGCGGGACGACCGTGGCCGGCCCGACCGAGAAGACGCCCTGTCCTTCGTAGGTGACGGCGCTCATTTCGTCATACCATCATATGAATCGCCGCGCACGGGTGCAACTCAGGTCGGCGCGCGGCCGCGGAGCACTCCCCGGTCGCGCAGGGCGGGCCAGAGCCCCGGCGGCACGCCCGCCTCGTAGAGCGAGGCGTTCCGCTCGACCTGCGCCGGCGACCGCGCGCCGAGGCAGACGCTCACGACGGCGGGATGCGCGAGCGGAAAGGCGATCGCCGCAGCGGGAAGCGTGGTGCCCGCGGAGACGCAGAGCTCGGCGATCAGGCGCGCGCGGTCGACGATCGCCGGGGGCGCCTCGCCGTAGTCGTAGTGGTCGCTGCTCGCCGGCGTGTCCCGTGCGAGCAGCCCGCTGTTGAAGACGCCCGCCGCGACGACGCCGATGCCGCGCTCCTCGCAGAGCGGCAGCAGCTCGTCGAGCGCGCCTTGCTCGAGCAGCGTGTAGCGGCCCGCGAGCATGAACGTGTCCATGTCGGTGTGCCGCGCGAACTCCGCCAGCATCGCCGTCTGGTTCATCCCGGCGCCGATGCCGGACACGACACCCTCCGCGCGCAGCTCCTCGAGGGCCGGGTAGGCGTAGCGCAGCGCGTCGGTCCAGTGATCGTCCGGGTCGTGCAGAAAGACGAGATCGACGCGGTCGAGACCGAGCCGCTCGAGGCTCGACTCGAGCGAGCGCAGGATGCCGTCGCGGCTGAAGTCCCAGACGCGCCGGTGGGACGCGGGGACGTCGAACCCCTCGTCGTCGCGACCCGAGACGTGCGCAACCGGCTCGAGCAGCCGGCCCACCTTCGTCGAGACGACGTACTCGTCGCGCGGACGGCCGGCCAGTGCCACGCCGAGGCGGCGCTCCGACAGTCCGAGCCCGTAGTGCGGCGCCGTGTCGAAGTAGCGGATCCCACGCTCCCACGCGGCGTCGACGGTGGCGTGCGACTCGTCGTCGCCGATCGCGCGGTAGAGGTTGCCGAGCTGGGCGCACCCGAGCGAGAGCTCCGTGAGGCCGAGCGGCGACCGCGGGTAGTGCCTGCGCGAAATCGAGCCGCGTGCGGTCAGTGCCAGAACTGCCCGGGGCGGGCGCCTTCGCCGACGTCCAGCGGGAGCGGCACCGCCTGCGCCGACCGCTCGTGCTCGACGCGCTCCGTGGCGGTCTTCCGGCGGCGCGCCAGCGCGCCGAAGAGCGACCACTGCACGCGCGGAAGACGCTGTGCGGCTGCCATCGGCGGATGATCATATGAATCCGCGGGCGTGTCAACGTCGCGGCGAAGCAGGAGGAGGCGGCTCATCCGCGGAGGCGCGCGCCCGACGCGGCGTCGAAGAACAGCGTCGACCCTTCCTTCACGAGGAGGTGGACGAGCTCGCCGTTGCGCGGCGCCGCGCTCGGCTCGCCGCGGACGATGACGTTGCCCTTGACGTTCGCGCCCTCGGCAACAGGCCCGTCGGCGCCGACGAGCTGCGCGTAGACGAAGGCCTCGGCGCCGAGCTCCTCGACGATGCTGACGGTCGCCGGGATTCCGTCGCCCGCGGCCGCGAGGCTCAGCGACTCGGGCCGGATGCCGACGGTGACCGCTTCGCCCGGGCGGGCGGGCACGCTCGGCGCCGCGACGAGCGTCGAGCCGAGCCGAACGCCGCCGGCTTCGGCGATGCCGTCGACGAGGTTCATCGGCGGCGAGCCGATGAACCCCGCCACGAACGCGTTGACGGGGTCGGCGTAGAGCGTGCGCGGTGTGTCGCACTGCTGCAGGACGCCGTCGCGCATGACGGCCACGCGATCGCCCATCGTCATCGCCTCGACCTGGTCGTGCGTGACGTACAGCGTGGTCACCCCGAGGCTGCGCTGCAGCGAGGCGATCTCCGCCCTCGTCGCCACCCGCAGCTTTGCGTCGAGATTCGACAACGGCTCGTCCATCAGGAAGACACGCGGCTGCCGCACGATCGCGCGGCCCATCGCAACGCGCTGCCGCTGCCCGCCCGACAGCTGACGCGGCTTCCGCTCGAGGTACTCCTCGATGTCGAGGATCTTCGCCGCCGCACGGACGCGCGTGGCGATGTCGCCCTTCGCGACGCCCGCCATGCGCAACGCGAAGCCCATGTTCTGCGCAACGTTCATGTGCGGGTACAGCGCGTAGTTCTGGAAGACCATGGCGATGTCGCGATCGCGCGGCGCGAGGTCGACAACGTCCTTGCCGTCGATGCGGATCGCTCCGTCGTCGACGTGCTCGAGGCCGGCCAGCATGCGCAGCGACGTCGTCTTGCCGCAGCCGGACGGGCCGACGAGAACGAGCAGCTCCCCGTCGTGGACGTCGAGGTCGAGTCTGTCGACCGCCGCCCGGTCCGACTTCGGATAGACCCGCGTCGCCTGCTCAAACGCCACCGTAGCCATAGGTCCTCCTCACTCCTTCGTAGCGCCCGCGAGCATCCCCGAGACGAGAGCGCGCTGGGCGAACAGGAACACGATCAGTACCGGCGCGATCGCGATGATCACCGCCATTGCGAGGTCCGGCCGGTGCAGGACGACGATGCTGCTTCCGGCGGTGAAGTTCGTCGGGTTGAACGACGCGGTCGAGCCGATCAGCTGCTGCAACCCGATCTGCACCGGGTACTGCGAGTTGTCGTACGTCATCACGAACGGCAGGAAGAAGTTGTTCCACGACGCGACGAACGCGAAGAAGCCGACGAGCGACACGATCGGCCGCGCCAGCGGGAGCGCGATGAACCGGAAGACCGACCACTCGCTTGCGCCGTCGATCCTCGCGGCCGCGAGCAGGTCCTTCGGGATCGTCGACGAGAAGTAGATGTAGGTCAGGTAGACCCCGAACGGGAAGAAGCCGAACGGCAGGATCAGCGACCAGATCGTCCCGTACAGACCGAGCTTGTTGATCTCGAGGAACAGCGGCAGCACGAGCGCGGTCGCCGGCATGATCATCACGACGAGCGTGATCGAGAGCAGCGCCTTGCGGCCGATGAAGTGCGTCAGCGCGAGGCCGTACCCGGCCGGGATCGCCGCGAGCACCGCGAGCGCGGTGCCGCCGACGGAGTAGATCGCCGAGTTCTTCAGCCAGATCAGCATGCTGTGACCGCCGTAGGTCACGATCCGGTGGAACGTCTGACCGAGTGTGTGGAAGCTCCCGAACGCGAAGGGCGACTGGGTGAGAAGCTGCCCGTCGGTCTTCGTCGGCGCGAGGAACAGCCAGACGATCGGGACAAAGAAGAACGCAGTGAAGAGCAGCAGCACGGCGATGCCGACGAGCTGCAGCGCGTGACGGCGAGGGAACGCCATCACTCGGCCTCGAACAGCCTTCCCCGCCAGACGAGCACGGCGGCGACGAACAGGCCGAGCACGAGCAGCACCACCGACAACGCAGCCGCCTCGGCGAAGTTGTCGTACTGCGACGCGACGAACCACGCGAGCTGGTTCGGCGACCAGTACTTGCTCACGCCGACGCCGAGCGCGGCCGATCCGAGCACGGTCGGCTCGACGAACAGCTGCGTCCCGCCGGCGAACGAGAGCACGAGCATGTAGACGATCCACTTGCGGATCAGCGGCAGCTTGATGAAGAAGGCCGTCTTGAACGCGTTCGCGCCGTCGATCTGGGCGGACTCCAGCAGCTCGTGCGGGATGTTGTTCAGCGCGCCGTACATCACGACGATCCAGCCGCCGGCTCCCGTCCAGAAGGCCATGATCGCGAAGATCGTGGAGAGGTTCCCCGGTGCGATCGCGTTGTTGAACTGCGCATAGCCGAGCCAGTGCAGGACGAACGCGAACGGGCTCGCGGTCGGGTCGAGCATGAAGAGCCACACGACCACGCTCGCTGCGCCCGCGAGCGCGCCCGGGATGTAGAAGAGGAAGCGGAACACCGCGCCGACGCGCTGCGCCAGCGTGTGGAGCATCAGCGTGAGCCCCACGACGAGGATCGTCTGGCTGATGAGCCAGATGAGCATGAACGCGAGGATGTGCTCGAACGCCGGGACGAAGCGGTAGTCCTTGAAGGCGTCGACGAAGCTCGAGCCGAAGCCTCCGGAGTTGCTGAGCGCGAGATAGATCGCGTAGACGACCGGAGCGACGCCGAGCAGGCCGAGGAGGCCGACGTACAGCGCGACGAAGAAGTAGCCGGCGGTCGCCGAGCTGCCGGCCGGCCGCTCACGCCCCGCGGCCCGGCTGCCCCGGCGGGAGCTTGCGCGTCCGCCGGGGACAGCCGTTGCCGAAGGGAGAGTCATCGCTTGGCTATTGCCTAACCGATCGCTCGCCGTCTGGCTACTTCTTCGACTTCACTTGCCAGCCGGCGCTCTGAGCCGCCGACTTGATGTTCCCGGCCAGCGTCTGGAGGGCCGAGGTGAACGAGCCGCCTGCGACGAGCCCCGGCGTGACCGAGTTGCCGAAGATCGACTCGACGCTCCACGGCACCGGGCTCCAGCCGGTCCAGATCTCTCCGGCCGCCTGCTTGATCGCAGCCTCGGTCGCCTTCGGATTCGCGAACACGCCGTCGAGCGACGTCAGCCACGCGTCCTGATCGGGCGCGTACGCGGGCAGGCCCTGGGTGATCTTCGGGTTCGCCTGGATCTTCGGGCTCGTCACCATGTACTGGACGAGCGCGGCGGCCGCCTTCGGCTGCTTGGAGTGCGACGTCACCATCCAGAGACCGCCGCCGATCGAGCCGGTCACGTGCGCGCCGTTCGTCGCCACGGGCGGCGGGTAGGCCTCCATCACGTTCGTCCCCGGCCCTTCGGAGCCGGATCCCGACGGGTAGATCGCCCCGCCCTGCCAGATCGCGCCGATGTCCATGACCATATGCTGCGCGGTCTTGTCGTTCACCCACGCGGTCGTGAACGGGCCGTCCTTGGTGAACGCATCGCGGGCCGAGTCGATCAGGTGCGCGATCGTGGTGCAGTTCGGCGAGTTCGGATTGTCGAGCAGCACGCTGTTGCCGATCGCCTGGTTCAGCGGGCATTCGTTGCCCCAGAGGTAGGTCTCCGCATCCCAGGGCTGGCCGAACTCCCCGATGTAGTAGCCGGGATGGCTCTTGACGAGCGCCTGGCCGTCGGAGGCGTACTGCGCCCAGGTGGTCGGCGGGGCCTGGTTCGGGAAGAACTGGCTCCACAGCTTCGTGTCGACCCACAGCACGTTCGCCGCGTTGTCGTTCCGGAGGCAGAGGAGCTTCCCGTTGATCATGCAGTCGCCGAGGCCCTCGTCCTTGCTGTAGACGCTCTTCGGGATGTACTTCGACAGGTCGAGCAGGTCGTTGAACGGAGGCTCACCGAGCCAGCCCGCCTCGTAGTTCTCCTCGTCGAAGACGACGTCGGGGGCGACGCCGGCCTTCCACCCGACGCGGTTGTACAGCGCGAACTTCGACTGGAGCGTTCCGTCGCCGTTGCTGTCGCCGCTGTAGAGCACCCACTTGATGTTGGCGTGCGGGTGCGTTGCCTTGTACTCGCTGACATAGGCGGCGCGGGCGGCGTCGTACCAGACGACGAGCGGCGGTGACGACGCCTTGGTCGATGCGGACCTCACACTCGCAGACGAGCCGCCCGCGGTGACCGCGACCACTGCCACGACTGCGACGCTGAGCGCAAGTGCGCGGAATCTAGGGCTCAAGTACGACTTCATACCTCGGGTCCTCCTCTCGTGGGACACCTACGCCGTCGCGGCGCGGAGCTCTTGGACGAAGTCCGGGAGCGCGATGCCCGGGTCGCTGGGCGCGTGGACGAGTCCGTCCGGCCCGACCCTGGTCTCGCGTGTCGCCGGGTTGGATGTGACAAGCGACTCGTAGTAGGTGCAGTTCGGGATGGCCATGCAGAGATGCACCGCCGGCTCGGTCGGCCCGTGCACCTCGGCACGCAGCCGGTACGAATCGGCGAGGTGGGCGATCCGCATCGCCCCGGTCATGCCGCCGCGGTGGTTCGCACTCGTGCGCACGTACGTCGCGCACCCCGACGCGATGAAGTCGGCGGTGTTGAGGTGGCTGCCGTCGGAGGTCTCTCCGACGAGCAGCGGGATGTCGACGCGCTCTGCGAGCCAGCGATACGCAGTGACGCTGAACTCGTGGATCGGCTCCTCGTACCAGCGGTAGCCCGCCTCGGCGAGCGCGTGGCCGAGATACACGGCGTCCGGCAGGTCGAACCCGGCCGAGCCGTCGTACATCAGGTCGACGTCGGGCCCGACGTGCGACCGCAGACGCTGGCAGAGGTCGGCGTCCGCCCGCGGATCGCCCCAGGCATGCAGCTTGATCGCGGGGTAGCCGAGCTCGAGGCACTGGTCGGCGACGTCGAGGTACTCCTCGACGGTCGTGAACGTCGTGGTCGACGCGTACGCCGGGATCGCCTCGCGATAGGTCCCGAGCAGCCGGTGGACGGGCACGCCGAGCACCCGGCCCTCGAGATCCCAGAGGGCGACGTCGACGACGCCGAACAGCCAGATCGGGAACTCCTCGGTCCGGTCGAGCTCCCACAGCCGGTGCCAGAGCCACTCGCGACGGTCCGCCTGCTCGCCGACGAGCTCCTCGCGGAGCACCCGGTCGACGATGTCGGCCAGCATCGGGCCGCTCCACTCGTGGTAGGCCTCGCCGACCGCGCCTTCCTCGGTCGTGATCCGGAGCACGGCGGTCGTCCGCGCCTTGTGGGAGCCCCGCAAGCCACGCCGCCAGGCGAAGGGCGGCGAGACGGCGGGAACGTCGATCAGGTCGACATCGATGGCCGCGATCCGCATCGCGGCATATCATCATACGAATGATGTCTTGCTGTCAAGTCCGGGCGACGCGCTTGCGCTCGGCCCACGCGCCCTCGATATGGCCGGCGATGAGCGCGGCCGCCTGCTCGCCGTCACGGCGAACGAGCGCGTCGTAGATGGCGCGGTGGTCCTCGACCGTCCGCTCGAGCAGCTCCGTCGACGACCCCGCCTTGGCGACCATCGGCGGCGTGCCGCCGGTGTGCCGGTGGATCGTCCGCACGATCGTCAGCCCGACCTCGTTGCCCGACGCGCCCATGACGATCGCGTGGAACTCCTGGTCGGCCTCGCGAAAGCGGCCGTAATCCGAGAACGTCACCTGCATCTGCTCGATGCAGCGGTCGAGCCCTTCGAGGTCCTCCTCGGTCAGCCGCTCCGCCGCCGCCTTGGCCATCTCCTGCTCGAGCAGACGGCGGACCGCGACCAGGCTGTCGAGGAGCGACATGTCGTCGTCGTGCTCGAGCGCGGTGCGAATCACGAGCGGATCGAGAAGGTTCCACGCCGACCGCGGTTGCACCGTCGTGCCGCGGCCCTGCTCGACGACGACGAGCCCCCGCTCCTCGAGCAGCTTCACACCCTCGCGAATCACGGTCCTGCTGAAGCCGAACTCCTTGCACAGGACGGGCTCCGTCGGGAGCACGTCGCCTGTGGCCAGACGGCCGCCGATGATCTGCTGCGCCAGCTCCTCGACCACGACCGACGCGAGGCGGCCGGGGCGCAGGGCGCGCTTGCCGCTCGTCAGCGTCCAGGGAATGTCGAAGACGGGCTGCCCTTCGCTCACGACAAACATCATACGTTCGCCTGCGGGCCGCCGGTGACAGCCGCGTCGCGGCGCAGCGAAGGGGCCCTGCCCGGCGTGCGCGAAGCGGTGGTGACGGCGAGCAGTGCAGCTGCGCCGAGACCGAGCAGTCCCGCAACCGCGTAGATCGCGCGCGGCGACAGGACGACCGCGACGGCGCCGCCGAGCAGCAGCGAGCCACCCTGCGCACCGCCGAAGATCGCGTTCGCCGCTGCGGAGACGCGGCCGCGCGCGCTGTCGGGGGTGCGCGACATGAGCAGGGTCGACATGCACGTGCCGGCGTAGCCGTTGCCGATCCCGCCGAACACCGAGAGGGGAACGAGGATCCAGACGGCCGGCGCGAGCGCGAAGCCGACCACGCCGGCGCAGGCGACGGCGGCGCCGGCGATCGTTGCGCGCACCCGGCCGCGCTCGTCCCCGACGCGACCGGCGCCGACCGAGCCCGCGACCATGCCGACGAGCCACGACGCCTCGGCCACCCCGTACCACACGGCTCCGGCGTGGAGTGTCTCGCGAACGAGGTAGACGAGCACGACGTCGACCATCCCGACGAGCAGGACGACGAGCGCCGTTCCGCCGAGCAGGGGAGCGAGGAGCCGGTCGGCGCGGAGGATGGCGAACCCGCCGCGAGCGGGTTCCGGCCCGGCCGCGACCCGGTCGGGCACGCGCCGGGTGCGGACGAGCGCGGCGGCAACGGTCAGGACGACGAACGTGGCCGCGTCGAACGCGACCGGGACGCCGGACCCGAACGCACCGGCCAGCAGCCCGCCGACGGCGGGTGCGCCGACGAGCGCGAGCACGCCGAGCGCCTGCTGCGCAGAGATCGCCTGAGCGAGGTGCTCCTCGCCGACGACGCGCGGCATCAGCGCAGACCAGGTCGCGCCGGTCGTGGACGCGACCGCGCCGAGCGCTGCGACCAGGAGCACGAGCGGCACGACCGCGTGCAGGAAGACGAGCGGCACCGTGACCGCCACTTCCACGAGGCCGCCCGCAACGAGCAAGCGGCGCGAGTCGTGGCTGTCGACGAGGCGGCCGATCGGGCGGGCGAGCAGAAGCTGTGGCGTGACGCCTGCGGCGAGGAGCAGGCCGACCTCGTACGGATCGGCGCCGTCCGCCTGCAGGCGGAGCGTCAGTGCGACGAGCGCCACGCCGTCCCCGAACGCCGAGACCATGCGCCCGGCGAGGGCGATCAGCAGGTCACGGCGTCCCCGACCAATGTTCAGCATTTACTGAACAGTATTTGCTTAACATCGTCCTGTCAAGGGCGTATGCTGCGACCGTGTCCGAGCAGACCTTGCGGCTTCAGGATCCCCGGGACATCCGGGCGCTCGCCCACCCGGCGCGGATGGCGATCATCGACGCGCTCGCGTCCGGCGACGAGCTGACCGCGACCGAGTGCGCCGAGCTCACCGGGCTCAGCCCGAGCGCGACTGCCTACCACCTGAAGTTCCTGGAGCGCCACCACTTCGCCGAGCCCGCCCCGTCCAGGAACGACGGACGAGAGCGCCCGTGGCGGGCGACCGACCGCCGGCTGCTCGTCGACCTCGACACGTCGACGCCGGCGGGAGCGGCGGCCGCGACCGCCGTGGCGTTCGCGTACGTCGACCAGACTGTGGCGCTGGCCCAGGCGTTCGCCGCGAACGTCCACGAGGAGCCCGCCGAGTGGCAGGACGCCACCTACGTCGGCAACAGCGACCTCTGGCTGACGGCCGAGGAGACCGGGAAGGTCGCGGGGGCGATCGCCGAAGCGCTCGCGCCCTACCGGGGGCGAACGCGGGCAACCCGGCCGGAGGGCGCCCGTCGCGTGCGCGTCATGAGCATGATCTTCCCGCACCGCACGCGCTGACCGGAGCGCGGCGACCTTGTCCGTTTGCCGATAGAGGTTGGCGGACTACCGGCTTTCGGAAACGCCGGCATCGGGATACCTTCAGCCGCATGACGATCCCGTATCTCGAGCCGCTCACACCGCGCGAGCCGGGGCCGCGCCAGATCCCGGAGCCGCCCCGCCGCGGCGAGCCGGGCGGGCCGCCGTGCGGGATCTGCACGGGCAAGGCGACGGCGGCGGTGTGGTCGGACGACAACTGGACGCTCCACCCTCCGGTCGGCGGCAGCCTGCCGGGCGCGGTCTGGCTCGCGAGCCGTGTGCACGTCGACTCGTTCTCCGACCTGCCGGAGGAGCTCGCGGCCGACTTCGGACGCGTGGCGGCGCGGGTCGAGCGCGCGATCCTCGCACTCGGGGACGTCGCGCGCGTGCACCTCTACCGCTGGGGGGACGGCGGCGCCCACTTCCACGTGTGGTTCATCCCGCGACCGCTCGGCATGCTCGAGGCGTCGGGGATGATGCTGCCGCTCTGGGAGGACGCGCTCCCGAACGTTTCCGACGACGAGCTCGCGGCGGCCGCGAAGCGCGTCGCCGCGCTGATGTGACTCGCGCGGTCAACGCAGGATCGCGGCGGCGACGGCGCGGGGGTTGCCGAGCATCGACAGGTGCCCCGCGTCCGGAATCAGCACGAACCGCGCGTGAAGGTCGTGCGCGGTCTGGCGTCCGGCGGCCGGTGAGTCGACGCTGTCGTTCGCGCCGAAGGCGACGGTCGCTCGGATCCGTGCGCGTTGCAGCGTGCTCCGGTCGAGCCCGGCGACGCCGTGGATCAGCATCCCCCGCAGCGCCGCCTCCGCTCCCTGCACGCGCAGCGGATCGGTCCACGCATGCACCGGGACGCGCGGATGAGGGCCTGGCCCGAACGCGTTCGCGACGATCCGCTTCACCGGCCACGACCAGCGCGTCGCGAGCCGGAGCGCGGCCGTGAAGAGCGGCGAGTGCAGGATCGCCCAGCGCACGAAGCGCGGCGGCCCGTTGATCTTCAACGCATCGCCGTCGAGCAGCACTGCGCGCGACGCGAGCCCTTGCGCCGCCGCCTGCACGGCAACGGCGGCGCCGAGCGAATGACCGACGACGACCGGCTTCCCAAGGTGCAGCGCCTCGTCGAAGCCACGCAGCTGACCGGTCCATTCGGCGAGCGTCCACGGACCGTGCGGCTGCGTGTAGCCGAACCCGTCGAGGTCGAACGCGTAGACGCGATGCGTCCGCGCGAGCAGCGGCCCGACGTCGTCCCACACGAACGACGGCTCGAAGAAGCCGCCGACGAGCACGATCGGCGTGCCGTGCGTTCCCCAGCTGCGGTATGCCGTCAGCACGCCGTCCGCTCGCACGAACTTGCCGTGCCACAGCTTCTGCGCCGGCACGCTGTGACTCGTCGTCACGGCGTCGAACACTGTTGCTGCGAGCAGCACGAGCAGAAGCAGGCCGACGACGAGCGTGACCAGCCAGCGAACGATCCGGAGGACGAGTGCCAGACGGGTACTGGACCAGCGCCGCCGGACGGAGGCCTTTCGCCCTCTCAGCTCACACGCGGTGTGGCGCGCCCGCCGAGGTGGAGCACGCGACTGCCGTCCTCGAGCGTCACGAAGCGCAGCGGCAGGTAGGAGCCCGGCGCGGCGGGATGCTCGGTGACGAAGACGTCGTCGGCGGGATCGAGCAGGTGCAGCGGCAGCTCGAACGGCTCGGGCGTCATCTCGGAGCCCAGGCCGGTCGTCGTCTGGATCGCGACGATGCCGTCGCCGCGCGGCTCGACACGGATCGACGCGCCCGCGCGCTCGTAGACGCCGGCGTACGCAGACGGGTCGACGGGCAGCGGCGTCTCGGGGGGCGTCAGCTCCGCAGGCAGGTCGACGCCGGCGCTCTCGGCGAGCAGCGGCGCAAACACTGCGCGGAAGATCCCGAACGGGTTGCCGCCGTTCGTGAGCAGCGCAATCGCAACGCCGGCTTCGGGCACGACGCGCAGGAATGCCGCCTGCCCGATCGTGCCGCCGTCGTGGCCGATCACCTTGCGCCCGCCCCACTCGAAGAGCTCCCAGCCGAGCCCCCAGTGCAGCGCCGAGGTACCGGCGCCGCGGCTCGGCACGTCGATCTGCGGCTCTTGCATGGCCGCAACCGTCGCCGGCTCGAGCACCTTCGCGCCGCCGAGCGTGCCGCCTTCGAGATGAAGCTGCGCGAAGCGCACGACCTCGGCCGCGGTCGAGCAGATCGCGCCTGCCGGCCCGGCGGTGCGCGGCAGCCCCCACATCGGCGCCGTCACCAGCTCGTCGCCGGGCCGGATGTGACCGATCGCAGCGCGGAAGCGCAAGACGTCCTCCGGCAGCGTCGCGGTGTGCGTCAGCTTCAGCGGCTCGAACAGCCGGCTGCGGATCGCCGCGTCCCACACCTCGCCGGTGACGACCTCGATCACGCGGCCGAGCAGCGAGAAACCCGTGTTGCAGTACGACATCGTCGCGCCCACCGGATGGACCTGGGTCAGCGACGCGCACGTCGCGACGTACTTCTCGAGCGCGTCGTCCCCGCGCCCGGTGTCGGAGAAGTTGTCGCCGTCGACACCGCTCGAGTGCGTGAGCAGGTGGCGAATCGTCACACGATCGGCAACGTTCTCGTCGCCGACCGAGAACTCCGGCACGTACGTGCGGAGGGGCGCCTCGAGCTCGACGAGCCCTTCCTCGACGAGACCCATGACGACCGTGGCGGTCCAGACCTTCGTGATCGAGCCGATCTGGAAGAGCGAGTCCGTGGTCGCCTCGACGCCGGTGTCGAGGTTGAGCGTTCCGGACGCCGCCGCGGTGATCCGGCCGTCCTGCAGAACTGCGAGCGAGGCGCCGGGGACTCCGTGCGCTTCGCGCGCATCGTCGAGGTGCTGCTGGAGGGGCGTGCTAGCGGTCGCGAGCGACATGGACTCTCTCCTCTGCTTGATGGACGGCGTCCGAAGAAGCGAAATGGCAGTACGCGCAGTGCGGGCGATCCTCGGCGCCTTCGCGCGGGTCGCGTTCGATGCACACCTGACGGTCCGGCCGTGTGCGCGGACCGACCGGGCACCGCGGATGGAAGTGGCAGCCGGGTGGCGGCGCGTGCGGGTCGGGCGGGTCGCCGAGCTCGAGATCGGCGGGCACCGAGCCGCCGAGCGACGGCACCGCGTAGAGCAGCGCGCGCGTGTAGGGATGCTGCGGCGCCGACACGACCGGGTCGGTCCGGCCGACTTCGACGACGCGGCCGAGGTACATGACCGCGATGCGATCGCTGAGGTAGCGCACGGTCGCGAGGTTGTGCGAGACGAAGATCGTCGAGATGCCGAGCTCGCGGCTGAGCTCCCGCATCAGGTTCAGCACCGCGCTCTGCACCGAGACGTCGAGTGACGACGTGATCTCGTCCGCGATCAGCACCTCCGGCCGCGCAGCGAGAGCGCGGGCGATCGCGACGCGCTGCCGCTGGCCGCCCGACAGCCCGCTCGGCATTCGCTCGGCGAGCTGCGGGTCGAGGTGCACGAGGTCGAGATGGCGCGCCACTTCCGCGCCCCGCACGCCGCGCCCGGCGCCGCCGCGAACGGTGAGCGCTTCGCCGATCGCCTCGCCCACGGTCATGCGCGGGTTCAGCGACGCGAACGGGTCCTGGAAGATCATCTGGATGCGCCGGCGGCGATCGACGACACGGCCGTCGCGCGCCGTGGGCAGGCGGTCGCCGTCGAGGAAGACGTCGCCCGACGCGATCGGAACGAGCCCGACGAGCGCGCGCGCAAGCGTCGACTTCCCGGAGCCGGACTCGCCGACGATGCCGAGCGTCGCCGCCTCGGGCAGGTCGAGGTCGACGCCGTCGACCGCCGTCAGCCGCCGCCGCCCGTTGCCGAACCGCACAGTGACGCCGCGCGCTTCGAGCCGTGTCAGACCGCCACCTCCTCGACGATGTCCGCGCCGGCTGGCATGGGATGCCAGCACGCGGCGCGATGCGTCGGCGAGCGCTGCTCGAGCGGCGGCATCTGCGCCCGGCAGAGATCGGATGCGCGCGGGCACCGCGGCGCGAACGGGCAGCCGGGGAGATCGTCGAACGGCGTCGGCGCGCGGCCGGGAATGCTCGCGAGCGGCCGCTCGCGATCCGACGCCATCGTCGGCACCGCCGCGACGAGCGCAGCCGTGTACGGGTGCGCCGGCCCGTCGACGAGCGTCCCGACGTCGAGCTCCTCGACGACGCGGCCCGCGTACATCACGACCACACGCGAGCAGAGCTGCGAGACGACCGCCACGTCGTGCGAGATGAGAATCGCCGCCGCCGACCGTGACACCGACACGTCGCGCAGCAGCCGCAGGATCTGCTGCTGCACCGTCACGTCGAGCGCCGTCGTCGGCTCGTCGGCGACGATCAGCTTCGGCTCGGCCATCAGTCCCATCGCGATCACCGCGCGCTGGCGCATGCCGCCCGAGAACTCGTGCGGATACTGCCGGGCCCGCGATTCCGGGCTGCCGATGTGCACCGCGCGCAGCCGGTCGACCGCACTCCCGAGCGCCTCGCGCTTCGAGCTCCCCTGGTGCACCTCCGCGACCTCGCCGACCTGTCTGCCGACGCGGAGCGCCGGGTTGAGCGCCGACATCGGATCCTGGTAGACGACGGCGAGCGAGCGCCCGAGCAGCCGGCGGCGCTGCGACGTCGACAGGGCGCGCGGATCCTCGCCGAAGAGACAGAGACGCGACGCCGAGAGATGGGCCGCGGCCGGCAGCAGGTCGGCGATCGCCATCGCCGTGAGCGTCTTGCCCGACCCGGACTCGCCGACGATGCCGACGATCTCCCCCGGCTCGATGCGCAGGCTGACGTCGCGCACCGGGACGGCGCCGCCCGGGAACGACACCGTCAGGTTCTCGACGGCGAGGACGAGGTCTGTTGCACCGGCGCCGGCCAAGCCGGCACCCGCCCGGCCGGCCGGCTCCGTCGAGCCTACGCCGGCTCGCACCGACGCCGCATCGGCCTCCGCGAGCTCGCCGCGCAGCCAACGCCGCGCGCCGCCTGCGCCCGCGGCCTTCGCGAGCACCTCGCCGAACAGGGCGAAGGTGAGCGCGCCGAGGGTGATCGCGACTGCAGGGCCGAGCGCGACCTCGGGGTTGACGTAGATCCGGTTCAGCCCTTCGTTCAGCATCCGCCCCCAGTCGTACTGCGGCGGCTGCACGCCGAGCCCGAGGAAGCTCAGGCCGGCGAGCGAGAGCAGCGCGTCGCCGATCGAGATCGTGCTCGTGATCAGGAGCGGCTCGGCGATGTTCGGCAGCACGTGGCGTGTGAGCAGGCGTACGCGCTTCACGCCGAGCATGCGCGCCGCCGCGAGGTACTCCGAGCCGGCGACCGACGACGAGAGCGTCTGGCTCAGCCGCGCGTAGTAGGGCGCGATCGCCACCGCGATCCCGATGACCGCGCCGTGTGCGCCGACGCCGATGATCGACGCGACGAAGATCGCGACGAGCAGCGCCGGAAACGCAACTGCCAGGTTGATGAAGCCGGTCACCAGGCGGCCGACGGGCCCACCGACGATCGCCGGCACTGCGCCGATCGGGATGCCGACTGCGGCGCCGATCGCCGCGGCGAGCACGGCCAGGAACACCGACAGCCGCGTGGCGACGAGGACGCGATAGAAGATGTCGCGGCCGAGCGCGTCCGTGCCGAGCCAATGCGCGTGGCTCGCGCCCTGCGACGTGTGCAGGATGTCGATGCGCGACGCGTCGCCGGACCAGATGAACGGTGCGGCGATCGCAAGCACGATCACCAGCAGGAGACCGGCCGACGCGACGATCCCCACAGGCGTGCGCAGTGCCTGCAGGATGCGGCTGAGGCCCCGCTGGTTCATACGTCGAGAATCGTCGAGCGCGGATCGATCGCGCCGAGGGCGATGTCCACGGCGAAGTTCGCGAGCAGCACGACCGCGCCGAAGATGACCGCGACCGCCTGCACGGTCGAGTAGTCCTTCTGGGCAACCGAGGAGACGAGCGTCGTCCCGAGCCCGGGCCACGCGAAGATGTTCTCGACGAGGACGGTGCCGGCGACGAGACCCCCGACGAGCAGGCCGGCGATCGTCAGCGTCGGCGTGAGCGTGTTCGGCAGCGCGTGTCGCAGGTAGATGATGCGCGCGGGCAGCCGCTTGCCGCGGGCCGTGCGCACGTAGTCCTGCTCGAGCACGCGCAGGCCCTCGACGCGAACGATCCGCGAGAGCGCGGCGATCGGGCCGAGCGAGAGCGACGCGATCGGGAGCACGTACGACGAGACGCCGCCCTGCCCGGCGACCGGGAACCAGTGGATCTTCACCGCGAACACGTAGACGAGCGCGACCGCGGTCAGGAACGACGGCACCGCGGCGATCGCTCCGGCGGTCGCCGTGAACCCGAGCTCGAGCGGGCGCCGCTTGCTGTCGCGCGTGAGCGCCGCCATGAGGATGCCGAGCGGAACGGCGACGAGGATCGCGACGAGGAAGGCAATGCCGGCGAGCCGGAACGTCGACGGGCCGCGGTCCTTGATCACGTCCGTGACGCGCTCACCGCTGATGAGCGACGTGCCGAAGTTGCCGTGCAGGAGGTTGCGGATGTAGTCGAGGTACTGCGTGACGAGCGGCTTGTCGAGCCCGAGCGCCGCCCTCCGCGCATCGACGAGGCTCTGCGGCGCGGTCGTTCCGAGCGCCGCCCGGACCGGGTCGCCCGGGACGAGGTGGATCATGAAGAACGTCGCGGTGAGGAGCAGGACGAGCGAGACGAGCAGCCGCGACGTGCGCCGGAACAGGTAGGCCGTCCTTGCGTGGACGGCCCACCAGTTCCGCTGACGGCCGAGCGAGAGCGGTGCGGCCGTCACCTCACTTCGTCACGCGCAGGCTCGTCGGAATCGGGCCCTGGACGCCGAGCTTGAACGTCGTCTTCCGGCCGTACGTCGCCGACGTGGTGACCTGCAGCGGCGCGATGTCGCCCGACTTGAAGAGCGCGGACTCACCCTGGAGCCAGTACTTGCAGCCCTCGGTGCCCACGCGCCTGACCGCGCGGCTGACCGCCAGCTTGTAGTCGGCGTTGTTGATGTCGGCGAAGTTCGTGCCGTGCGGCGGCGCCGGCCCGGAGACGAAGGCCGTGAACTGCGCCGGGTTCGCGACGCCGATGCCGATGATCACGATGTCCCAGTCACCCGTGCCGAAGAGCGTCCCCTGGAGATTCGCCGTGCTCTGCGGATCCAGCGTGACCTTCGCGCCCGCCGCGGACAGCTGCTCCTGTGCGAGCTCGGCGGCAGGTGCGTAGGACGGGCCTTCGTCGGAGGCGTAGAGCAGCTTCACGCTCGCGCCGCCGATTCCCGACTTCGCCGCCGACGTGTTGAACGCCGGCACGTTCCCGGTGACCGAGTCGCCCGCGCACGGCGTGAAGTTCTGCAGCGAGAGCTGCGTCATCTTGAGCCCGAAGCCGCTCGTCACGACCTTGCCGATCTGGCCGAGGTTGAGCGCCTGCACGAGCGCCTTGCGAACGGCCGGATTGGCGGCCGGATGCCCGGGGCTCTCGTTGAAGAGGATCTCGTTCGGCTGCGCCGGTGAGACGATGTTGAACAGCTTCGCCTTGGCGAGCCGGGTGCGATCGGGGCCGCCGATCGACGCGATGTTGAGCCCGCCGGTGAGGAGGAGGTTCGCAGCCGTCGTCTCGTTCACGACGACCTTGACCGTCACCTTCGCGGGCAGGCCGTTGACGGCAGTGGTTGCGCCGTTCGGCCCCCACGCGTAGCCCTTGCGGACGGCGAAGGTGTAGTGGTCGCCGGGGACGGCGCCGGTCAGCGCGTACGGGCCGGTGCCGTCGGTGCCGTGGTCGAGCAACGCGCGGTTCGCGAGGCCCTTCGAGCACACCAGCTGGACGAGCGCGAGACCCTGGATCATGAAGGGGTTCGGCGTGTTCGTCGTGACGACGACGGTGCGCGCGCTGTTGCTCGCGGTCACCGTTGCGCCGACCGGCATGAACAGCCCGAGCAGCGGGGACTTGTTCGCCGGATTGCCGACGAAGTCGAGATTCTGCTTCACCACCGAGGCGGTCATCTTCGTGCCGTCCGCGCAGGTGATGTTCGGACGAAGCGTGAACTCGACCTTCTTCGGCGAGACCACCTTCCACGACTGCGCGAGCCCCGACGAGATCGTGCCCGGCCCCGTGAGGTTGACGAGCGTGTCGTAGGCGAACGAGTCGAGGTACCGCGTCGACGAGATGAGCGTCATCTGCGGATCGAGATTGCCCGGATCGGCGGGGATGGCGACGGTCACCGACCCCGAAGGCTTGCCGGCACTCGCGCGCCGGACCCCCGCGCTCGTCGCCGAAGTGATCGCAAACAGCAGGACGGCCGAAGCCGCAATCACACAAAGCACGCGCGTCCGCATCACCACTCCTCCTAGCTCCGTGGGGGTGGGGGAAGTCTGCCCGGGCGCTTCGGGTGGAACATCGTGTGCGCCGACAAGACCGCGCGCCACCCTTCGTCGCCCTGGACTACGAGGGCGAGGAGACCTTCGGCGTCGCCCGGACGCCGAAGTGCATGTACTGCCCGGCGCCCGGCACCTCGTAGAACGTGATCGGCGCCCAGGTCTGCGCCGACGGCTCGCGCACGGCGTACAGGCCCTCGGCCACCGGCGTGAGCGGGTACTCGTGGACCTTCTCGGGCACGAGCTCGGCGAGCGGCCCGTTGATCTCGGTGCGGATGATCGGCTCGCCGTCGCGCTCGAGCACGTCGATCGTGACGCCCGCGCGCGCGTAGCGGCCGAGGAACGGCGTGATGTCGAGCTCGGGCGGCTCGGCCGGGGGCGTGAGCGGCTGCTGCATCTCGACCCCTGCGAGCTCGGCGAAGATCTCCCGGTAGAGGTCCTCGTACAGGTCGCGTGTGTTGCCGCCGTTCGTGAGCAGCGTCACCGCGAGGCCCTGTTCGGGGAGCACGCGCAGGAACGCGGCCTGCCCGATCGTGTTGCCGTCGTGGCCGATCAAGCGGTGACCGTCCCAGCCGAAGCGGATCCAGCCGATCCCCCACGAGTCGCCGAGGATGTACTTGTCGGGCACGTCGGCCTGCCACTCCGTCATCGCCGCCGCGCTCTCGGCGCTCAGCACCTGCGTCCCGTCGGGCGCGGCGCCGCCGTTCAGGTGCATGCGCACGAAGCCGAGCACGTCGCGCACCGTCTGAGTGATCAGCCCGGCCGGGCCGGCCGAGCGCGGCAGCCCCCACGCCGGTGCGCGCACAGGCGGATCGCCGACGTGGCCGACCGCGGCGCGATGGAGCAGCGCCTCCTCGGCCAGAGTGCCGGTGTGCGTGAGCCCGAGCGGCGCCACGAGCCGCTGCTGGATCGCCGCGTCCCACGTCCCGCCGGTGAGCTTCTCGATCACCCGGCCTGCCAGCGAGAAGCCCGAGTTGCAGTACGACCACGTCGCGCCGAGCGGATGGTTCTGCGCCGCGTCGCTGAGCTGCGCGGCGTACTTCTCGAGGCAGTCGTCACCGCGGCCGGTATCGGTGAACACGTCGCCGTCGATCCCGCTCGTGTGCGTGAGCAGGTGCCGCATCGTCACCGTCTTCGCGACCTCGGGATCGCTGAGCTCGAGCTCCGGCATCACGTCGACCACGGGCGCGTCGAGATCGAGCTTGCCCTCGTCGACGAGCTGCATGGCAAGCGTCGCCGTCCACACCTTCGTCATCGAGCCGATCTGGAAGACAGAGTCGGGTGTCGCCTCCACACCGGCCTCGACGTTCACCATCCCGGTCGCGAGCTCGGCGAGCTCGTCGTCTCTTCCGGGGCGGAAGCGCAGGATGCCGAGCGCCGCACCCGGGACGCGGTGCCGCTTCGCCAGCTCGTCGAGCCGGCGCTGCCAGTGCGCGGCGTCGATCGCCACGTAGCCGTCGCCGGCGTACTGCTCGACCCAGCTCGCGACGCGGCGGTTGAAATCGCTCCGGTGCGACGGCTTGCCGTCGATCACGAAGAGGTGCGACGCGTCGGGATAGAGCACGAGCCGCGAGGGGACGCCGCGCTCGCGCAGTGCCGTGTGCCACTGCTGCGCCTGACCGACCGGGCAGCGGACGTCGGCGGCACCGTGGTAGACGAGCGTCGGCGTGTTGACGGCGTCGATGCGCGCGAGCGGTGACAGCTGCTCGTAGCGCTCGCGCTCGCCCCAGTGCGTCGCGAGGAGCTCGTGCTGCGACAGGAAGTGCCCGGCGTCGGACGTGCCGGCCATGCTGACGAGATCGCTGACGACGCCGCCTGCGACCGCGGCCGCGAACCGGTCGTCGCGGCTCGTCAGGTAGCACGTCATGAAGCCGCCGTAGCTGTAGCCCGTGACGGCGAGGCGCTTCGGATCGGCGATGCCCTCCGCGACGAGCGCGTCGATCGGCTCGAGGAAGTCGCGCGCATCCGCCTCGCCCCAGGCGCCGACCGCGCCGGTGTAGAAGTCCGAGCCGTATCCGTCGCTGCTGCGCGGGTTGAGGAGCAGGATCGTCCACCCGTGCGCGGCGAGCTCCTGGTGGTACAGGTGCCACGCGTCGGCGAGGCCGTTCCAGGAGTTGTGCGGCCCGCCGTGGATGTCGAGCAGCAGCGGTCCCGGTGCGCTCGAGCCCGGATCGCGGATGACCCACCCGTGCACGACCGTCCCGTCGGAGATCGTGAACTCGCGCTCCTCGCGCACGAAGAGCTCGACGTCGGCGAGCGGCGCGCCGTGGTCGCTGCGGACGGTGACTGCGCCGGACGAGAGATCGACGAGCGCGACCTCCCCGAACGACGTGGGTGTCGCGACGACGATCGCAGCCGCCGAGCCGGCGACCGAGAGCCCGTCGACTCCCTGCACGCCGTTGACGAGCGGCCACGGGTCGCCGCCGTCCGCCGAGACGGCGTAGAGGTGCGTGACACCGCGGTCGCGGATGCAGAAGACGACGCTGCCGTCCGCCGCGAACTGGGGCACGCCGCCCGGATACCCCGGGTCGCCCGTCATCACGTTGCGGTCGAGCGACGCGGCGAGGTCGACCGGCTCGCCACCGTCGAGCGGCAGCCGCAGCAGCCGGATGTGCCCCGTCGGCTCGCCGACGTAGCCGGCGGCGAGCAGCCACGACCCGTCGGGGCTCCAGCGGACGGCGCCCGCGATCCCGTCCGCGAGCGCGACGAGCTGCGGCTCGGCGCCGGGCTTCGCGTCGATCGTGAACACCGGCGCGCGCATCTTCAGGTCCGTGTCCGGCGCGTTCGTCGCCGCGAACGCGAGCTGCTCGCCGTCGGGCGACCACGCGGGGTCGCCGGCATGCCAGTCACCACGGGTCAGCTGGCTGCACTCCTTGCTCTCGAGCTCGACGACGTGGACGTGCTTGCGCAGGTCGCGCACGTAGCCGGCGCCGTCGGCCTGGTAGTCGACCCGCTCGGTGACGATCGGCGCGTCCGGGGCTGCACCGCGGTTGGTCGGCGCGCTGAAGGCGATACGGGTCCCGTCGGGGCTCCAGCTCGGCGCGCCGGCCCCGTGCTCGAGCGTCGTCAGCTGCTCCGGCTCACCGCCGCCCGCCGGCAGAAGCCACAGCTGCGGCGGCCCATCGGCGGCACGCAGGAACGCGATCGTCCTGCCGTCGGGCGACCAGGCGGGCGCCAGGTCGGCGGTCCCGCGCGTCAGCTGCCGCGGCTCGCCCTCGCGCGCGGCCACGCACCAGAGCGCGCGCAGCGTCTTGTCGGCTTCGGCGTCGGTGGTGCGGACGACGTAGACGCAGGTCTGGCCGTCCGGCGAGAGCGCGGGCTGCTCGGGCAGCGCGAACGCGGGCAGGTCGTCGATGCGCAGGCGGCGCGTCATTCCTTCGCCAAGCCTCCCGTGTCCGCGTCCAGCGCGCTTCGTGTGTCCGGCCAAATCCCCTGCGGCGAAGTCGGCGCGGCCGACGAACCGAGGAGGTCCGCGACCAGGCCCGCGACGAGCGCGCACCGGTCCGCGAGCGCGGCGACCTCGACGTACTCGCCCTCGGCGTGCGCGTTCGCGCCGACGGCGCCGAGCCCGTCGAGCACCTCCACCCCGAGGCCGGCAAGCAGGTTGCCGTCCGAGCCGCCGCCGACTGCGGTCTCCGCGAGCGGCGGCAGGCCGAGCCGCTCCGCGACCCGTTGCGCGCGCCCATAGAGCGCCGCCGACGCACGGTGCTCGAGCGGCGGGACGCCGACCGTTCGCTCGATCTCGAGGGCGGTCCCGTCCGTCACCGCACGCAGGCCGTTGATCGCCGCGTCGATCCGCTCGGCCTCCGCGACCGTGCGCGTGCGCACGTCGACGTGCGCCAGGGCATGTGCGGGCACGGTGTTCATCGCCGTCCCTGCAGTGACGAGGGTCGGCGTCACCGTCGTCCCCTCCTCGGGCAGCGCCAGCTCGGCCACCGCGAGCAGCAGGTGGGCGAGCTCGACCGCGGCATTCGCACCCTTCTCGGGCTCCAGCCCAGCATGCGCAGCGCGGCCCGTCACGCCGATCCGGTAGACGGCGACGCCTTTCCGTTCGGTCTTCAGCGCGCCGTCCGCACTCGGCTCGAGCACGAGCGCCCACTCGATTCCCTGCGCCGTCTCCTCGATCACGGGCCGCGCGGTCGGCGAGCCGATCTCCTCGTCGGTCGTGAGGAGAACGGCGACGCCGTCGCGGCGCTCGAGCCGCGCGAGCGCGAAGAGGAGCTGGACGACACCCGCCTTCATGTCGAACACGCCCGGCCCGGTCGCGCGCCCGCCGGTGACATCGAACGGCCAGCGCGCGAGCGTGCCGAGCGGCCACACCGTGTCGAGGTGCCCGATCAGCAGGACCCGCGGCTGCGCGCCGAACCGCCAGCGCAGGTGCACGCGCCCACCGGCTTCGATGCGTTCGCCGGCGACGCCGAAGAGCTCGCGCGCGAGGCTGTCGGCGACGTCGACGCAGGCGCGACAGGCGGCCGGATCGGCGCTCGGCGACTCCGCTTCCACCAGCGCGCGCAGCGCGTCGATCATCGTCGCCACGCCTGCATTCTCTCCGTGCGTGCCGCCCCGCGTTCGGCGGACGGACCAAACTGATCGGCCGAGCTTGTGCCGCGGCGACCATGCCGAGTCGCAGCGCGAATGGGACGATCGAAGGAATGGCCGACATCCAGGTCGATCTCGATCCGCGCGAGCACGCCGCAGCCGCCGCGCGCGCGGCCGCCGAGCGCGCCGGCGTCGTCGTGCGTCCGCTCGAGTCCCTGGCCGAGTTCGAGGCCGCGTCCGACCTGATCGGACGGATCTGGAACGACGAAGGCGAGCCGAAGGCGCCGGTCAACCTCCTGCGCGCGCTGTCGCATGCCGGCGACTTCGTCGCGGGCGCGTTCCGCGAGACGAAGCTCGTCGGGATCTCGCTCGGCTTCTTCGGGCTCTCCGACTCCGAGCTGCATCTGCACTCGCACATCACGGGCGTCGACCGCGCATTCCAGGGCAAGTCGCTCGGCTTCGCGCTGAAGCAGTTCCAGCGGAGCTGGGCGCTCGAGCGTGGCGCGCGCGTGATCGAGTGGACGGCCGACCCGCTCGTGCGCGCGAACGTCTGCTTCAACCTGACGAAGCTCGGCGCGGCGATCGTCGCCTACCACGAGAACTTCTACGGGGTCCTGCAGGACGGCCTCAACGGGACGTCCGAGAGCGACCGCGTCGTCATCCGCTGGGACCTCGGCTCCGAGCGGGCCACCCGCGCGGCAGACGGGGTGCCGGACGACGCGTATCCGCCGGACGGCCAGATCGTGCTGCAGGCCCGCGCGGACGGCTCGCCCGAGTCCAGGGCCGGCGACGGGGAGCTCGTGCTCGCCTGGGTCCCGCAGGACATCGTGCAGCTGCGCGAGGCCGACCCCCGGCTCGCGGATCTCTGGCGGCGAGCGCTGCGGGAGGCGATCGCACCCAGGCTGCGCGACGGCTTCCGCGCCGAGACAATCACCCGCGACGGCTGGCTCGTGCTGACGCGATGAGACTCGAGCAGGTCGAGCTTCGCCGGATCAAGCTGCCGCTCGTCGCGCCGTTCCGCGCGTCGATCGGGACGTTCGACCACCGCGACGTGCTGCTCGTGCACGTCACCGCCGACGGCGTCGACGGGTGGGGCGAGTGCACCGCGTTCGGCGAGCCGACCTACTCGTACGAGTACACCGACGGGGCGCACGACGTCATCCGCCGGCACATGCTGCCGTTGCTCCTTGCCCGGCAAGACGTCCGTGCGGAGGACGTCGCCGGCATCCTCGCGCCCGTTCGCGGCCATCCGATGGCCAAGGCCGCGGTCGAGATGGCGATCCTGGACGCCGAGCTGCGCGCGGAAGGCCGTTCGTTCGGTGACTACCTCGGCGCGGTTCGCCCGGCCGTCGACTGCGGGGTCTCAGTCGGCATCCACGAGCAGGTCGACGACCTGCTGCGCACCGTCGAGGGTTACCTCGCCGAGGGCTACAAGCGGATCAAGCTGAAGATCGAGCCGGGCCACGACATCGCGGACGTGCGCGCGGTGCGCGAGACGTTCGGCGACATCCTCTTGCAGGTCGACGCCAACACGGCCTACACACGTGCGGATGCGCAGCACCTCGCCGAGCTCGACGAGTTCGAGCTGCTCCTGATCGAGCAGCCGCTGCCCGAGGAAGACGTGCGCGGCCACGCCGAGGTCGCGCAGGTCGTGCGCACGCCGATCTGCCTCGACGAGTCGATCACGTCTGCAAAGGCGGCCGAGGACGCGATCGCGATCGGCGCGTGCAGCATCGTCAACATCAAGGCGGGCCGCGTCGGCGGGTTCCTCGAGGCACGTCGCGTTCACGACGTGTGCGCAGCGAACGACGTTCCGGTGTGGTGCGGCGGGATGCTCGAGACCGGGCTCGGTCGGGCCGCCAACGTCGCGCTGGCAGCCCTGCCGAACTTCACGCTGCCCGGCGACACGTCGGCGTCGGGGCGCTACTACGCACAGGACATCGTCGAGCCGTTCGTGCTCGACGGCGGCACCCTTGCGGTGCCGACAGGCCCGGGTCTCGGCGTCGTCCCGCTCGAGGACGAGCTCGAACAGGTCACCGTCTCGACTGAGCTGATTCGCTAGCTTCGAAGCGAAGCTGCAGCTCCAGAACGACGCGCTCGTCCGCATCGTCGAGGTTCAGCTCGAAGAGCTCGACGAGCCGCCGCATCCGGTAGCGAAACGTGTTCGGATGCACCGCGATGCGCTCCGCGGCCTGCGGGACGTCGCCGAACGCGTCGAGGTAGACGCGCAGCGTCTGGCCGTACGACGTGCCGTGCTCGGCGTCATGCGCGAGCACGCGCTCGAGCTTGCCGCGCGCAAGTCCCGGGTGGTCGACGCTCAGCTCCTTCAGCTCGTGCAGCACGACGGCGCTGCGCACGTCGTCGATCGAGGCAACCGTCCTCCCTTTGGCGTCGACGCGCAGGACGCCGAGCACCCGCTCCGCCTCGCGCCGCGCGATCGGCACGTCGCGCACCGCCTCGACCGTCGAGCCGACGCCCGCGCGAAGCGCGGCCCCGAGGCGCGATTCCGCATGGGTGCTGACCTGCTCGGCGAGCTGCACGAGTCGGCTCTGCTCGAGCGCGCGCTCGCCTTCGAGCAGCGCGTAGACCGTCTGCCCGAGCGCGACCGCGGCGCTCTGGCGGTACGACGCTTCGCAGTGGAGCAGGACGACGTCGACGAGCCGTTCGCGCTGCAGCTCGTCGAGCGCGGGCTCGCCGCTCGCGAGCTCGAACGCGATCACCGAAAGCGGAGCGGCAGACGCGAAGCCGAGACGCGCCGCCGCTTCTTCCACGGAGCCGTCGCCCTCCAGCACCGTGAGCAGCATCTCGGCGCGCAGCCGCCGTTCGACGTCGCGGCTCGCGCGCGCCTGGATGACGTGCGGGACCGCGATGCGCGCCGCCTCGGCGAGCGCATGCTCGGACTCGTCGTCGAGTCGGGCGGCGTCGTGCACGACCCAGATCGAGCCAATCGCCTGGTTGCCGGCACGGATGGCGACGGCGGAGCGCGACTTCAGGTCGTCCAGCTCGGTCGGCGCATCCTGCAGCGTCTGCTTCATCGCCTCGGCGTCTGCGTACATCACGCCGCCGGCCGCGAGCACGTCGCGGTACAGGGCGCGCATGCCCGGCGAGTCCGGAACCTGCCGGCCGAGGATCGACCCGCGCCGCGCCTGGTCGATCGGCTGGTCGCCGAGCGTCGAGTACGCGAGCACCCGCCGGCTCGGGTCCTCGATCGTGACCGCGCCGCCGACCACGCCCGCGATCGCGTTGGCGAGCGCGAACAGATCGCCGAGCGGGACGCCGGCGATCCCGGCGCTCGTCTCCTTCGACGCGGAGAAGCGCGTCAGGCTCAGCAAGCCGTAGAGCTGCGTCCACGTCATCTCCTCGGGGACGGCGATCAGCGCGACGGTGTCCGACGCCGCGTCGCGCAGCTCGTCGGCGTTGTCGGCCGTCGTCTTGAAGACGACCGCGCCCGCGCCCGATTCCTCGGCGAGCTCGATCAGCCGGCGCGCCTGGCCGCTGCCGGGCCGGATGCCGACGGCGAGGACGAGGTCGCCGCGCGAGAACGCCGAGCGCTCCTCGGGGTCGTAGATGACGGGCTCGCCCGCCGGCAGCTCGAGGCCGGCGGGCGCGCTCAGGACCTGGATGACGTCGCGGCCGAGGCTCTCGAGGATCTCCCCGAGGCTCGCCTGCTCGACCTCTGTGGAAGGTGCAGGCGACCGCTTTCCCGCCATGGCCGTGACGTTACGCCACGCGGCGCTTCGCCCGCCCGCCGTAGTGCACGTAGGTCGGCCGGCCGCCGGGCTCGTCCGGAGAGAAGAACGTCGCCGGCAGGTCGGCGTCGGCGATCGGGACGCGCAGCATGAACGTGTCCGGGTGCGCGACCGGGCGCAGGGGCAGGTCGATCATCGGCGGCCAGCCCTGGCTCTGCGCCACGGCGTGCGTGGGGACGACCGTGGCGAGCAGGCGCCCGCCCTCGTCGGCGTTCACCTCGAGGCGGAGCCCTTCGCGCTCGTAGACCCCGGTGTAGCGGGCGGGATCGGAGACCGACTCGTCCTCGAGCAGCTCGGCGTCGGGCTTCGGGCCGATACCGGCGCCGTAACGGTCGCCGAAGAGCCAGTGCGCCAGCTCGCGATAGAGGAGCAGCGCGCTGTCGACGTTCGTCTGCAGGCAGAACCCGAACCGCTCCTTCGGCGCGACGCGCATGAACGCGTTCTGGCCGATCGAGTTGCCGTCGTGCCCGATCACGTCCAGCTCGCCCCAGCGGTCGAGGATCCAGCCGAGCCCCCACGCACCGCCCAGGAGGTCGTCGACGAGCTCGACCTGCTTCTCCTGCATCTCCGCGACCAGGCGCTCGGAGAGCAGCCGCTCGCCGTCCGGCGCGAGCCCGCCGTTCAGGTGCAGCTGCACGAAGCGGAGCACGTCGCCGGCGCTCGCGACGAGCGCGCTGCCCATCGGCCCGAACGCGCGGCCGAGCCCCCACGGCTGCGCGACGACGAGCTGCGGCGGGTCGCTCTGGTCGCGGCTGTGGCCGACCGACGTCGGATGCACGATCGCCTCGTCGGCGAACGACACGCTGTGCTCGAGCCCGAGCGGGACGAACAGCCGCTCGCGCATCGCCTCCTCGAACGTCGTCCCGCTCAGCACCTCGACGATCCGGCCGAGGATCGAGTAGCTGCTGTTCGAGTAACTCCAGAGCTTGCCGGGGTCGGCGATCTGCGGCAGGTCGGCGCAGCCGTCGACGTACAGCTCGAGCGCGTCGTCGCCGCGGCCCGTGTCCGTGAAGTGGTCGCCGTCGAAGCCGCTCGTGTGGGAGAGCAGGTTGCGCGGCGTGACGATCTCCGCCGCGCGCTCGTCCTTGACGCGGAAATCCGGCAGGTACGCGCGGATCGGCGTGTCGAGGTCGAGCTTGCCCTCGTCGACGAGCATCAGCACGAGCGTCGCCGTGTAGAGCTTCCCGATCGAGCCGGGCAGAAAGAGCGCGTCCGGGGTGACGGGGCAGGCCGTGCGCAGGCTGAGCACGCCGGCGGCCGCCTCGACGATCTCGTCGCCGTCGAGGACGGCGAGCTGCGCGCCCGGGACGTCGTGCTCGCCGATCAGCTCCTCGAGCTTCGTCTGCAGTTCCTCGGTCGTCGGCACGCTCCACCTCTTTCGGTCGCTCACCTACAGTGTAGGTAGAGCCTACCTACACTGTAGGTACGATGCAAGCCGTGGCGGCGCTGAACCGCGACCGGATCATCGCGAAGGCGATCGAGCTGGCCGACCGCGACGGCCTCGACGCCGTCACGCTCCGCCGCATCGCGGGCGAGCTCGGCGTGCACGTCACGTCGCTCTACAACCACGTCCCCACCCGAGACGCCGTCACGACCGGGATCGTGGACGCGCTCGTGACCGGCGCCGACCTCCCGGTCGAGGAGATCGGCTGGGAGGCGTGGGTGCGCGCGTTCGTGGCGGCGGTCGGGGAGATCGCGGTCGAGCATCCCGGCGCCTTCGTCGCCCTGCAACGACGCCCGGTCGAAGGCGCGCAGGCGACGAGGTCCTTCGAGGTCGCGCTCGCTGCGTTCGAGCGTGCCGGCCTCGACGCGGTCGGCGCCTACGGCGCCGTGAAGGCGACCACGTACGTCGCGCTGTCGATCGCCGTCGAGCGCGCGCTGTCGAGTCGCGGGGACGGCGCCGAGACAGCGGTGACGCACCTGCCTGCCGAATCGTTCCCGCACGTCCATGCGCTCGGCAGCGGGCTCGACCCCGAGACCACCTGGGCGTTCAGCGTCGACACGCTGGTCGCCGGTCTCCGCGCGCAGATCACGGGCAGCTCAGACTGAACGTGTCGCGCACCCTGCCGTCGACGGTCTCGTAGCGGAACACGGCTCGGCGGCCGGAGACGACGACGCGCAGCGCGCCGAACGCGCCCTGCACGACGCGGGCGAGCGGGACGGTCAGCGCGTCCGCGTCGTGCTCGAGCTCGCCGCCACCCGTCCCGACGGCGACGTAGACCACCCCGTGGATCCGTCGGCTGCGCGCGTACGCGTGCAGATGGCCGTTGAACACGACCTGCACGCCGTCGCGCTCGACCAGCGGCACGATGTTCGCGCGCAAGCCCGGCGAGAGCGTGGCGCCCGGCGGCTCCCACGGCGGGTGGTGCCACGCGGCGAAGCGGAAGCACGACGAGCGCGCGAGCGCGCTGCGTGCGAAGGCGAGCTGCGGTGAGCCAGGGGCGACGGAGACGTCGGAGTCGAGCACGACGAAGGCTGCGTTTCCCCAGGTGAAGCGATACCAGCGCTCGGCTCCGAGCGAGTGGAACGCCGCGAGCTCGGGCGCACCGCGATTCGCCTTGTCGTCGTGGTTGCCGAGCGCGGGGAACCACGCCGACTCGCGCATCACCGCCGCGTACGGCGTGAAGATGTCGCGATCGAGCAACGCGGCCGAGCCGAGCGGATAGGCGTTGTCGCCGACCGTGAGCACGAAGTCCGGCCGCCACGACTCGATCATCGACGCGACCTCCGACTCGGGCTGGTTCCCCGTCCCGAAGTCGCCGACGACGGCGAAGGTGAACGGTGTCGTCCGGGCGGGCGCCGCCCGGAACGTCCCCGTGGCGAGCACGCTGCCGCGGGCCTCGACGCGATACGCGTAGTGCCTTCCGGGCACGAGCTTCGTGAGCCGGGCGACGTGCTCGGCGCCTGCGCCGGCGTCGAGCGGGGCACGACCGGCAAGCGCCACGAATGCCTGCACCGGCATCGACGTGCGAAACGAGACGATCGCGGTGCGCTGCGTCACGCTCTCGGCCACCGGTCCGCGCGTCAGCGCAACGGCAGCGACCGCCTCGGCGATCACTGCCGTTCAGCCACGAGCGCGAGCTTGCGGACGCGTCCGCTCGCGAGCCAGTCGCTCCACAAGCGATGCGCCGCGAGCAGCTCGTCGAGCGCGCGGCGCCCGATCTGCGACGCGATCTCGTCCCCGTCGGCCTCGTAGGCTGCGGTCAGCGCCTCGGCTGTTGCGCGGTGCGAGCTGCTCAGGTCCTCCTGCCGGCGAACGACGAACCCGCTGTAGGCGAGCAGGTCGCGGAGCTCCGGGAGCGGCGCGAGCCAGACCGTGTCGGCGTCGGGCATCGACCGCTGCTCCGCGGGGGTCAGCGGCTCGCCCTCCTCGACCGTGAACGCGAAGCGGCCGCCGGCGGGGAGCGCATGGGCAACGGCGTCGAACAGCGTCTGCTTCTCGGGGAACGCCAGCATCGTCTCGAGCAGGAGGACGACGTCGAACGTCCCGTCCGGGAGCGGCGGGACCTGCCCGACCTCGAAGCGGCACGGCAGTCCGCCGGCGCGTTCGCGAGCGATGCCGACCGCGCTCTCGCTCGCATCCACGCCGACGTACGTGCAGCCGAGCTCGCGGGCGATGAACCGGCCCGGGCCTGCGACGCCGCAGCAGAGGTCGAGCACCGACACGCCCGGGCCGACCCCCGCCTGCTCCGCGAGCGCGCGAATCTCGCCCGCGCCCATGAAGCTCTCCTGTTCGACGAACTCGCCCGGGCGGTAGGCGGCCTCACGCGCGCGGCGCAGGGCCTCGTCGAACGGATCGCGATCGTCCTGCCTCACGAAACCGATGTACGGCCGGGCCGGTAGTTCGGTTCGAATGCCCGACCGGCGCGTCCTCGGTCCGCTCTTCTCGCTCGCCGCCCAGCTGGCGGTGCTCGCCGCGCTCGCCGGCACGGTCGGTCTCGACGGTGCCGCCCTGATCGTCGGCGCGGGGTCGGCTCTGTGCCTCGACGTCGCACTCCTCCGCGCGCTCGCGCGCGAGTCGGCAGCGCGACTCGGGGCGGCCGATTGGGTGACCCTCACGCGCGCGACGCTCGCGGTCGCGCTCGCGGCCCTCACCGTCGACTCGTTCGACCACGGAGCGCCGGTCGCGCTCTACGTGACCCTCGCGTCGGTCGCGCTCGCGCTCGACTGGGTCGACGGCCGCGTCGCCCGGCGCACGAGGACCTCGTCGCTCGGCGCGTGGCTCGACGGAGAGGTCGACGCATTCCTCATCCTGGTGCTGAGCGTCGACGTGGCCCGCACCGCCGGGATGTGGGTGCTCGCGATCGGCGTGATGCGGTACGCGTTCCTCGCGGCGGGCGGCCCATTCGTCTGGATGCGCTCACCACTGCCGCGGCGCGACTGGCGGAAGACCGCGGCCGCCTCGCAGGGGATCACGCTCACCCTCGCGGCCGCAGGCATCGTGCCGCTGACGGCGATGCGCATCCTGCTCGCCCTCGCGCTCGCGCTGCTCGCGGAGTCGTTCGGCCGTGACGTGTGGTGGCTCTGGCGGCACCGGCACGACGTCCGTGTCACGCGCGCGCCGCATCGCTACGTCGCTGCGATGCTGACTCTGCTCGCGCTCGCGATCGTGTGGGTCGCGCTGGTCTTCCCGATCAAGCCGTGGCTGTTCACACCCGGCGAGTTCGTGCGGCTGCCGCTCGAAGGGATCGTCCTGCTCCTCCTCGCCGTTGCGCTGCCCACGCGCGCGCGGCGCTTCGTTCCGTGGGTCGTCGGACCGCTGCTCGGCGTGATCGTGATGGTGAAGCTCCTCGACATCGGCTTCTTCATCGCGTTCGACCGCCCGTTCAACCCGGTCGACGACTGGAGCTACGCGTCGATCGGCGTCGAGACGGAGCGCGACACCTTCGGGAGCACGGCGACCGACCTCACCGTGGTCGCAGCTGTGGCGATCGTGGTTGCGGCGCTGGCGCTGCCCACGCTCGCGGTGCATCGTCTCAGCCGAGTCGTCAGCCGTCATCGCGGCCGCACGCTTCGCATCGCCGGCGGTCTCGGGGCGACGTGGATCGCCTGCTGGGCGTTCGGCGCGGCCGGCATCGCCTCGACGAGCGCCGTCGCGCTCGCCGTCAACGAGGTGCACGCCGTCCAGTCCGGCCTGCGCGACCGCACCGTGTTCCGCGCCCAGCTCGCGCACGACAGCTACGCCAAGACGCCGGGCAATGACCTGCTGAACGCGCTCCGCGGCAAGGACGTCCTGCTCGTGTTCGTCGAGAGCTACGGGAAGCTCGCGATCCAGGGCACGCCGATCGCGGCCGGTGACGACGCCGTCGTGAATGCGGGCACGAAGGCGCTCACCGCGCACGGCTTCCTCTCGAAGAGCGGCTGGATCGAGTCGTCCACCTTCGGCGGCGGCAGCTGGTACGCGCACGGGTCGATGCAGTCGGGCACCTGGATCGACAGCCAGGGGCGCTACAACGAGCTCGTCGCCAGCAAGCGCGTCACCCTGACGACCGCCTTCGCGCGCGCGGGCTGGAGAACGGTCGCCGACGTTCCGTCGGATACCCGCGACTGGCCCGAGGGCCACTCCTTCTACCACTACGACAAGATCTACGACCGGCGCAACCTCGGCTACAAGGGCCCGAAGTACGGCTTCGCAGCGATGCCCGACGAGTACGTGCTGCTGGCGCTTCAGCGCTTCGAGCTCTCGAAGCAGAACCGCCCGCCGATCTTCTCGGAGATCGATCTCGTGTCGAGCCACACACCGTGGACGCGCATCCCGCCGTACATCCCGTGGAGCAAGGTTGGCAACGGGTCGATCTTCGACAAGCTGCCGATCGACCGCAGCGGGCTCGGCGACACGCAGAAGGGCTACTCGACCTCGATCAAGTACACGCTGCGGACGCTGATCTCGTTCGTCACGCACTACGGCACCAAGAACACGGTGCTGATCGTGCTCGGCGACCACCAGCCGTCGCGCGTCGTCTCCGGCAGCCCGGGCCACGACGTGCCGGTGTCGATCATCGCCAAGGACCCGGCGGTGATGAAGCAGATCTCGAACTGGGACTGGGTGAACGGGATGCTCCCGAACGCGCAGGCGCCGGTCTGGCCGATGAGCGCCTTCCGCAACCGCTTCCTGCGCGCGTTCGCACGCTGAGCCCGTGAAGCGCGGACGCCTCGCCGGCCTGGACGGAGTGCGGGGCCTCGCGGCGGCGTACGTCGTCGTCAACCACGTCTTCGAGCGCGCGTTCCCCGGCTACCCGCACGATCACGCGCCCTGGTGGGCCGGCTGGTTCATCTTCGGCCGCTTCGCCGTCGTCGTGTTCATCGTGCTGTCCGGCTTCTCGCTCGGCCTGTCGCCGGCGCGGCACGGCTGGCGCCTGGACAGCGTCGTGCGCTTTGCCGGCCGGCGGGCCCGCCGCATCCTCCCGGCCTACTACGCAGCACTCGCGTTCAGCCTCGCGATCGCCTGGTACGTCGTCCCGCAGCCTGGACAGGGACGCCCCGACACGCGGTCGGTCGTCGTCAACGGGCTGCTCGTGCAGAACATCGTGCGCGCGTCGAGCCCGAACCGCGCCTTCTGGTCGCTCGCCGTCGAAGCGCAGCTGTACGTCGTCTTCCCGCTTCTGATCCTCGTCGTGCGCCGTGTCAACGCTGCGGCGATGGTCGCGGCGGTGACGCTGGTCGTCTCTGCCGTGGGGATCGCGGCGCCGCACGACCCGGGACTGCACGCCTTCGTCAACCAGTCGCCGCCCGAGCTCGCTGCGCTGTTCGCGATCGGGATCGCAGCCGCCGGACTGGTCGGCGCGCGCGGCTCGCGCCGCTGGGCCTGCCTCGCGCTCTCGCTCGCAGCGCCGGTGCTCGTGCTCATCTGGTGGCGCGGCGCGGTGTGGACGCTCGGCCCGAACCTCATGTGGGTCGACCTGGCGCTCGGCCCCGGCATCGCCTGCCTGCTCGTCGCGCTCGCGAGCGGTCGCCCGCTTCCGCTCGTGCGCCTGCTCGACTCGCGACCGATCCGCACCCTCGGCCTGTCGTCGTACAGCCTGTACCTGCTGCACGAGCCGATCGTGATCGTCGTCTACCGCCGCTTCGTGCTGGAGCGCTACCACCACGGCCCGACCGCCTTTCTCGTCGCGGTGGGGATCGCGCTGCCGCTCTCGATCGCGGTCGCGTGGCTGTTCGCGACGCTCTTCGAGCGGCCGTTCCTACGCCGGCAGCGACAGGTCGAGCAGGTGCTTGCCCCGGCGCGCCTTGGTCTCTAGGTAGCGAACGTTCGAAGGCGACACGTGGACGCCCGTCCGCACCTGCGACACGACGGTCACGCCGCACGAGCGAAGCTGCCGTGCCTTGTCCAGGTTGTTGCTCAGCAGCTCGACGCGCGAGACGCCGAGCGCGTGCAGCATCTGCGCAGCGGCGACGTAGCTCCGCTCGTCCTCGCCGTGGCCGAGCGCGAGGTTGGCGTCGTAGGTGTCGATGCCGGTGTCCTGCAGCGCGTACGCCTCGAGCTTCGAGTACAGGCCGATGCCGCGTCCCTCCTGGCGCAGGTAGAGGAGGTAGCCGCCGGCGACGGCGATCCGCTCGACCGCCTCGCGCAGCTGCGGGCCGCAGTCGCAGCGCTGGCTTCCGAACACGTCGCCGGTGAGGCATTCGCTGTGCGGCCGGATGAGCGGGACCTTCGTGCGGGCGCCGAGCGCAAATGCGAGGTGCTCGCGGCCGTCGACGAGCCCGTCGAAGCTGTACACGCGCGCCTGCGCGGTATAGCCGTCGGCGAAGCGCAGCGGCAGGCCGACCTGCGTCCGGATCGTCGCAACGGGAGGCTTCATCCGTCGAACCTCGGCGAGAGCGCGTAGCGCAGCAGGACGACGTCGCCGATCTTGCGAACCTCGACGAGCTCGGCGCGGCGGCCGGTGTTCCACGGGAACGATCCGTCTCGGACGAAGCGCGGCGCCTCCGAGTCGCCGACGAACACCGGTGCGACGACGAGCTGCAGCTCATCGACGATGTCCTCGCTGAGGAACTGCGTGTGCACGGTGCCGCCGCCTTCCACCATCAGGCGCTCGACGCCGCGCGCCGCGAGGTCAGAGCTGAGCGTGCTCATCTCCACGGTGCTGCCGCCGTCGACGACGGTCGCCACCGGGCCGAGACGGTGCTCCGCAGCGCGCACGAGCGGGCTCGCGCAGTAGACGAGCTTCTCGGTGTCGCCGGCGGTGAAGAACTCCGCGCGCGCATCGAGCTCGGCGCGACGCGTCACCGTCACCTTCATCGGCGACGGAGGCAGTCCGCGCGCCGCACGCGCGGCGCGCCGTACCTCCGACCGCACGAGCAGACGCGGGTTGTCGGCGCGCACCGTGGCTGCGCCGACGAGGATCGCGTCACACGACGCGCGAACCTCGTCGACCCGGTCGAAGTCGGCGTCGTTGGACAGCAGCAGGCGCGACGCGCCGCTGCCGATGTAGCCGTCGATCGACACGCAGCACGAGAGCAGGGTGTACGGACGGTCACGCATCGGTTGCTCCTCTCAGCGGCACACGCACGCCGGGAAGCCAGCCGGCGAGGAGCACGATTGCCCCGGGCAGGCTCGCGGCGAGCACCATGACGCCGTAGGCGACGGCCGTCGCCGCACCGCGATCGGCGCCGAGCCCGGCAGCGGAGAACACCCACGCCGTCGCGCCTTCACGCGGCCCCCAGCCTGCGATGCTCGGGAGCACCATCGCCAGCATCGCGAGGAACGCGAGCGGCAGCAGGTGGACGAGCGACGCCGTGACCCCCGCGACGCGCGCGGCGACGACGAACGTGGCCGCGTGCCCCACGACGACAACGGCCGACGCGAACGCGACCGCTGCCCATGCCTTGCGCGAGAGCCGAACCTCAGGGCGCATGCCGCGTGCGCGGACGAAGACCACGACGCCCGCAACGGTCACCAGGAGCGCTGCGACGACGATCGGCGTGATCGAGCGGACCGGCGATGCGAGGACGAGCAACACCGGGACGGTCAGCAGCGCCTGCACGACCTGGCCTGCGCCGCGCTCCCAGACGACGGCTCGCAGTCCGCGGCCGACGTCGCGGACCTCGTTCCCGTGCGCGACGCCGCGGTGCACGTCGCCGACGACGCCGCCCGGGAGGGTGAGGTTGAGGAACAGCGAGCGGTAGTACGCGGCGAGGGCGGGAGAGAGCGGAAGGCGAATGCCCAGCCCGCGGGCGACGATCGTCCAGCGCCACGCGCAGCAGAGCGTGGTGACGACTCCGATCGCCGACGCGGCGAGCAGCGCGCGGCCGTCGACCGCGCGCACGCCGTCGAGGAACGGGCCTGCGCCGAGACGCCAGACGACGATCGCGAGCGTGGCGACCGCGGCGAGCGGACGCGCGATGTGAAGCGCGTCCGCGGCGAGCGGACGCGCGATGTGAAGCGCGGTCCTCACGGCAGCACCAGCAGGTCGGCGTGGCCGACGGTGACGGCGAGGCGGCCGGCCGCCGCTTCCTTGAGCCGGCGGCGCCGATACAGGTCGATCTCTGCCTCGAGCTCCGGCTCCTGCTCACAGGCGGCGGCGAGCCAGCCGGTGAGCCATTCGCCGATGAGCGCCGCGTCGCCCGTTCCGAGGCGCCACGGGCTCGGCCGCACCACGACCTCCCGGCCGAGCCGCCCGAACGCGTCGACCGCAGCCTCGACCGCGTCCGGCCCGAGCAGCCGGCCGCGCGGCGTCCGGCGCCGCTGATGCGCGTTGAACGCGTCGGAGATCCGTGCGTCGAGGCGATCGGACGGAGTGAGGTCGACGTGACCGGTCACCGACAGCGTGAGCAGAACCGGGCAGCCCGCACGGACACAACTCGCGATGACGGCGGACAGCTCGTCCCACGTGAAGAGGTCGAGGAGCGCCGACGCCGTGACGAGGTCCGCCCCTGCGAGCGCATCGCGCTCGAGCCGCGTGACGTCGGAGAGGCGCGTCTCGACGGTCGCGTTCGCCGGCGGGCTCGCCGCCGCGAGCGCAAGCAGGTCTGCGTCGCGGTCGTGCAGCACCCAGCGCTGCGGGCCGGGCAGAAGCGGCGCGAGCCAGCGGCCCATCGCGCCGCTGCCGCAGGCGAGGTCGTGGATCACGGCGGGTGCGCTGAGATGCGTGACGAGCTCGCGGGCGCGCGCGCCCGCGTCCGCGCTCTCGCGCAGGTCGAGCCAGTCCGGGCTGACGCGGATCGGCTCGGCCGTCATGCCGCCTCCGCCAGGGCTTGCGCCACGACCGAGGTGGTCGCCGACCAGCTCGGAAGTGCGGCGCGCCGCTGCCGCGCCGCGCGCCGCAGCCGGCCGCGCAGGTCGGCATCGCGCAGCCACGTCCGCAGCGCCTCGGCGAGCGCGATCGGATCGTCCGGCGGAACGAGCAGGCCCGGCCGGGAGCCGTCGGCTCCGTAGCCGAGCGCCTCCGGGACGCCGCCGACGTCCGCGGCGACGACCGGGACGCCGCGGGCGAGCGCCTCGGTCACGACCATCCCGTACGTCTCCGAGCGCGACGGCAACACGAGCAGGTCGGCGTTGCCGTAGCTGCGCGCGAGCTCGCGCGGTGTCTGCGCACCTGCGAAACGCACCCGTCCCCTCATCGCACCGTGACGAGCGCGCCGACGAACGTCGTCGGCGAACAGCTGGTCGCGGTCGAGACTGCCGGCGCACACGCAGCGCCAGCGAAGGTCGTCGAGCGTCGCCAGCGCGTCGAGCAGCACGTCGTGCCCCTTGGCGCGCGTCACCGAAGCGACCGCGAGAAACTCGCCGCCGAGCGGCGACCGGGCCGCAGGGTCGGCGCGATCGGCGCCGGGCTCCGCGACACGAACGGACCCGCTCCGCAGCGCGTAGCGCTCGAGGAGCATGCGGCGTGTCCAGTTGCTCGTGGTGAGCACGCACTGCGCGGCCGAGAGCACCCTTCCCTCCGCCGTCGTCCACACCGGCATGTGCATGAGCACGACGAGCCGAAGGCGATCTGCCTCGGGCACGAGCACCTGCGGGTACGGCGAGGCGACGAGGCCGTCGATGAGGACGACGCCGCCGTCGGCGATCCGCAGGACTGCGTCCGCGAGGTCGGTCGATCCGTTCACCTCGTGCACGCGGACGTCCCACCGGTCGACCGCGAGGCCGTCGCGCACGCGGCGATCGAAGGTGTTGCCGCCGCTCGGCCGGAGCGGATCGTCGAAGCCTTCGGGAACGATCAGATGCACCGTCCTCATAGAGCACGCTCGTAGGTCGCGGAGGCGACGTGCGACTCGTGGAGCGTGACGGCGAGCCCGTCGAGCCCGTGGTCGCCCAGCCGCTCGGCGAGCCGGTCGGCGATCAGACGTGCGAGCACTTCGGTCGTCGTGTTCACGCCGGCGAGCGACGGCTCGTCGTCCAGGTTGCGATAGCCGAGGCCCGAGACGACCGCGCGCAGCTCATCCGCCGCGCGGCCGAGATCGACGACGATGCCGTCGGCGTCGAGCTCGGCCCGGCGGAACGTCGCGTCGACGACATACGTCGCCCCGTGCAGGTTCTGCGCCGGACCGAAGACCTCGCCGCGCAGACTGTGCGCGATCAGCATGTGGTCGCGGACGGTGACGCTGAACATCACGCGCCCTCGTACGTGATCGAGTGGCAGAGCGCGGGCATCCCGCCGGCGAGGCGCGCCATGACGTCGGGCAGCTCCTCGAACCTCGACTCGCCGGTAAGCAGCGTGTCGAGCGCCGGATCGTGCAGGAGGTCGAGTGCGATCGCGAGCCGGTCTGCGGCCGAGCGCCTGCCGCTGCGCGCGGGCGAGACCGTGCCGACCTGGCTCGAGCGGATCGCGAGCCGGCCGGCGTGGAACGCACCGCCGAGCGAGAGCCGGACCTCGCTGTCGCCGTACCAGCTGAGGTCGATGACCGAGCCTTCGGGCGCGAGCAGGTCGAGCGAGCGCTGGAGGCCCGCGGAGGTTCCGCTCGTGTGCACGACGAGGTCGCGACCGCCCTCGGCGTCGTCGGGCAGCGCAAAGTCGACCTCGAGCCCGGCGGCGATGCCTGCGCGATCGCCGTCGACGTCGACCAGCGTCACCTCGAGCGCCGGGAAGTGGCGCAGGACCCGCGCGACGCAGCAGCCGACCATCCCGGCGCCGACGACCGCGACCCGGTCGCCGACGAGCGGTGCGGCGTCCCACAGCGCGTTCACCGCCGTCTCGACGATCCCGGCGAGCACCGCGCGCTCGGCCGGAACGCCGTCGGGCACGATCGCGACCGCGCCGGCGGGGACGACGTAGGCGGTCTGGTGCGGGTAGAGGCAGAACACGGTGCGCCCACGGAGGTCCGCGGGCCCTTCCGCCACCGCGCCGACGTTCAGGTAGCCGTACTTGACGGGTCCCGGAAACTCGCCTTCCTGGAACGGCGCGCGCATGCGCGTCCGCTCCCTCTCCGGCACGCCGCCGCGAAAGACGAGCGTCTCGGTGCCGCGGCTGATCGCCGAGCGGACGGTGCGCACGATCACATCGCCCGGCCCGGGCTCGGGAAGCTCGACCGGGCGGATCTCGCCGCGACCCGGCGCCTCGAGCCAGAAGGCGCGTGCGCTCCCGACCTCGTTTCTGCCTGCGTCTCTCAACACGGTTGTACTGCCGAGGTACGCGAGACACCGGCTGCCGGATTGAGGCCCCTAGGTCAACGGGAGCGAGACGGTGAAGCGCGTCCCCTGCGGTGCGTTCGCGGCAACTGCGATCCGGCCGCCGAGCGCTTCCATGATCTGGCGGCAGATGTAGAGCCCGAGGCCCGAGCCGCTGACCCCGCGGGTGAGCTCGGGATCGACGCGATAGAACCGTTCGAAGAGGCGTTCGCGGAGGTCGTCCGGCACGCCGATGCCGTGGTCGGCGACGACGATCGTCGCCGACCCGTCGACGACGGCGAGCGAGGTCAGCACGTCCCCGCCCTCGGGCGAGTACTTGATCGCGTTGTCGAGCAGGTTCGTGATGACCTGCTGCAGCCGCGTCCGGTCGGTGTCGACGACGACAGGCTCATCCGGGAGGTCGAGCTCAAACTCGATCCCGTCCGCGCGACGCGCTTCCGCCGCGCGAATCGCCTCCGTGAGAACGTCGCGCACGTCGAACGGCGCACGCTCCAACGGCACCAGCCCTGCCGCGAGCGACTCGGTCGTGAGGATCTCGCTCGTGATCCGGGCGAGGCGCTCGGACTCGACGCCGATCACCGCCTGCAGCTCGCGCCGCGTCTCCGGATCGAGGACGTCCTCACGCTGCAGCGTGCGGGCGGCGCCGTAGATCGCCGTCACCGGTGTGCGCAGCTCGTGCGAGACCGTGGTGATGACGCGCGAGCGGACCTCCTCGAGCGCAGAGAGCCGCCCGGCCTCGGCTCGAAGCCGGGCGAGCTCGAGGTTCGCGCGAACGCGGGCGACGAGCTCGCGCGCCGAGAAGGGCTTGGTGAGATAGTCGTCGGCGCCGAGGTCGAGCCCTTCCACCGAGCTGTCCTCTCCGGCGCGCGCGGAGACGACGATCACGGGAATCGCGGCAGTCGCCGGGTCGTCGCGCAGCGCCTGCAGCAGGCCGAAGCCGTCGAGCCCGGGCATCATCACGTCGGTCACGACGAGCGTCGGCGGATCGAGGCGAATCGCCGCGAGGGCATCGAGACCGTTCCGGTAGGCATCGACGCGCCAGTGCCGCTCGAGCAGCCGGACGATGTAGTCCTTCATGTCCTCGTTGTCGTCCACGACGACGACACGGTCGCGCCGCGACGCATCTCCGTCCTCGACGAGCTCGCTCGTCTCGACGCCGGAGTCGGTCTCGAGGCCGGCCCAGCGGCTCGCTTCCTCGGCGAAGGCGATCGCCGCGGCGGCCCGGTTCGTCTCGCGCCATTCATCGCGCACCTGGTCGGGATCGAGATGTCCTGCGCCGAGGGGGATCTCGACCGTGAACGTCGTCCCTGTCCCGACCTCGCTCTCGACGGAGACGGTGCCGCCGTGGAGCTCCGCGAGCTCGCGCACGAGCGCGAGACCGATCCCCGTGCCCTCGTGCGTGCGCGCCTGCTCGTTGCGCACGCGATGGAACCGCTCGAAGAGCTGCGGCAGCTCGTCCTCCGGGATGCCGGTGCCCGTGTCGCGCACCCGCAGCCGGGCCACGTTCCCTGCGGGCTCGAGCGTCACGGAGATCTCGCCGGTGAGCGTGAACTTGTAGGCGTTCGACAGCAGGTTGAGCACGATCTTGTCCCAGGCGTCGCCGTCGATGTACACCGCTGCGGGCAGCGGCTCGATCTCGCGCACGAACCGGATGCCGCTCCGCTCGAGCACCGGCGCGAACGTCTCGGCGAGCTCGGCCGTGAGCCGCGTCAGGTCCGTGCGCATGAACGCGTGCGCGACGGCATCGGAGCTCATGCGGGAGAAGTCGAGGACGGTGTTGACCATGCGCAGGAGACGGAGCGCGTTCCGGCGCAGGACCTCGAGGACGGGGCGTGCGTCGGCGGAGACGCTGTCGGGGTCGGCGAGCAGGTCGTCGAGCGGGCCGAGCATGAGGGTCAGGGGCGTCCGGAACTCGTGGCTGACGTTCGAGAAGAACACGGTCTTCGCACGATCGAGCTCGGCGAGCGACTCGGCGCGGCGCCGCTCGCCCTCGTAGGCCTGGGCCGTCGCAAGGCTGGCCGAGATCTGCGCTCCGACGAGGCCGAGGAAGTCGGAGTACGCGTCGTCGAAGGGGCGAAACGGGTTCAGCCCGACGATGAGGACACCGTCGCCGCCGCCCTGGACGGCCGCGGAGAGCGGCACGTACGCGCCCTGGCGCGGCGGCTCGTCCCAGACGTCTGTCGGAAGCGGCGCGGCGGCGAACGACTGGAGCCCGTCGACGACGAGAATCTCCTTCTGGCCGAACGCGCGGACGATCCGCTCGGCGCGGTCCGAGTCGACGGCGATCCTGAGCGGCGCGTTCGGGCTGCCCGCTTCGACCCCGCTCGCCCCCGCGAGCGTGAACGACGTCTTGTCGTCGCTCATGAGGTACATCGTCACGAACGGAAGATCGCGGCGATCGATCGACAGGGCCTCGGCCGCGCGCGTGCAGACCTCTTGCCAGCTCAGCGCCTCCGCCGTGCGCGCGGCCAGCTCGCGAAGCAGCCCGAGCCGGCGCTCGCCGATCACGCGCTGCGTGTCGTCGGTGTTCGCGCAGATGATCCCGCCGGCGTCTCCGTCGTCACCGGGGATCGGGCTGTACGAGAAGGTGTAGTAGGTCTCCTCGCGATAGCCGTAGCGCTCCATGATCAGGAGCTGCGACTCGACGTACGTCCCCTCGTCACCGGTGAGCGCCGTCTCGAGCATCGGCGCGATCACGTCCCAGATCTCCGACCACACGACGCGCGTCGGCCGGCCGAGCATCTCCGGATGCTTGCCGCCGATGATCGACTTGTACGGGTCGTTGTAGAGGTAGGTGAGCTCTTCTCCCCAGCCGATCCAGATCGGCTGGCGGGAGGCGAGCATGATCCGAACGGCCGTACGCAGGCTGTCGGGCCAGCCCTCCGGCTTCCCGAGCGGTGTCTTCGACCAGTCGAACGCGCGGATGCGCTCTCCGAGCTCGCCGCCGCCGGCGAGGAACCCGAGATCGCGGCCTTCCAACGCGCTGCTCAGCGGTCGCCTTCCCGTCGCGCACCGTCGAGCACGGCCCGGAGACGCTCGGCGATGCGAATGGGATCGAACGGCTTCGTGATGTAGTCGGCGGCGCCCACCTCGAGGCCCCGGCTGATGTCGGCGCGGTCGGCGCGGGCCGAGACGAAGACCACCGGCGCGTCGCTCGTCCCCGCGAACGTCTTCAGCCGCTGCGCGAGCTCGAGGCCGTTCATGCCCGGCATCATGACGTCGAGGAGGATCAGGTCGAACGCTTCGCGCTCGGCCCGCTCGAGCGCCGTCTCGGCGTCCGGCGCCTCGACGACCTCGAAGCCGCTCAGCGGCAGGTTGACGCGAAGGAGCAGCCGGACCGACGGCTCGTCGTCGACGACGAGCACGCGGGGCGTTTCGATGTCCCGCCGAGCAGCGCCGTCGCGGCTCGCGTGCGGGGCCGGCGACCCGGCAGGCTTCGCGCCGGCCGCCGAGCGGCTCTCGCCAGGCCCGGGCCTTCGCCGCGGACCGCCGGCGGACGAGCGGGCCGCGAGGCCGCGTCTTTCACGAACCACGATCACCACCAACCCGCCAATCGGACCCCCGTTCGCCGGTAACTAGGCCGCAGCCGAAGCTCACGGCGCCCCCGGGAATCCTAGGCGGTGCCGGCGGCGACACAAGAGCTAGGACGGCAGCGTTCGCTGGTCGGTCGGATACACCCCGACCGCGAAGCCGTACATCGCGTCGCCGGTGCGCGGGAGCCGGTCGAACTCGGACACGAGCTCGGCCATGCGTTCCCAGAACTCGGAGACCTGCGCCTCGCTGATGCGCGCATGGCGGATGAAGCCCCAGAGCTTCCCGTCGCGAAACGCCGACTCGGACTCCCGTGCGGCGACCTCGAAGTCGTTGAAGTCGCGGGGAGGCTCGCCGCCGTCCGCCCGCTCCAGCGCGACGTAGAAGAGCCGGGCCGTGCGCCCGTAGAAGCGCTCGTCGATCGCCCGCACGCGCCGCGTGCGGACGACCTGCAGCAGGCCGGCCTCCGTCAGCACCTTGACGTGGTGCGCGACCGTGCTCTTCGGCCGGTCGAGCGCGACCGCGAGCTCGCTCACCGTCGCCGCCCGCTCGTGCAGCAGCCCGAGGATGGTGTTCCGGAGCGGGTGCGTGAGCGCCTTGACCTGCGCCGGCGTCGTGAGCGCGATCCGGTCGGCGAGCTCGTAGTCGGGCGGGGTCCCGTTGCCGTCCATCGTTGAATAGACTAACGTTCCCGAACGTTCCAAGTTAACGGATCATTCGCTCAGGAGGACCAGATGGCAGAAGTCGTGCTCTACCACCACGTCCAGGGACTGACCGACGGCGTCCGGGCGTTCGCCGACGAGCTCCGGCAGGCGGGCCACACCGTGCACACGCCGGACCTGTTCGACGGGGGGACGTTCGCGACGATCGAAGAGGGCGTGGCGTTCGCGCAGGAGGCGGGCTTCGGCGCGCTCGCGGAGCGCGGCGTCGCCGCGGCGGACGCGTTCGCGCCCGGCGTCGTCTATGCCGGCTTCTCGTTCGGAGTGATGCCGGCGCAGCAGCTCGCCCAGACGCGGTCCGGCGCCCGCGGCGCGCTGCTCATGTACTCGTGCCTGCCCGTCTCCGAGTTCGGCGGCTGGCCCGACGGAGTCCCGGTGCAGGTGCACGGCAAGGAGGGCGACGAGTTCTTCCTCGAGGATCTCGACGCGGCCCGCGAGCTCGTCGCCGCGAACGATCGCGCCGAGCTCTTCCTCTATCCCGGCGACGAGCATCTCTTCGCCGACTCGTCGCTGCCGGCGTTCGATGCCGACGCTGCGTCACTGCTCACCGAGCGCGTGCTCGCGTTCCTCGACGCGGTCTAGGCGACGCGCCGCTGCGTCCACCAGGCGGCGAGCAGGACGAGCAGCGCGCCGATGCCGGCGACGATCGCGAACTCGATCCCCTGCAGCTCCCAGAAGCGGCTCGCCGGCTGGTAGATCGCCGTCATGTACGCGTGGGCGCCGCGCGCCAGCGGTTGCGCGCACACTGCGTTCGTGTGAGTGAGGAACCCGCTGGACGTCGAACCGCAGGGGCGAAACGCCGTCGCGATTCGCGTCCCGCTCTTGTCGCTGAGGAACTGGTCGATGACGAGCGCCCGATCGAGGTTCGGGCCGTGTTGCCCTGCGAGCTGCCAGGTCGACTTCACGGGTGCGAGCAGACGCTCCCGGAGCCAGCTGTCCATGAACGCGCGGCCGATCACGTAGGCGACGAACGCGAGCAGCAGCGCCGGCACGATTCGCCGCCACAGCGCGCCGAGCGCGACGGCGATCCCGAATACGAACAGGCCGTACGCGAGCGGCACGATGCCCTCGGCGTCGTACGCGCTCGAGCCCATCCGGCCGCCCGAGTGGTCGAGGGGCGCGCGCGCCCACATCGCGAGCACGGTGAGACCGCCTGTCACCGCGGCCAGCGCGATCACGCCGAAGCCGAGCTTCACGGCGAGCCAGCGCCGGCGGGTGATGCTCTGCGTCCAGAAGAGGCGATAGGTGCCGCTGTCGAGGTCGAGCACGAAGGGCGCGGCGAGCAGGAGCGCGGCCACGGCCGGCAGCAGCGTCGACCACGTGAAGAGGAGGTTGACGCCGACGAAGCGCGTCTGGAACGAGCCCGTCGCGAGACCGCATGCACTCGACTCGGCGTTGCCCACGCACGAGGCGAGATGCTCGTGCGCGTAGACGGACGCCATGTGAACTCCGGCCGGGATCGCGACCGCGGCGAGCGCGAGCAGCACGCCCGCGGCGATCGCGGTCTCGAGCCGCTGCTGCCGCCAGCCGACCCAGATCATCGCGCCGCCACCGCCGCCGGCTCCGTCTCCGCAACACCGCCGTCGTGACCGAGGTACGCGAGCACGATCTCCTCGAGGTCGACCTCGTGCAGCTGCCAGTCGGCGTCGTAGACGTGACCGTTCGCGCGGACGAGCAGCGTCGTCTGGCGCTCGGTATGACTCTCGCGGATCACGTCGTGCACGCGCGCGACGCCGCCCGGGCTCGTACGCGGACCGGTGAGCAGGCGATGGCCGGCGAGGATGTCCTCGATCGCGCCGACGAGCTGGGTTCGTCCGCGGGAGAGGATGATCAGGTGATCGCAGATCCGTTCGAGGTCGGCGATGATGTGCGACGAGAGCACGACGGTGATCCCGCTCTCGGTCACCGCCTGCAGCACGCCGCTCAGGAACTCCCGGCGCGCGAGCGGGTCGAGCGATGCGACCGGCTCGTCCAGCAGCAGCACCTTCGGCCGCTTCGCAAGCGCCAGCGTGAGCGCGACCTGCGCCTGCTGGCCGCCCGAGAGCGTTCCGACTCTCTGGCGGCGCGAGAGGCCGAGCTCGGCGATACGCCGCTCGGCGAGCGCGTCGTCCCAGGTCGGGTTCAGCTCGCGGCCGAGCTTCAGCGTCTCCGCGATCGTGAAGCGGCGTGGCAGCGGATGATCCTGCGCGACGAAACCGACATGCGGCAGCACGTGCAGCGGCTCCGCGCGAGCATCGTGCCCGAGCACCTCGATCGTTCCGGTCGTCGGTGCGATCAGCCCGACGGCGAGCTGCAGGAGCGTCGTCTTGCCGGCGCCGTTCGGGCCGACGAGCGCGGTGACGGAGCCTTCCGGGATCGCAAGGTCGCACTCGTGCAGCGCCCAGTTCGAGCCGTAACGCTTGCCGAGGGCCCGTGTCTCGAGCGCAGCTGTCATGCGACACGGGAGATCGTCGGCGGACGGACGGTGTCCGCGAACAGCGCTGCGAGGTTTTCGTCGTCGAGGCCGGCGGCACGCGCGCGGTCGATCCAGCGCTGGAGCGACGAGCGCAACGCCTTCACGTCGTCGGGCGGCAAGGGCGGCTGTCCGCTCGCGACGAACGTGCCGACCCCGCGTCGCCCTTCGACGAGGCCTTCGAGATCGAGCTCGCGATACGCGCGCAGCACCGTGTTCGGGTTGATCGTGAGCTGCTCGACGACCTCCTTCACCGTCGGCAGCTGGTCTCCCGGCCGCAGGATCCCGAGCCGCACCGCCTGGCGCACCTGCTGCACGAGCTGCAGGTAGGTCGGCACTCCCGAACGTGTCTCCAGATGGAATTCGATCATTTACGTCTTTCTCTAGATAGCTAGATAAATAGCGCACGGACCGCCGGACGTCAAGTGACCGTGGCCCGTCCGTCGCCGGCACCCGTAGGCTGCGCGTCGTGAGCGAGACGGAAGAGCTGGGGCGCGGCGGTCGCCTGCGCGGCGGCGCGGCGGGCGAGCTCGTCGCAGCGGCGTACGCGGCGGAGAGCGCACATGGCCCGCGGCTCGCCCATGGGCTGTCACTCGCCGACCTCGCGCACGCTGTTGCGCTCGTCGAGGGCGGCGATCTGTCCGGTGACGACGCGAAAGCGCTGTTGCGCGGCCTGCTCGAGCTGCACGAGATCCCCGGTGACGAGTTCCCCTGGGACCCGTCGCTCGGCGATGCGTTCAACTCGCGCGAGGCGGAGCTCGAGCGGCGCGTCGGCCGGTCGGCCGCCGGCTGGCTCAGTGCGGGGCGACCACGTCGCGAGGCATTCCGCGTCGCTCTGCGGCTCACCGCGCGCACGGGTGCACGCGAGCTCCACGACGCGCTCATCGACCAGGCTGCCGCGCTCACGCGGCACGCGCGTGCGACGAGCGGCGCGCTCGCGACCGACTACACGTATCTCCAGCCTGCACAGCCGACGACGGTCGGCCACCTTCTGCTCGCCTACGCCTACCCGGCGTTGCGCGACGCGGACCGGGCGCGCGCCGCTCACGCGTTGCTCGGCGCGAGCGTCGCAGGCGCCGGCGGCAGCGCCGGCTCGCGCTGGTCGCTCGATCGTGCGCGCCTCGCCGAGCTGCTCGGCTGCGACGAGCTCGTCGTGCATGCGAAGGACGCCGCGTGGCAGGCAGACGTCTACGTCGAGCTGCTCGCGACGCTCGCGATCGCCGCCACGCACCAGAGCGAGCTCGGGCAGGACTTCGAGATCTACGCGAGCCAGGAGTTCGGCCTGATCGAGCTCGCCGATGCGCACAGCCGCGCGAGCGCGCTGATGCCGCAGAAGAAGAATCCGTATGCGCTCGCCGCGATCCGCACCCAGGCGGGCCAGGCCGCCGGCGACCTCGCGGGCGCGATCGTCACGCTGCACACCGGCTCGGCGCGCACGGACCACTTCCACCTGCTGAACGGGACGGTCCTCCGCGCACTCGACGAGGCGGTCGCGATCGCGCGTCTCACCGCTTCCGTCCTCGACGGCATCGAGCTGCGGACCGAGCGCTTCGAGCAGATCGCGCGCGAGAGCTTCGTCACCGCAGCCGACGTGGCCGACGTGCTCGCGCTCACGGGTCAGCTCGACTACCGCAGCGCGCACAAGGTGGTCGGCCGGGCCGTGCGCGACCTCGTCGACGCCGGAGAGCCTCCGTCCGCGTTGACCCCCGAGCGGCTGGCAGCCGCGGCCGAGGCGACCGTGGGGACGGCCGTCGAGCTCGACGAGGCGACGCTGCGCGACGCGCTCGACCCGGCGGCCTGCGCTGCCGCCCGCAGGCAGACGGGCTCGTCCTCACCGGCCGCGATGGCCGAGATGCTCGACGAGCTCGCCGCAGATCTCGCCGAGCACGAGCGCTGGAGCAGCGCGACACGCGAGCGCGACCACGGCGCCGAGGCGGCGCTCCTCGAGCGCGCC